>Ga0214923_10006774_pt1 | contig 12726 bp, 7 predicted proteins | sample LL1510_MetaG_FD_177993 | JGI IMG/M metagenome (GOLD analysis project Ga0214923, IMG submission 177993) | Freshwater microbial communities from Lake Lanier, Atlanta, Georgia, United States - LL-1510 | ecosystem: Environmental > Aquatic > Freshwater > Lake | place: USA: Georgia | collected 2015-10-15
AATTGCCATATTAGCTAATTTATCTGCATTTTTATTTCCGATAGAATGCATATCTATGTTAGTTGTATGTGCTTTTATATGTATAAATTGAATATTTTGTTTATCTTTATATAATTCGTAAGCCGTTTTCACTAACTCTTTATTTGGTATAGTTATTTTCCAATCTTTTTTATAACATTTTTCACCATAAGAAGACACACACAATATAGAATATCTAGAATCTGTTACTATTGCTATTTTTATTCCATTATTTATATCATTTTCTATAATATTATAAGTTTCAATTATAGCACTTAACTCCGCAGTGTTATTAGTTTGTTTTCCTTCTATTTGTTTTGATATATTACGACTATCATTTATACCAAAATATATACCTATACCGGCAATAGCATTAGTTTTTCCATTATTAGAACATGCTCCATCTGTATAAACATAATAATCCGGAATAAAATCAACTACATTATTTTGGTTTGTATCAATATTATCTAAAAATAAAGATTTTATTTTTATTTTAGATTTATCTATATTTATTTGAATAAAATTATCAGCTTCTATGATTGAATCAAATTCTTTATATATAGCATTTTTATATCCTACTACGGATTTATTACAATCAATTATATTTAAAAATATTCCATTTATTCTTCCATTTGCAACTGCATAATATGGCATTATTATATATATTATTATTATATTATTTTTATATTTATTTATCAATTTTTTATAAAAATAGCAATATTATTATTATAATTTATATAATCTTATAAAAAATATTAATAATAATTAATAGATATAATTATTAAGATTAATGTTTATTATAATTTTATTAAAAATACTAATCAATAAAACTTGTTTACAATATATTTATATTATAATTTTAAAGTATTTTTAATTATCGGATATGTTTATTATAAACTTATTGAAAATATTGCTATTTTCAGAGACATTATAAAAATTTCAAAAAAATTATAAATTAATTTTTGTAAATTATAAATTAAAATATTTGGGAATGGAACGTAGTTTATTTTATTTATATTGAAATTTTTATAATTTCTATGAAGATGCAATAATTTAAGATTTAAAAATTATTTTATTATAATTTTTCTGAATTTTTTATAATTTTTCTGAAAATAATAATAAAAATGAAAAATAAAAAATTGATAAATCAATTTTTTATTTTTCATTTTTAAATATAATTTTTACCGTAGCCATTTTGGCTCAAGAATTATAATTATGGCTAATACATTAGAAACCATATTACTCAATATGGAAATAGTAAAAGAATTAATACAAGAATCTAATATTTTTGCTAGTAATTTTATAAATACAATGGAAGAACAAATTAAAAATATAGACTATACTATAATATATGAAAATCCAATAAATGAAATTTTATTAATAGAATTATATCATTATTCTACAGCTAATCGTCTATTATTTTATGTAAAAAAAATACTTAATAAAATATATAAAATATTAGAAGAAACAACACTTATTATAAATATATATAATAATTTTTTAAATAATAATACAGGTTTAGATTATTTAACTGAAATATTACAAACACATATAAATAATGGTATTACAAATGAACAAGAATTATTAGAAAAAACTAAAGATATTACTAAGTTAATAAGATTATTTAATGAAATTAATGAACTAAAAATAATATATATTCAATATAGTAATAAAGCTATGTGTATTTTAAATAATCATATAAATAATTTAAATAATATAGATATTAATATTATAGATCAATATTTATCTACATTACCTAATTATAATAATTATGTCAATAATTATTATACAATAAATGATAGAAATAAAAAATTAAATCATTTAAAATCAGAATTTAAAATATGTACTAATGAAATTATAAATATTAATAATATAGAAAAAATTTAAAATGTATTATGTTATATATATTTTTTATTATTTACATTTTATAAATATAAATCTATAGTTTGTATTTTATTATTTCTAGTTTTACAATCTAAATAAAATATATAATAAGAATTTAAGATATTATTTATTTTTTTATTGGATATATTTATTATTATCTTATTCTTTTGCTGTTTATTATTGCTTTATTTTAAAACTATTAATTTAAAAATTAATTTCTTTCTAAACGCACATGGAAAAAAATAAAGAAAATTAACGTTATTATCCAATAGCTCTTGTATTATTATATTATTGATAATAATAAAAACACATAATTTCAAAATTAATGATATTAATATATTAAATCTATATTCACATTAATAAATAAAATTTACTTAATATAAATTAGTTTTTTAATAATAATTATTAAAGCATCTAAAAATATAAAAGAACAAACATGATTAACAACGTTTATTTATTATATCTCATAGTATCCTTTAAATTGTTTAAATCTATTAATATAAAATACGTTTATGTTCTTTTTGTTCTCTAGTTTTTAAAATCATTTTTTTTAAATGTATGCTTTCTTATTTTATTGATCTTTGAGAACTTTGTTTATTTCTATTATTAAAACCTAATATTAAATCACCTATTTTTAGTTCTTTTAATTTTTTCAATATAGAACTATCTTAAGCAGTATATCCAATTAAAATATTATTATTATTGTATAATAATGGCTTTGTTATAACTAAATTTTTTATTTGATTAGATAAAGCTAGCTTCTAATAACTAAATCATGAGTACAACTATTGGAAACACTTATATCTAATGGAACATTAAAGGGAATTTCGTTTATCTGTAATAATAGATATTTTAGTTATTTTATGTTTTTTTAATTAATTATTATTAGTTATCATATCAATGTCTAATTAATTATTAATGTGTATCCATATATAATAATTTTAATGATTTATCAAGGTTTGATAAATCATTATTTATAACATTATTATGAATAAAAGAAGTTCCCTTTAAATATATCATATTTTACGAGTTTCATATGAAATTTATGTGTATAGTATTTTAGTTCTCTATAAGATATATTATTATATAATATTTTTGTTAATGGTAATAATAATTCTTTCAAAGTATATGTTTGGTTGTAATGGTTAAATATTTCATTTAATTGTTCATCTGAATAAATATAATTAATAATTTGATAATTTATGCTTCATAATAATTATAATAGGATAAAATAAATAAAGCGTGCTTTTTTAAACGTATTATAATTTTTATATTGGAGCTTAGTTTATTATTTTTAATAATTGATATAATAAAAAATAATCCAATTAGATGATAATAAACATGTCCTTATTCTAAAATTTTTGAAACATATTTCTCTGAAATAAGTTATATATTTGATTATATGAATTAGTAAATTTAAAAAAAATAAATATTTAAAATCTATAAAAATATATAATAATACTATTTAATAAATTATCAAATAAAAATAAAATAAAATATTAATTTATTTTATAATTATATATAATATGGGAAAACATTATGATAAATATATAAAATATAAAAAAAAATATATTTCATTAACTGCAGGGGCATATGAGTATCCTGATGCTGATGTTTCTCTTAATGTTAATAGTGGAGAATCTAATCCTCCACCGCTAACACAAATGTTCACCCCAGAATTACTACATACACCACATACACAAATAACCACATCAGAGTTAAAAGAATCATTTTTAAAATATATTGAAAATTATAAACACTTGAATAATACAAATGTGGATGATTCTTTACGAATAGCAACTTTTAATGTACATTATTTTACAGATATTAATGAAAAAGATACGTATGAATCTATATTAAATGTTATTCATCATCTGAACGCAGATATAATAATATTACAAGAAGTTATAGTTGGTGGAAAAATTATAATAAATGAGAATACAACTATAAATGTATCAAATTTATATGATGATTTAACTAATATAGGTTATAAGAAAAAAATATTATGTAACTCTGTTCCTTCTTGGTTTCAAGGAATATATGGTAACTTATTATTAATGAAAAATAAATTATGTATAAATAAAAAAAACTCATTACATAAATTATGTGAAGAAAATAATGAAACAATACATACATTTGAAAAATCTAAAGAATGTACTGTAGTAAGCGGAAGCCATGAAGGTACTAATGAAACAAGATGTTATATATATTGTAAATTTAACTATCATAAATGTAATTTTCATATTTTTGGTTTTCATCTAGATGTAGGTACAGAAGTAACAAGATTAGAACAGATTAATAATATTTTAGTACAATGTGATTGTATAAAGTTATCTGATCCTGAAGCTTATATAATATTATTAGGTGATTTTAATACTACTGCAACAAGCATTCCAGATAATGAATTTTTAAAAAATAATGGGGTCGTGTATGATAAAATAGTGTCACACCCTCATAATTACTATGATTGTAGTAAGTTAAATAAAGAAAAAGATCGCTCCAAGATGACAACATGGAATAATCAAGTTGTTGATTTTATATTTTGTAATAAAAATTTATTATCAGATGATAATTTTGGTGCAGAATTTGATTATTATTATACTAACTCGTCTGATCATTTACCAATATTTATAACATTAAAACCAAAGAAATTTAAAAACTCTAAAAAATTAAAATATAATTTTATATAATTTATTATTTTGTTAATAATGAATATACAAGTCTGTTTATATTATATTATAAATTATAGTTATAATTATTTAAAATAATAAAAAAATACTAAATATTTTCATAAGTATAGATTTTATTATTGCTATTTTTAATAATATTATAATAAACAATAATTCCACTAGATAATAATAAATATGTTCATTTATAAAAAATTATAAATTTATAATAAATTAAATGGCTATTTTTTCTTTAAACATTAATAAATTTATTTTTATATTATTTATTAAAAATAGACATTTTATTTATCATAAATATATCTAAACATTGGTGTATTATAATATAATCTTTATCTTCCAGATATTTTATAATAGGAATACTAACATCATAATAATTATTTTCAAAACCAATAACATCTATAAATACTTTATCAAAATCAATAGATTTAATCACTTCAAACTCACCACCCTCAACATCTATAGATAGATAATTAACTCGTGTTATCTTATTATATTCAAAAATTGTTTTTAGTTGTTGTGTTTCTACTGTAATTATTTCTGTAGTTGATCCATGTTCAGCGTTTTCTTTAAATAATCTATTTAAATGTCTTTTATCAAAAGATTCTACCAATCCAGAAATAACTTCTGTATATCCTTTATTACATAAAAATTGTTTATAACCATTACTATTACATACAGCACAATTTATATTTATACTATTTGGTCTATTTATTATTAATTGATCATATACACTTTTTATTGGTTCTATATTAATTCCCGTCCAGTTATTATATTTTTCAAAATATAAAGTATTATTTATAGCTATACCATCATGTGCGCCAACATCTACAAAAATACCATTTTTATATCCTTTAAATACGTTCTCTTCTAAATACTTATCTTGATTATCTTGTGAATTATACATAATATATATTATATCTATAAAATATATATTTATAGTACTTTTTATATCAAATAATATATTTAAAATATAATTATTTTCAAAGAAATAAAGTTAATAAATTATCTATTATATTATTATAAGATTATTGTTATTTTCAAAGAAAATATAAAACTTTTAGAAAAATTATAAAATAATTTTTAAAACCATAAATTAAAATATTTTGGGAACTTTGTTAACTTATTTTATTTTTATAATTTCTATGAAATTTTTATAATTTCTCTAAAAATAACAATAATGTTAAATAAATAATAATTAACATTATTATTAATTTTTTAAATATAATTTATTACATATTTAATAACTCTAAATATGTATTATAATTTTTATTATTTTCAGATTCTTTATTTATAAATATATTTTTAATTTTATTTTTCATTTCTTTATTTATACTGTTCAATATATATATATTAATATAATATGTATTTTTATGATTTAATAAATATATAATTTGTTGTATAGTATATATTTTGTGAATTTCTAAAACTTTTTTATCTATAAGTTTTCTAATTATAAAACTAGAATGATTATTAACAGAATAATTTATAATATTTTTTGTAATTTTTTTTCTTATTAGATTTAATATATCACTAGATACATTATTTATTAAACATTCTATAACAAAACGACTATAACGATTAACACATAAACAATCAAAATTTGTAATAATATTATTTATTATAATATTATTATTTTTTTGTTCTAATATACGACATATAATACGACATCCATATTGATGCAATGATATTTTTTTAATATTATCATATATATATGGTAAATCCATATAATTATTATTTTGATATTTTGTTATAATTAATTGATAAACATAATTAGCACTGGGAGATTTATAACCAACTGAAAAATAATTATATATTTTTTTCAATAAACTAGTAATATTTTTATAATCTATTAACTTAATTATTTTTTGAATTATATGACATCCATATTTATTTTCTATTAATTGTATAACATATATATCTATTTTTAAAATAATTAGTTGATGAAAATCAGTAAAATCTAATAAATTTAATATTGAAGTATATGTATTTTTATTTATAGATAACTTATAAATATTATCTATAATAGTTTTTTTAATTTCAATTATTTTATTATTTTTTAATAAAAATAAAATATTACAATTTTTAACAATATCTTTTATATTATCTAATAATACATAATCTTGTAATATAAGAGAAATATTATTAGTATCATCATTAGTATTCATTGAATTTAAATATTCATTTATATAATATTTTTCTATGGTTGTATATGTATTAAAATAAAAAAAATCTTCATACATCATATATATTATTTGTCTTTCCCATGCTTTATAATAATTCCAGTTTGACATTAATAATAATATTATTAATTTATATATTTATATAATTTTTTATCAATTTTTTTATTTATTTTAATGTTCTCTAAAATAAACAAAGTTAACGAAGGTCCAAAAAATCTAATTGTTTTAGTGATAATAAATATGTATATTATTAGTTATTTGAAAACATAAAAATAATAATTATTTTATAAATTTATTTATCAGTATAATTAATTATGAAAAAATATAATACAGTAAGAATATCAAACGGTAAAATATATATATATAAATATAATATATTTGATATATCATTATTCCATGATTATATAAAACAAATATTACAAGTAAAATATTATGTAATAATATTAAATCTTAAAAATAAAATTCAAATTAGAATACCTTATTATGATGATAATAATAATTATATTTTAAATTATAAAATAAATTATCACGAAGTATATAATATTAATAGTATTAATATTATAATAATTGATGATACTATAGGTAATTACATAGATATACTCTATGAGAAAATATCTCAATATTTGTATAAACTTAATTTATATCATAGTCATTTTAGTTCAAGATATTTATTATATAATTTTCAATCAATATTATTAGATTTAGACAATTTTATAGATTTTTATAATAATTTACCTTATGGTGTGCAATTGAATTATGATATATTAATATTATATTCTTCAGTAAATTATAATGTATATATAGAAACAATTAAAAAAATAAATGTAAGCCAATTTATTATAGATGTTATTAGATATAATAATAATATGTTTTATCATTTGAACGATAATTTTATTTCTGAATTAACAATAGAAAAAAAAAAATACAATAATACTGATTATCAAAATTTTATTATATCAGGAGCTTTAATTTCTATATATGCTTTACGATATATGAATTTGTTATATTTAACAACTAATATTGAATATAGTAATTATAATAATTTTATATTAAGAAAGCAACAAATAAATATTAGATACGATCATTATAATATGATACAACTTATTAAAGATTATAATAATTCAACATTATATAATAATTATTGTAATTTTATATTAAAAACTATTAATGTGTATGAGAATGTATTAGCTTATATACCATATATAAAATTAAAAAATGATTATAATATTATAATTAATGCAGTCGCATATAATGGTTATTCATTACGTTATGCTTCTAAATCATTAAAAAATAATTATATTATTGTTGAAACAGCTATAAAAGAAAATGGTAATGCATTACAATATGCATCTGTAAATTTACAAAATAATCAAAAACTAATTATGATTGCTACTTTTAATATATGGTTGCGTTTTATTTTAAAAATATAATAATATATTATCAATAGATATAGTCATAAGGTTATTTTTATAATTTTTATGATTAGTGTTTATTACAACTTTATTGAAAATAAAATAATTAATAAATTGTTCTTATTATAATAAGTTATTATTAATTTTATTTATTTTTTAAATAAATAAAATTAATAAAGATTCGTTCTATTTTTCATATTACATAAATTATTAGTTTTAATTTACAATAAGTTATAATAAATATGTTAATTAATCTAAAAAGATAATAATAAATATTTTATTTTAATAATGAAATATAAAAATATTTTCCAGATCTATAATATTTATAGCATATGTTATTAACAATAAATAGAAACTTTATTTATTTTGAAACATAAATTTTTTAAAATTTTTGGAATGATATTTATATTATCTGAAAATAGCAATAATAATAATTAATTATAAATTGAATAATTATAGGTTCATATATTTATTCTTAGTATATAAAGACTAAGAAAAAATTATATGGAACTAAACAAAGTTTAGTTTATTCATTTTATATTTAATTTATTAATAAACGAAGTTAACGAAGTTCCCAATTTTAAAAATATTATCTCTAATTATTTATTTAATATAATAGGTTAAAAATGATATATTCAAATATAATAATAAATATTTTTAATTTTAAAAAATCTAATCTATTATGGAAGAAGGAATCGGAGTATTATTACATTTTTTCATAAAATTTTTTATAAACTAAGATTTAATAATATAGAAGTCGCCACTATATAAGTAAAACCATAATAATAATTATAAAGCTCGCTTCCGTTTATAGCATTAATTTATTAAAAAAAATGTTCAACCTTATAACAGCATGCCATTCGGATTTTCATTCTGTATTTTTAATAAAAGTTCATTTATATCATTTATGTTTTGTTTATTATTTTTTATATTAATTTTTTTTAAGTGTTATTAATTTGGAAATTTCGTTAACTTCGTTTATTTTTATTATACATTTAATTTCTATAATTTTCCCCTTTGATATAACTTTTATCACCAATTAAATTAATAGGGTTTTTATTATTTTTAAAATTATCATTTATTTGAGTTCCATAATTTTTGCATCATAAATAGACATTAGAATTATTTTTTTAAATACTCTAAAATATATTTAAAAAAAATATTATCATCTTAATAAATATTTATATAATGCGGCGCACCATTTTTATCTACGATAACACTTATTTAATTAATATTGAAACTTTATTTACGTTGTGTATTTTTATTTTATTATTGATCTTCGGATATTCAAAATCAAGTTTACCAGAAAAATTATGAAATGCCTTAAATATTTAATAAATAAATTAAGGCTATATTAGTAGAGTCTATAACAAAACTATTAGATTGGAATCTTCAATTATTTACGTTTATATTGATTTAGTAAAGCTTTGCTTTCAATATTATATGCTTTTTTAAAAAAACCTAATAATATCCATTTATTGGATTCCATTGTTTTTTTCTTACTAAATCCAAATTAATATTTTATATTTTACTTAAGCAGACCATGATAAACCAGTAAGTGTAATGTTATATATGGGAACAACTTTAACTTCAGTTGTTTTAAATAAAAATCATATTTATATTTATTAGGGCGTCCTTTTGATGTTATATATGGATCTGGATATATCATATATATAATGGAATGTAGTTTATTTTATTTTTTTTTAAATTTGTATAATTTCTTTGATAATACAATAATTTAAAATTTACAAATTATTTTATAATTTTTCTGAAATTTTTATAATTTCTCTGAAATTAACAATAATTAAAATAATAATTTTAAATAAGCTTTAAATTACATAAAAAAATAATAATATAACTTATTGTCCATGTGAATTCATCAAAGATGACAAATAACTATTATGAAAATATATAATAAATAAACTTGGAATAACCTTTAAATTTTATAAATAATTAATAATAACTTGTAATAAAATTTATATGAAGAAAAATATAAATTATAAAAATTTATAATTTATATTTCTCTTCATATGACAAAAAGGATAAAATGAGGTGCGAAATACCACTGTACAGATTTTTCGCAACTCGGAAGTCACATGACAAAAGATGTCAACCATTACAAAAACACTGCCACCCGGGTCCAAACATTATTTACTATTCCCATATCAAGGGGACGGTCCCTATCAAGGGGGCGGCGGAATCTGAAGGGGGGTACGTGACGATGCTTCCAACGTTCGTCAAAGTATCTTTTCTCCGCAATCTTTGCAGCTTCTGTTGCTTTGGTATACTGCAAATCCAACAACGGTAAAGAATTTTTCACACATTCTGCGTAGGAAGTTTCCAAATCATGAAGTCGCGCTGTCGTCTCCAGGAAGAGTTCGGGTGAAATTTCCTGTTTCAGTCTGTCTCGGTTAGATTCAATATTTATTTCCATGGTACGCAGATTATCATGCAACTCCATTAACATGATTTCAGCGGTGTCCTTTTCGGCGGTCTTGTTCGTCGTCTCCAGAAGTAAACGCATATTAACCTGTTTCAAAGATAGAGAGCCTATCCCCCGCGCCAAATCCTCAGGGCTGATTGTTTCCATTACCACACCCAATAAGTGCGGAATAGAAATACAGCAAACTCGGAGCCACACCACAATGGCTAGTCTCAACAAGTGCGGAATAGATCCACGGCAAGCTTGAGCCAAAATGGCTACAGTGATGTATCAATGTAAAAGAACAAATATAAAATTAAAATATCAATTTTTATTTATTGGGCATGTTTAGTATCATCTGTTTGGATTACTGTTTAGTATTAACCTTATTGAAAAATAATAATAATAATAATTAATAAACAAAGTTAACAATGTTCCCAATAAAAAATAATAAACAAAGTTAACAAAATTATTAATATAAAATAATTATAATAGAATAAAATAAATAATTATTTTATATTGGAAACTTCGTCGTTAACTTCGTTTATTATTTTTTATTGGGAACTTTATTAACTTTATTTATCAATTATTATTATTTTTCAATAAGGTTAATACTAAACAGTAATCAAAACAGATAATACTAAACATGCTCATTTATAATTAAAAAACTAATAATTATATTATTGTTATTTTCAGAGAAATTATAAAAATTTCAGAAAAATTAATCTACATTCCAAAATAATTTTTAAATCTTAAATTTTTGCATCTTTAAAGAAATTATAAAAATATCAATAATTAAAATAATAATTGAAAACAAGCTTTATATTATATAAAAAAATAATAATATAATTTATTGCAAGTGTAAATTTTTCAATGATGACTAAATTAAATATTATAATTGAAAATAAATAATAAATAGAAATAGACAAGTTAATAAAGTTCCCTAATTATAAATAAAAATTGGGAACTTCGTTTATCAATTAATTTTATAAAAAAAATAATAATAACTATTTATATAAAAAAATAAATTATAAAAATTTATAATTTATTTTTTTTTCATATGACAGAAAGGATAAAATGAGGTGCGAAATACCACTGTACAGATTTTTCGCAACTCGGAAGTCACATGACAAAAGATGCAACCCACTACAAAAACGAAAAAATGAGGCGCACAAGATTACTCTCATCGGGCGGAAGTCGTTCAGGTTTTACGCGGCCCGAAAAAATTGAGTAGAACGCTTTCAGCGGGTGCTTCTTTTTTTCTTCCCTGAATTTGACATTCGCTAAAGCCCATGTTTTTGTTACTGTTCTATATTGGTCCTGCGCGAATACCAGATCGGTGGAATTACCCACTCTGCGGAATAGCAGAGAATCCCGCGGAACTTCACCGCGTTCTTTCATCACGCGCTCATATTCTTCCCATAACATGTCGTGAGACTCAATAGGCGGCATGTCTGGGTTCTTTACACGCATCTGTTCATTCCGGTAAAGTAGAGTCAGGTATGCCTTCTTCTTTTGAAGCTTACACACACGGATCTCACCATCGGTCATCGCTTTTTTTTCGCGCACCACAGGATCCCATAAAGGATACAAATCCTTCCAAACGGCCACCACAGCACACCTTTCCACCAACTCTTTGACCAATTCATCCGCGCTCATTGTTTCTATAACCGCACTCAACAAATGCGGAATAGAAACCACACCAAATCTGGGCCAAACAATGGCTAGTCTCACCGAGTGTGGAATAAATCCACAGCAATCTTGAGCCAAAATGGCTACGGTAATTTAATCAATATAAAAGATCAAACATAAAGTTAAAAAATCAATTTTTCATTATTATCTTATTAAAAATAAACTAAATTTTAACTATAAATAAATTGTACTTTATATGTTTATTATTATAAGTTATAATTAGTGCATTCTTATTTTAATTATTAAATTATTTTTTATTAATTTATGGGAACTTTGTTTATTAAGTATATTATTAGTTTTAATATTTATTTATTGCTATTTTCAGAGAAATTATAAAAATTTCAGAGAAATTATAAAATATTTTAGAAAAATTATATTAAATATTTTAATTACACTATACATATGTTTATATATGTAGCATCTTATAGAAT
>Ga0214923_10006775_pt1 | contig 12723 bp, 10 predicted proteins | sample LL1510_MetaG_FD_177993 | JGI IMG/M metagenome (GOLD analysis project Ga0214923, IMG submission 177993) | Freshwater microbial communities from Lake Lanier, Atlanta, Georgia, United States - LL-1510 | ecosystem: Environmental > Aquatic > Freshwater > Lake | place: USA: Georgia | collected...
TATAAACCCGCCGCCAACGCGACCCCGCGAACCAGCAGGGCTTCCCCACCCACGGCATCTGCCAGGAACGGCATAAGCTCCATAACCGCCCCCGATCAGCCTTTCGCCGCCACGCCCAAGCTCCCCAAGGCCACCACTTTCAACATCCCCACAATCTACCCGATGCGAATTCCCTGTTCCACCTCAGTTTAAGCTCACGCCATTCTCATTCTTGGCTTCTTCAAGCGAAGCGATAACTCCTCCCGCCTTGCACCTTTAACCCTCCAACGCGTTCTCCGAAGCCTTGGCGAAGGAGAAAGCTCCGCCCGAGCCGCGAGGCTCAGAGCGACGGAAGGCGCAGCCCTCCAAAGCTCAGCGAGCCTGCCGAGACTGAGCGAAGGAGGGCCACCTGTCCCCTCCCGCCTTTTACCTTCCACCAATCCCTGATGATCAAAACGTCGGTGTTTTGGGATTATTCCGCCCAGTACTGCGAAGTAGCAACGACGAGCTGCAAGGCTATAAAAGCTAGGTGACTATTGCTTAAAGCAAGAAATGTAGGGCGACCCCAAAGGGATACGCGCAATTAAATAGGCTCTCAAACATATATTTAGTTATTTCCCTTTGATTAGGACTTAGGGGAATATTTCGAAATGTATTTACATCAGGTAATATTCATAGCCCTTACCTTTTTGCTGACATCACCCAGCCTAGCAAGACTTGGGTGGACCATAGACCAATGCAGAAAAGAATATGGAGATTCCAAGAAAACGGATGGTAATAAGGTAAATTTTCTCACCAGTGGCGGAAGAACGGTTAATGTCCTTTTAGATGCTAAAGGGATTGTCCAGGCCCTTGAGATCACCCCCATTACTCGAAATGAGGCCCTCAATTTCAAAGATGAGTTTGGGCCTGGCTGGATTACTTCAGACAAATATCCTGATTACTCAATCATCCCTGATCCTGAATGGGCTAAGAACAGAATTGGTGACATCCATGGAACGGAATGGAGCTACTTCCCTAAAAACCAACTTCTATTGATGAATACCGAAGGAGGACAAATCTTCTTAGCCAAAGAAAAAGCCCAGAAATCTCTAAACACGCCAATCAGACCAACCACCCCAGAGGTTACAACAACCCAAGGCGTTTCTTCAATTAAACAGGTAAGACGAATATATGTTGATAGCCTAGGTGGCGACGGAGAATCGCGCCTAACCAGGGAGAAGATACGCGCGCAGTTGATTAAATCCAAACGATTCATCGTGACTGATTCTCCGTCTGAAGCTCAAGGCATTGTCCAAGGCGCTATGGCAACTAGAAGCTACACAAGTGCACACGGATCTTCATTTGAGGGGCAAGGCTGGGTGAGACAAGACACTAGCTATAAGAGCAATAGCACACTTCGCGTTGTTGATGCTGGATCTGGAAAGACCCTTTGGACGTGGGAGTTTGAACCTGCAACGGTCTACTGGGGGCCTTTTGGTCTAGGCGATACGGATATAGCCAAGTCGTTTGTGCGAGATATTTCGGAAGTGGTTTTTGGAGAAAGAACAGACGAAGCCAATACCACCACATCATCCGGAAAAAAGGCGCTAGGACCCAGGCGAAACTAGGTAGCTATGGCCTCTAATTCTCTTCTCGCTTCATCCCTCAAAGGCTGCCGTTCCTGGGCCGATCTTCAACAACGTTGGAGGCCACTAACCGAAAAACAAAAGGGCGACCTTTTTGAGGAACTCACCAAACATTATCTCCTACTTGAGCCAAAATACACTAGCAAGCTAAAGTCCGTCTGGCTTCTTGGAGAAGTCCCCTTAGACCTTGCTAGAAGTCTTAATTTACCATCAAAGGACAAAGGGATCGATTTAGTGGCTGAGACCAAGGATGGCGAATATTGGGCTATCCAATCAAAGTATCGCGAGGAATCCGATCAATCGCTGATCTGGGAGAAGATCTCCACTTTTATTGGACTAGCCTTTGGGGTGTGCCGCACCATTTCTTACGGACTCATTGCCACAACTACAGAACGTATTACCGATGTTCTTAAAGACCAAAACAGAATCGGATTTTTAGCATTGGATGCTTGGCAAGACTTGGAGGAGGAATTCTTCAACCGACTTCAGGCTAAGCTAGATCAACGAAAAGAACCGCTGCAACCGAAGCTTCCGCGCCCTCACCAAGAAAAAGCTACCAAGGATGTCGTCGCTGGTTTTGCTGATAATGTCACTAGGGGAAAGATAATCATGCCCTGTGGAACAGGTAAAAGCCTGACTTCCTATTTTATCGCTCAGGAGTTGAAAGCAAAAAGCGTCCTAATCGCAGTCCCTAGCCTTTCTCTCATCAAGCAGACTCTTAAAGCGTGGATGTATGAATCAATGGCTCGCAAACAGAATGTAGAATGGATCTGCGTATGTAGCGATGAATCTGCAGGAAAGGTGGAGTACGAAGAAAACGTTGTCCTTAAACAGGACTTAGGAGTTCCCTGCTTAACGAACTCAAAAGATATTGCAGACTGGTTGATGCGTAATCACAACGGCCTCACCATTGTCTTCACCACTTACCAAAGTGGCCAGTCTTTAGCCAAAGCCGCTCGGGATGCGGCGTTCACGTTCGACCTTGGCATCATGGATGAAGCCCATAAAACAACTGGGACTGAGGGCAGACTCTTTTCCCATCTTCTGCTTGAAAAGAACATCAGTATCAAAAAGCGTCTCTTCATGACAGCTACTGAAAGGCGTTATCGGGATGAAAGTGATGAAGTTCTTAGCATGGATGATGTAGAGGTTTACGGGGATACATTCCATGAACTTTCTTTCAAGAAAGCCCTTGAATACAATACACCCCCCATACTTAGTGATTATAAGCTCATAACTCTGTTCATATCAGAGAAGGAGATTGCTGATCTTGTAAAGAATAAGGCTTTTGTTCGTCCAGAAGGATGGAAAAAGGAAATAGATGCTGGAAACCTGGCGGCTCTATTATCACTTCGAAAAGCAATTACAGAATATCCTATAAGTCATGCTGTCTCGTTTCATTCAAGCATTCAAAGGGCGAGGGCCTTTCAAGACTACAATGACGCTTACAATAAAACCCTCCCAAACGATATGGCCGTACAGACTTTTCATGTGAGCGGAGAGACCTCCACAGGAACAAGAGCCAGAATAATTAAAGAATTCGCTACTGCCTCAACTAGCCTTATCACGAACGCTCGTTGCCTGACGGAAGGAGTTGATGTACCAAAAATCGATTCAATCCTTTTTGCAGACCCAAGAAAAAGCAAGGTTGATATAGTACAGGCAGTCGGGCGTGCGCTACGCCCTCATGAGGGAAAAGAGTACGGATATGTGATTGTTCCCGTTGTTTGCAAAGAAAACGCTACATTTGATGAAGTCCTAAACTCGGACTCCTTTAACGACGTTTTAACTACGATAAGGGAACTTGGGGCTGAAGATGAGCGGATCGTTGAGTATTTTCGGGTTATATCGCAAGGGGGGCGATCGGAAGCGGATCACCCTCTAAGTGAGTTCTCAAAAGAACACCTTGCGGAAGAGATAAGCATAAGTGCCTTTAATGAAGCTGTTCGTCTTCGTGTATGGAATAGAATTGCCAGGCTTTCCAGGATGCCTTTCAGAGAAGCGAGATCAATAGTTCATGGCTTTAAGTTCGACAACGAGGATGAATGGAGGGCCGCGTTAAGAAAGCGGCTAATACCACCAGACATACCCGCGGCACCAAATACAGTTTACAAAAATGAATGGCAAGGTTGGCCTGATTGGTTGGGCTACAAGAGCATCAAGGTTGATCAATCCAAAGACTTTGTACATGCAAGAAGATTTGCCCGCCGACTTAGGTTAAAATCTCAGATTGAGTGGTCTCCTTATATAAAGAAACACCGCCCAGAGGGCATTCCCTCTGCACCTAACACTGTTTACGCAAATAAAGGCTGGTTGGGCTGGCCTGATTGGCTTGGTTACCAGCCAAAAAAGGTTCTTCATCCGCGAGGGTTTAAGTCGGCAAGGGCATTTGTTCGCCGTTTGGGCCTGAAGAACCAAAAGGAGTGGGCTGCATACTGTCAGGGTAAATTGAAGAAAAAAGGCAAGAAGCCAGGAGATATACCTTCAAAACCACAAAGGGTTTACAATAAAAGCGGCTGGTTAAGCTTAGGAGATTGGCTGGGCACAGGTTACATCTCCACAAGTTCAAGAACTTACTGGTGCTTTATTAAAGCCAGAAAATATGTCAGAAAGTTGAAAATTCCGAGCCAAAGTAAGTGGTTCGCATTTACAAGATCAGAAAAGTTTAAATACTTGCTTCACGGTAATATTCCAGCGGCTCCTCATAATATATATAACCAAGAATGGAAGGGCTGGGGTGATTGGCTGGGAACAGGGACGATTGCTACTTATAATATTCAATATTGGCCTTATGCTAAAGCTAGGAAATTTGCGCGTTCACTTCATTTCAAGGGCACGGCCCAATGGTTCCAGTATTGCAAAGAACGTAAAAACCCACCGCAAATCCCCTTTGCAGCAAATAACGTATACAAATTTAAAGAATTTAGAGACAGAAACTGGTCCGATTTTCTAGGAACAAAACGGGCACCCAGAAATAGTCTTTAAGAAAAATGTGCTGATAGAAAAAGTAAGCCTTACCAAGAAATCTTTCTCCTGATCTTTCGTTATTTATTTCTAAAACTCCTCAATCCCTAGCTCCCTTAAATACTTATATGTTCCGTCATAATATTCTGGCGCCCTTGTCGGATCCTGCTCACTCCCCTTCGGAACATAAATCACCATCCCTTGCCGAGCTCGCGTTAAAAGCACTCGATACGCGTTCTTCTGATACATCCTACGTTCCGCCTTCTGAATCCTATCCCAGCTCGACCCGCAGAACGACCAGTTCCCCCACCCCGCACCCTCTTTCCGAAAATCTCCGTCCCACGCCACTAACGCCCAGTCCAACTCCAAGCCCTGCACATCAAACTCCGTCGCTGCATCCTCAAGATAGTAGCTCGATCTCGTATCCTCCTGGTCGTTCAAAAACCAGTGCACCGGGTCCACCATTACGCGCACGTCAATCGCATCTGGCTTGAGCCTTGATCCCTTCGACGAGGCCACGATCCCATATCTCTCTGTCCCCCCGGCCTTTGCCCGCACCCACGCCTTCGCCTTCTCCAAATCTCGCGTCAGCGCCATCGGATACAGCTTCTTCAGGTCCGGAAAGATTTCCCGTGCCGTCTTCTCTTCTACGTCGAGCACCGCCCGCACCCATCGTGATAAGTTTTCTGCGCGGTACGAACGCATCGATACCGCTAAATGCAGCCCCGCATCCTTCACTACTGACTTCCGCCCATCCAGCGATGGCAACACACCACCTGCACCAAATTCTACCTCCTCAAGATTCGGCGAAATATACACCTCCCAGTCCTGATACTTATCACGCACCGCTTCAAGCCACGCCCGGATTCCGGCCTCGCCCCGATTAATCTCCTGCCCACCTCCCACCAAGCAGATCACCACCGCCCAATCCTTATGCCGATCCATATACGACAATAAGAACTCTGGCTCCGAGAACTCAAAGTTCTTCACTCCCTTCTTGGCTTTCATAAAGGCACTCGTCATTTCTTTGTTCCAGGCTCGTTGCGCTTCATCAAAGATTACTACCCGATCAGCTGGGGGAGTCTTATCTGCCCTACTCGCCAATCCCTCGTCCCGGAAATGATGCACATTCTGAATAAAAGCTTTCACCTTTTGCCCTACCTCTCCCTTCCTCACCTTTTTTCCTGAATTCTTCTCTCTCGCTACCTCATCCCTCACTAAAGCCTCTCGCAGTACTGCCACCAACGGCCCGTTTCCCGAAAGAAACACCGCATGCGTCTTCCCCGCCCCCTCCCTCCGCTGCGTTGCCTGATTCAGACCTACCAACGTCTTGCCCGAACCTGGTACCCCCGTCACAAAACAGATAACCTTCCTACTTTTCCCCTTCGCCTCCTCCACGATCTCGTCGATGCGTCGTGACGTTACTTGTAAGTTCTTCGCCCCCGCATCACTACGCGAGATCGCCTCCACCGAATGTTGCGCGTACAGCGCCTGCGCCGCCTGCACGATCGTCGGTGTTGGTTGATAAGGCGCTTTCGACCACGCCAACGCGTCTACCGGCACTCCTTTCACCTCTCCGAGGATCTTTGTAGTTAACCCCGCTAACGCACCCTTGCCGACCCGTAAGGGAAAATACACCCCGTCTCGGTGAGTCTTTCCTAACCCACCATCACCCCCTACCGCCTCCGTCGCCACAAGCAACGGCACGATCGGCGCTTGATGACTCCCGAGGTGAAAGTTCTTAAGGTCCAACGCGTAGTCCCACGCCTGGTTCAGCGCATGCCGAGGAAACTCGCTTTCCCCTACCTTAAATTCCAAAGCGAGAATCACCGGCCCAGAGACCACTACTGCATCCACCCGACTCCCGATCCTTGGCACTACAAACTCAAGGAACAGATGTCCATCCACACCTTGCAATCCTTCCCGTAGGATTTGGAACTGCTCCACCCAGGCATCTCGTTGAGTTAGGTCGATGGGGAACTCCGTCCTCTGGGCCATCTGTCCCAGCACCTCCTCATCCTGAGCTTTCAGGAAGTCACTTAATACCGCCGAGAAGTATGCCCTCTGCATTGAAGTTTATGGAATTCGGTTGCAGTGTTATTTCTAGCCACCAGCTGCATCGATACTTGCTGTTGTTAGATATTTTTCGATGTCTTTATTGGATACGATACGCGACTCAAAATACTCCCTCGTTTCCTGATCCATAAAATAAACGAAACAACCTTTAATCCCACGAGTTAGGAGAACCCGATAGGCATTCTTAATAAAGTCTGCAAATTGGTCTTTAGAGCGTTTAACCATCTTATCGTGAGACTCGTCTTTTTGACCTACCCAACCTTGACCTTTCCTATACACAAGGTCATTACCAAAGATAACACCCACATAGTCAAATTCGAACCCCTGCGCCGTGTAAACACACCCGATTTGGTTTATGCCATTGGGGTCGTGTGCCCATAGGGAAGCCGACGGAATGCCCTTAGCAAGTTTGCCGGCCCCTGGTTTCGCATCCCAAGGCCTTTCAAAACTACCGATTACAACATCATTCAGCAGGTTCCCACTGCTATCCGGATCAGACCATTCCCAGCAAAACCCAGCAGTTATTCGCCCTGTGTTACCACTCTCTACCTTTTTCTTTATGGCATTCTCCAGCTCTTCAGGCGTGTCTAGAATCTGGAAGTCAAAAAGATCGGTCGGAACCCAGACGGTATTAGCAGTTTCTTCAATCTGCAACGTGTGATTCACCCAGTTCACAAAACCATCTGAACCCTGGCAACGAAACTGCGCAGAAAGTTCAATCTCATACGTCTTAATCCCCCGCATAGCCGCAAACTCATGAATCTCCCGGGAATTTCCAATTTCACCCGGTCGAACAACTTGTTTGTCATCAATAAAGAAAACAAGGGTCTTAGCTACTTCAAAGAGCTCTTCCGTCTGCGAGAATGAAGACCGCTTTGCCTTTGGGGTGAACCGATTATTGCTTGTCTGCCTGATGCGATGCGCCTCGTCACAAATAAGCACATCCAACGATTTTCTTGGCTGTGCGGAGTAACTGTTAAAGAATTTCACCTGTTGTGCTGCTCGGGTGCCGACAATCTTTCTTAATGTCTCTGTAAATGCCTTGGAGCCTGTTGCGTAATGCACATTCTTTCCCATCTTTGCTAATTCAGCCATGACATTTAAGGCGATAACCGATTTTCCAGTACCCGGTCCACCTTTCACAATAATCGCAACATCCTTTTTTGATTTTAAACTTCTTTTAGCCTCAACCATGATCCGATTAAATGCGACGACTTGGTTGTCGATCAGAATATACTCACTTTTCTCTTTGATCACTCGATTAACCTCTAGAAGCAACTTTCTTGAGGGCCGAAGTGGTGCCTTAAGAATTCTGTTTAAGAGGTTTTCACCATCCCCTTTTTTGATGTTCACTTTAAGAAACTCAATCAGCTCTGGCACATTTCTCTTTCCAAAAAGCGGACTCGATTTAATAACTGGTAAGAATTTCTCGTCTAAAAGTGCATCATTGTCATTGAATTCGTAGTTATGAAGGAAAGCACATGACTCAAGCCCAAAACCAAGTCCACTTTTATCTTGAAAAGCCGTGTTTTGATCACGGAGATACTGTTTGTACTGGTCAACCTGAACAGAGGGATGAAGCACATCTCGATCTCGCCGGGCTACGAAAGTGACTACCTTATCCCCATCCCCAGCTGAACATTTTTCCCACTGTTTGAGCTCAACTATTACCGCTTGAGGGATGCCGGAGCCGTTATGTCCCGTGTACATTACATCCAACCGTCTCGAGGTTCCTGGCAACTGATATTCAACCGCAACACCAGAATCAGCAATACCCATCCTTTCAGTTACGAGCGCCATCATTCTAAGCGAGTTTTGCCAGGAGTTAATCTCTGAAGTCCCAGGTCTTCTCCCAAAGACCTCCATCGAGGCACCAATCATCGTCTCAACAATGCGATTGAAGCTTGTTTCCTCAACAAACGAAGTAGCCGTTCCCTTAAATAAAAGCATACCTAAAGATCCGTATACTTCGCATCGTTCCCACGCGATTTCGAAACAGGATATTTCTTTGCATTCACTTGCAACTTAGCATCTGCCGCTTTGACTAAATCAAAGCCTCCCTTGTCCGCAAAACGTAAAAGGTATAAGAAGATATCTGCAAGCTCCTCTTCCACTCTTTTTCGAAGTTTCCTGTTTTTAAGGTCAGACCACTTGGTACCTTGGGACCACTGAAAAAGCTCCAGCAACTCCGAACTTTCAACGCAGATAGAGCAAGCAAGATTTTTTGGAGAATGAAATTGATCCCATTTTCTTTTTTTGGCGAACTTTTGTAGTTTAAGAGCGGTTCTTTTCATAGGTAAAATGTAAGGGGTGGCTTGGTATCGCCCAGGTTTTAATACAACAGCTCAGCAACTACCTAGATACTCCTTCGTGGTATCCGGGCTCTTTTTGCATCTGTACTTTCAATATATCTTTTAAATCTTTCACCAAAAGCGGAGGGTCAACTCTGTGTAGCATCGCGTGACAATTGGGGCACACAGTTACAAGGTCTTTTACGGGATCTATAATGTACTCCTCTTTTTTTGAACCAATGGGATTAACATGGTGAACATGAATAAAACGATCTGCAATTCTTCCGTATGTCTTGGTTAAGCTAATTTCGCAAACGGTACATGTGAAACCGTAGTGCTTTATGCATGCAGCTCTCGCCTTTCCATTCCGTTCATACGCGTTGATTGTGACTGAGACCCTACTTCCCTCTTTGAATTTTTGATCAGAGGCTAGCTCCTCCGCCAGAGGTTCAACTACTTCGTCTTGGTATCTTGAGGCATACCAACTGTTGCCAATCTTAATTAAAGTATTTTCTGATAAGATTGGCTCAAATGAATCAATTTTTGCAGGACCTACACCATGCTCGTCTTTTCGATCGTCTGAATACTTCATGGGAAACGTCATCAACTTGTATTTGCCTTCTTCGATAAGCCGTATGTGTTCACGGGACTGCTGATACCCTGCGTTTTTTTTACCTCTGGAACTCTTTTCCCATTCTTCAGAAAATATTTTTACTTTTTGACCAGTTTTTTGCCTATCCCAAGCACCAAAGATTATTTGTTTTTTTTCTTCATGAATAAATGACCAACTCCATTGCCAGTTCTTACAGGTTGCCCCAAGGGACTGTATAAAGGATTTTCGTGAAGCGAGGACTACACCCTTTTCATCACTTGAAATATTGTGAGCTTCAATTAACCGAGACTCAGTTTTTCGTTTAAGCCAAAGGCTTTCCAGGGAGTTTCTTTGGCCTTCTGTTAACTTGAAGACGCTGCTCTGTCTGCTTGTAATTAGTGAGTTTTCTTTTAGGAGATCGTCCTGAAGCAGATCGTATCTAGAAACAGTATTTTCAGGCGTTAAAACACGTGTTTCCTCAATATTTACACCAACCTTAAAGGTGATCTTCTTTTCTTTGTTATATTCAGATAATAGTTCCGGGTGCTTCACCTTCTCCCTCTGGACGGGAACTTCTACAATTGTGCCTTTTGCTATTACTGCCGCACCTTTTCCACACCTATAAAAAAAGGCTTTATCCCCTGTTTGTATTTCTTTGTGAAATTTCGGGCAGCTCCAATATTTATATTTTGTCTCACCTAAGTAAGCATCAATGTTGAATATTTCAGGATTTCCCTGAAAAAGCCATGTGACATTTTGTTTTCTTACCACATGAAATCCATTTTTCCCCAAGACCTTGAAACACTTTGATTCCAGCCCACCTTTAAAATCCTTTGGGTAGATCGTTTTTCCGCTTTTTGCCTGAAGAGCCAATCCAATAACCGCTTTTGGGGGGAAATGGTAGGCTCCCACCACACAATCGTAATGGGTTGAGTCGCCAAACTCGTGTTTTTCGTTCTGCCTCAGCCGATTAATCGCTAATTCAATGTCGGCTTTTGAAAGGCTATTCATCCCATTTGAAATTTCCATTCTCATCTTTGTGTTAATACGATGAATTCATATTACTTTTTGTCGAGCCGTAGAACCATAGATAAAAAGTCAGCGCCCCAGTTTTTTTGGGCCCCCATATCAACTCTTTTTAGGGGAGTGTTTTAACCGTATTTGCTTTAACCGCTCTTTAAGGCTCGGCCTGCTACAATTCGCCGCCTCTTCAGGTGTTAAGATCACCATGCCACTGGTGTCATTCATCCGCATCGCCACGGGGTTACGCTCGGTCACGCTGGCGGTTTTTAGGTGATCAAAAAACTCCTGTGGCAAACTATGCTCCACCCCGCCCTTTCGGATCACGTCGTAATACTCATCAGAAGGCCTGTGGTATAGGTACTTACGCATTTTCTCATCTCCCACCTCAGCTTGATAGGTCAGACACCGTATTTTTGCCCCTTTTTCATCAAACACATCTACTTCCATCCGGTTGTAAAAGTTTTCCTTCGGAGCCCGATCCTTTTTATACCCCTCATAATGGTCGATCTTCTCCAATTGCTCCTCGTTCAATTCGTAGATCGCACCCCATACCCTCGACCCAACCTCAGGCACAATGTCGGCCACCCCACCCTTCCAGGTTTTTTTTGAATAAATCGTAAAACCCAACCTGTGGTTCTCCAAATAGGCTTTTCCTACCAACTTGGGCTTGGATCCAATCCGCCTTTTCATCTGCTCCAATGACAAATTCGAGCCATAGGCGAAGTATAAAATATTTTTACTCAAAGCTTGGTCCCTCCAAATTCATCCGAACCTGATTTCCCTCTTGATCCTGAGAATGCAAAACCATCATGGCATCATCAGGCCATACATGATGTTCCTTGGCAACTTCCAGCATAAGAAAGGCCCGGGTCAGCATAGCCCTTAAGAGTGGCTTGGCATCCTCCGGCTCTGGCTGGTTCACCGCCAGGTACTCCAGCGCCGCCTGCGCCAACAGCTCGTAAAACCCGTACTTGTTGCCGTAATCCAGCCAGCCGTCGAACAAGTCCCGCATCTGAAACACAAACCACGTCGCCGGTCCCGCATGCCGCGTCCGTACCGTCAGGTCATGGTCAAAATACCCCGGCTCGTTAAAATCCCTCTCAAAGTCACTCGTGATCCGGATATCAGCCCCCCTCCACTCCGGAATCCTATCCATTTCAGGATGCGTCCAGGGCCCTCCCGCCTCAATCGCCCTACCCATATCCATCAACCCATCCTCAATCGCATCGGGCCCCTTCACATTTAATTTCGTTTTCTTGTTCTTATTCATTTTCTTTTTTCCTTTATTCATCATCCCCTCATCCTACCCAACCCCCTAGGACATTGACTGGGCTAGGGCTTATACGTACTGGATCGGGTTCATGCCCCCTTTCACCAAGTACTTAGATACGTCTTTGCCCAAATACCTGCTACGGATCGGTTCCTTGGCTACAGAGCCCTCAAACTGCCAGCGGTCTGCATCCTGCTTTTCGCGTGCCTTCAATTCCTCTGCCCGAAAGCGATAAACCCTCCAATTCGCTGGTCCCCAACCCTCCACTGCATAAACCTCCTTCACCACACCTTGATAAAGCGCCAGAACATGCCGGACCGAATCCCGCCTAGCGCCAATTTTCCAGACACCCCGCGTTGCCTCATACAGTTCCTCGGGGCCCATCCCATGCCTGAATAGCTGGTTGATTCGGATTAAGAGAGTCCCCTGATCCCGAATTATACACTTAGGCGCATCGTACAGGGCGACCAGCTCTTGCACGTCCATCTTTCCGTGGGAAATAGCCTCGTAACCACGGACCTCGTTGACCAGTTCGTCGATGCCGATGAGATCGATCAGAGCCGCCTCAATTTTCAGGGCCGTTTCATCATCCTTTAAGCCATGCGTGAGGATTTCGATCTTTGGCTCCAACCCCGCTTCCCGTATTTCCTGAATTTTTCTCTTTTTGGGTCCGTCTTTCTCGTCCGACAAATGCTGGAAAGCACGCTGACCTTTCCCTTTTCCCACATAGAAGATTTTGCCGTCTCGCGGATCCCGGTAGAGATAAACGTAAATCCCTACTTTCGAGATCACGGCACGCGGAAACATCACCAAACTTTAAAACCAGTTTCTATGGCGGGGGAGTTATTTAGTCTTGGGGGTTGTCTCCAGCCAGTAGTTACGAACCTTGTAGAGGGTCTG
>Ga0214923_10006776_pt1 | contig 12723 bp, 15 predicted proteins | sample LL1510_MetaG_FD_177993 | JGI IMG/M metagenome (GOLD analysis project Ga0214923, IMG submission 177993) | Freshwater microbial communities from Lake Lanier, Atlanta, Georgia, United States - LL-1510 | ecosystem: Environmental > Aquatic > Freshwater > Lake | place: USA: Georgia | collected...
TACAAAGGCGCCACCACGGTTCCGTTCCGGAGCGCGCCCAGCACGCCGAGATGAAGCTCGGGCCCGCGCGGCAGCAGCGTGAAGAGCCGGTCCCCGCGCGAGATGCCCTTTGAATGAAGCCCCGAGGCCACCCGCTGGGCCTCTTCGTGCAGGCGCCCGTAGCTGTAGTCCTCCCGCGTGCCATCAGGGCGGATGAACCGCACGGCCCGATGCGGGGAGAGCCCCATGCGGATGGCACGCGAAGTGGCAAGCTCGCCGAGATTCACAAAGTCCGAGAGTCCGGGGCCGAGCAGGAGCTTCCACTCCCGGTCCCACGCGAAGCTCCTGCGGGCCACGGCATAATCGCCGAGATTCGGTTCGAGGATCTTGAGGTTCAAACGACTGCGATCCTTCCCGCCTCGCGCTCGTAGAGCCCGACGAGTTCCGTGGTCTTCATCACATGATTCTTGAGCGCCTCCCGAAAGGCCCAATAGTCGGCCCCGGGCGGAATCCCGAGCGGGGCTTGAAGCGCGTAGAGGCGGAAGTGATAGCGATGGGTGCCGTGACCGATCGGAGGAAAAGGCCCTCCGTACCCGAGCTTGCCGAAGGAGTTCACTCCCTGATCGAGAGACACGGGGATCAACACGCGGTCCTGCGGCAGGATCCCTTCGGGGAGCGCGCTCACGTTTGCCGAAATGTTATAGACGATCCAATGAATGAAGGGCTTGTCGGATCCCACGCGCCTCGGCGCATCGGGATCTTCGCAGACGATCGCAAACCCCTTGCAGCCCTTCGGCTCCCCGCTCCAACGCAAGGGGGGCGAGACATTTTCTCCCGCGCCCGTGTAGCGCTGGGGAATCCACTGATGATTCTCGAATGCAGGACTCGTTAATTCCATGGCTCAGGCCTCCTCCCATCCTCCGGAGGAATATTGGAGCAGGAACCATTCCAGATCGCGTTTTTGACTTGCAAAACGCAAGCGAACTCATTAGACTTGCATTTTGCAAGCTAAACACCAATCACAAGGAGAATCAAAACATGGGCGAACGCGTGCTGGTCACAGGAATCACCGGATACATCGGCCAACATTGTGCCGTGGAGCTTTTAAACCAAGGTTACGAAGTGGTCGGAACGATTCGATCGGCACGCAAGGCGGAATCCACCCGGAATGCCATCGCAAAAGCGGCACCCGTCGATCGCCTCACCTTTGCCGAGGCCGATTTGCTTTCAGACAAAGGCTGGGATGCGGCCCTGAATGGATGCACCTATGTCTTGCACGTGGCCTCCCCCTTCCTTATGAAGGAGCCTGAAGACGAGAATGAGATGATCGGACCTGCCGTCGAAGGCACGAAGCGCGTCATCTCGGCCGCCCGGAAAAACGGCGTAAAACGCGTGGTGCTCACCTCTTCCACCTTCGCAATCATCGCGGGCAAAGGAAGCGGCCATTATGGTCCCGGCGACTGGTCCGATACCGAGGCGAACATCGGCGCCTACGCCAAGAGCAAAACCTTGGCCGAGCGCGCCGCGTGGAAAGCAAGTGAAGGCGGCACCCTCGAACTGGTTGTCATCAATCCGGGTGCTGTTTTCGGGCCTTCCGTGGGTGCCCAGGCCGAAGCCCAGAATATCGCGATGATTACAAAAATGATCCAAGGCAAGATCCCCATGATTCCGGATGTGGGTATGGGAATGATCGACGTTCGGGATGTGGCGCGGCTCCACGTGAAGGCGATGACCGCAACAGGGGCTGCAGGAAAACGCTTCATCGCGGCGAGCGCCGAACCCGTGGAGATGGCCACGGTGGCCGCCGTTTTGAAGAATGCCGGCTACACCAAAGTGCCCTCCCGCAGGGCACCGAGCATGCTCTTGAAACTCATGGGACTGTTCGACCGTGAAGCAAAGGGAATGATTCCCTTTCTGGGCCAAAGGGCTTCTTTCGATAACAGAGCCACTTTCGAGATCCTGGAATGGAAGCCGACTCCAATGGAAAAATCCTTCAGGGAAATGGCCGCGTCGATTTCAAGTTGATTCATCAAGGCGGCTGAAAATTTTCTTTCAACTCATCACAAAAGGAACGACTCATGACTCCAGCAAACTCGAAGTCCCCTGCCTATTTCCTGGTTCAGGTGAAAACAAAAAGCCTGCAAGAGCTCTCGGAGCGCTATGCTCAATTTGCAATCCCGAGCTTGATCAAATTCGGAGGAGAGATGATTGCGGGCACACCTGAACCGACCGTTTTAGAAGGCAAGTGGGAGGGCAGTTGGGTTGCAATTTTGCGTTTCCCCAGCCTGGAAATGGCACAAACCTGGTATCAATCACCAGACTACCGGCCATTGAAAGAGCTGAGAATCAACGAATTGACCGAAAGCGGGCAGATTTTATTGATCGAAGGGATGGGGTTTTCCCAAGGTTAGCCGGGAACTGCGCTGAACGGTTCAGCAGGTGAATTTTATGCCGAACATGTTCCCTGATCGGTATACTTGGCATAAAATAAAGCATGAGCAAAAAGAGTCAAGAGATTGAATGGCGATCCGTTTGCCCAATCTGTTCCGGACTGGATGTTCTGGGCGACAAGTGGACCCTCCTCATTATTCGGGACTTGACGATTCATGGACCCCGAACCTATTCGGAATTGCTCGAGTCTCCCGAGCGCATCTCGACCAACATCCTCGCCGACCGGCTGGAGCTCCTGGTTTCACTGAAACTGATCGAAAGGGTTCATCCTGAAAAATCCGCTCGCAACAATGCTTTCAAGTTGACCGGGAGCGGAGCGGCTCTTCGCCCCGTGCTCGAAGGACTGGCCGATTGGTCTGCCACTTATCTGAAAGAATTTCACAGCGGGATCCTCTCTGCGGACCCGTGAACCCGGCGCCGGTTCTGTGATCAGGTCACCCGCAGCATTTCTTGTACTTCTTGCCGCTCCCGCACGAGCAGGGATCATTGCGGCCGATCTTGGGCTCGGCGCGCTGAACGGGCGTGCGGAGGGTTTTGCCGTCGCGATAGAGCCACCCTTGAGCCCGATCAAAACGGAAGAGGCTCACCTCGTGGTGGGTTTCCTCGACTCCTTGGGCGCGGTACCGCGCCTTGAACTCCACCTCTCCCGAGGCGTCGCCCGGTTGCCCCTCGCGGGTGGCGACGATCTCGAGCCCGAGCCATTCCGATTCCTTCGACCAGCGCTCGGCCGACCCGGCATCGAAGTCTCCGCCGGTTTCGGGGTCGTTGGTCTTGCCGATGTAATCGATCCTCGCGGCCGCGTACGCCGAATAACGCGAGCGCATCAGCTTCTCGGCGGTATCGGGCTTCGACTTTGCAAGGTGAAAGGGCTCGCAGCAGGAGCCGTAGCTCGATCCGGCACCACAAGGACAGGGAGACGCAGAGGTGATCATGGGGAGGGTTCCTTTTTTTTGCGTGGTCCGCGCTCTTTCAGCAATGCGCGGAGCTTTGATCGGGTTGCAGTTGCGATCATCTCGATTTTTTCCGCCCGAGGCAAGCGTTTCAGACGGTATTCGATCTTGAGCGCCTCCGAACGCGCAAAACCGTCCACCCGCATGCGGACCGCCCGGAAGGCCGAGGAGCGGAAAAACTTCGCTCCCTTTTTTTGCCCGCGATGTTCGGAAAACCGGCGCTCCGGATCGGTGGTGATTCCGGTGTAAAGGCTGCCGTTCTCGGCTTCAATGAGATAAATCGACCACTTGTCCCCTTTCGATGCCGCCATTTCCCGATGCTAACAAAAGGAATCCGGGAGCGGAACCCTTTGTGTTACCCTCTCTCCATGTACGATACCGACCGCCTGCAGGCTCTTTTGAGGCGTTTCGCTTTTCTGGGACTCTTCGCGCTTGCGTCGACCACCTTCCTCGGCAAGCCGGATGCCGTGAGCCTTCAGGCCCTCGACTCGACCACGCATGCGATGATCGCGCTCGACGTGTCGCGGGGCTCGCTCATGCCGGAGCTCCCCATGCACGATCCCGGGGTCGATCCCGACCGGAAAGGGCGCTTCAACGACCATCCCTTCCCGATGTTCTACCTTTCCGGAAAACTCATGCGGTTCTTCGGTCCGGGCGCCTTCAGCGCGCGGCTCCTCGCCTGCCTGTTTTCGGCAGGATGCGTGCTCCTCCTCGCCTGGCTCGGTTCGCTTTTATACTCGCCGGCAGCGGGACTCGCGGCCGGGCTCATCCTGATGCTGAGCCGGGATTTCATCTTGATCGGATCCCGCTTCCACCTCGACACGCCCATGGTGTTTTTCATTCTGCTTTCGTTCATCCTCTGGAAAAAAAGCCGTCCGGGTCTTGCCGGCCTTGCCGCCGGACTCGGCCTCTGGATGAAAACCCCGGTCGCATTCCTGCTTTTTCCGGCCGCGCTCCTCTCGCTTGCGCTCACAGGCAAGCTCGACCGCAGGGCCTTTTTTTCCCTCGTGAAAAGCGGCCTGATCGCCCTAGTCATGGGGATCGGAGTCTGGGTGATCACCGGAATGGTCGGTGGATGGGACTTGGTGCTCGATTACTTCAAGCGGCAGGTCTGGGGAACCGCAGTCGGCGGCAGGAACTATGGCGCCGAGACGGAGTACCTCATGGGAGTCGTGCGGCTGGCGAAAAGCTTCCTGCCGTGGATTGCGCTTCTGGTTCCCTCGCTGGTGCTCGCCTTCTGGAAAGGCCGCTGGCGGCGGCCCGAGGTCGCGCTCCCCCTCTCGGCGGCGCTCGTGCTCGGGGGAGTGATCTCGTGCATGAAGTTCAAGTTCTACTGGTATTACCTCCCGATCTACCCTTTTTTGGCCCTTCTTTGCATCGATCCGTTTGCAGGCTGGCTTGAACGCAAGAAGATCTCCGTGTACCAGGCCTTCATCGGCCTTGGGATCGCAATTCCCGCATTCCTGCTTGCCGCTCCGGTCCCGCTCGGGCCCGAGAACTTCCCGGCACTGAGAAGGTTCGAGGCCTTGATCCAATCTTACGGAAGCGCCGCAGACCGGATCCTCTTCATCGACGGGCTTCAGCCCTACGGAGGGCATCTCGATTCGGTCTATGAGCTCTCGTTCTACACCGGGCGTGCCGTTCTGCAGGGCACCTGCAAAACGGCCGGAGAACTGCTCGCAAAAGAGAACCCGGCGTGGATCGTGGTTTCAGGGGAGAATCTCGAAAGGTGCCTTTCGCGGGAGGCCCGCGCGCTCTTCCCGGTCCAATACCGGTTCGGCCGGCAGTTCCTGCTTTCGCGCATCATCCCGCGCGACTCCGCAACCGACCTCACCCCGCTCTGGCGCGAGCTCAGGGCGCCGCTCGACGGAAAATCGCAGGACTACCCGCAGGACCCTTACTTCCCGAGATGACTCTGTTCCAGCCGGCTTTTTGGTGCGGGCTCAACCCGCCTTCTTGTGGATCTGCTCGGAGAGCTTTTTAGCGACCTCGATCAGGTGCCGGTGCTCGTCATGCTTGCGCAGCCTGAACTTGGGCCGCTCGCCGCGCAGAAGCGCCTCCACAAAGCGCTCGAACGCATAAAGCGGTCCCGCGCTCCGGTGCGAGATGACCACTCCGGCAAGAAAGGCGATCGCGGTGAACACCAGGCCGAGCGCGCTCCCTGCAAGAAGGAACGCAAGCGCCCTCGAGTCGGAAACGCCAAGCGAGCGGATGTAGGTGAAGCCGAAGAGCGACAGGATCAGCATCATGCTGAAGGCGATGAGCGCCGTCAGGAAAGCCGAGCGCAGCTGATACGACCCGTCCACCATGAAGGTGTTCCGCTTGGAGCGCACCCTGCGCGCATTGCGGGAGACGCGGACCAGAAAAATGAAAATCCCGGCGACTCCGGCCCACATGAAAACATCCGCGAAGTTGAAGTACACAAGCTGATCTCCGAGGCGGAACTCGATGAAGTCGCTCACGGCTCCTGAAAAGGCGCGATCCCACGCATTGCCGGTGATGGCTCCGAAGAAGACGGTGACCGAAGCCTTCATGCCGGCCTCCTCCTTGGGCAGGAACCACTCGAGGAAAAAATAGGCGAAGAAGAGAAAGCCGTACAGGCTGCACACGAACACGATCCGCGCCATCGGACTCGCGTCGGAGAAGGTTTGCAAGATGAACCCCGGATTGAAGTGGCCTGCAAAGCGGAACGGTCCGACCGGACCGAGCTCCGTGAAAAACCCCACAGAAGCCTTCGTGAGCCGGTCGAATCCGAAAGTGAGCCCGAGAATGACGAGCTGAATGAAAAACGGCCTCACGCGAATCCTCCCGATCCCTGATCGGCAGAAAACCGCCGCCGCTGAAGCGAATTAATCCAAGCGTACGGATTTATTGAAATATTTCGACAAAAAACTCTTTCATTCCCTGCCACGAACGGCGGTCGGCCCGGGCATCATAGGCCATGCCTTTCGAGGGATCATCCCCTGCTTCGGGATTGGTAAAGCTGTGAACGACGCCGCCGAACTTCACGAGCTGCCAGTCCACCTTGTGCTCGCGCATCTCGTTCTCGAAAGCCGCAAGATCGGCGGCCGGAACAAAGGGATCATCGGCGCCATGAAACGCAAGCACCTTGCACCGGATGTTCCTGCCTGCGGCCGGATCGGGACTGTCGAGCCCGCCATGAAAGCTCACCACTCCCTTGATCGCAACACCCTTGACCGCGGCTCCCGAGCGCGCAAGCTCGATCGCTCCCGTGCCTCCGAAGCAGTAACCGGTGGCCGAGAGCTTCGCGGCATCCACCCCCTCAAGGCCCGCAAGGAGCTCGAGCCCTGCGTTCAGCTTCTTGCGGAAGAGCGCGCGATCCTGTTTGTAGCGCGCGATGATCGCGCCCGCCTCTTCGCGGTTCTTCGGGTGGTACGGAATCCCGTACACATCGACCGCAAAGGCCGCATAGCCCTCGCGCGCAAGCGCACTCGCCTTGCTCCGGGTTTCAGGAGTCACCCCGAGCCAGTAATGGATGACCAGGATTCCGGGAACGGGCGCCTCGCGCGTCGCTCCTTCCGGCAGCGCAAAAAAACCCTCGTGCTCGACCCCTTCGACGGAATAACGGATCGCACGCTCGTGGACCTTGCGCGCTCCGCTCATGCCCGCGCGCCCTTGGCTCCGGCCCAGCTCACGCGCGCCAGCGCCTCGAAAAAGAACGGATCGATCGCCTCCACTTTTTGGGTGAAGTAACGGAGCGCGAGCGCGGAGATCTCCATCTCGGAGCGGATGCAGGCATCCTCGACCCTTGCCATTTTCGAAAGAATCCCCGCAGCCGCCTTCGACCCGGGAGCGGCCTCCTTCAGCTCGTCTTCAAGATGGTGCAGCTCGTGCACCCGGAGGGCGAGCTTCGGCTCGATCGCCTCGATCTTGGCGGAGATCGCCTCGATCGTTTTTTCAGGAAGAGCCCCGCGCGAAAGCTCCTTCCCCGAAAGCGCCATCACCTGAGCGAGGAACTCCCGGAGCACCTCGACGCCCACCTCGAGATCGACCCACTTCTCGGTGGTGGAAAGATTCGAGACGAAAATCTCGACCACGACGAAGCCGGGACGGTCCTCGGTGAGGTTCACGATCTGGAAGAAGTTCCGTTTAGCCTTCAGGGCCTGAAGCGCGAACGAAGCCGAATCCCTCGTCTTCGACACGGGCGAAACCCGGAAGCCGGCGGAGGCGATTTGCTTTTGCAGGGAGGGAAGGATTCCGGACAGGGTCGAAGATGATTTTTTCATCCCGCGATCATAAAGCTTTTCTCGAGAAGCGTCAGGATTTTTTCGAGGCCATCTTGATCGACCGCTGAAAAATCGTCCAGACGGTCGCTGTCGACATCGAGAACCCCGCGGATCGTCCCGCTTGCGTCCCGGAACGGCACCACAATCTCGGAGCGCGAGGCGGAGCTGCAGGCGATGTGTCCCGGAAACTGATCGACATCAGGAACGATCACGGTCTTGCCTTCGCGGTACGCATGGCCGCACACTCCGCGCGAAAAGGCGATTCGCGTGCAGGCGACCGGCCCCTGGAAAGGCCCCAGAACCAGCTCTCCGTCAAGAACCCGATAAAAACCCACCCAGAAAAACCCGAACGCCTCCCGCAGCGCGGCCGCCACATTGGCCATGTTCGCGACCGGATCGCGCTCTCCTGCGAGCAATGCTTTCAGTTGGGGATAAAGCGCCTCATAAAGGGACTTTCGATCGGAGGTTCCGGGAAGACTCAAGGACTCGGCCATGGGGCTCCATCTATGCCATCAAACGCCTGACTGTCGCAAGCCCCTTCCAAAGCAATCCTCTTTGATTTACACTGTGTTGAGGCATGGGCAACGAAGACGACTCGAAGGACAGGACCGCGATTCTCGGCCTCGACCAGGAGACCATCAACCGGGAGCTCCAGAAGGCGAAGGAGCAGCCGGGGTGCCTCATCCTGATTCGCGGCACTCCCCAGGGGCATCGTTTTTTCATCACGTCAGACGAGATGACCATCGGCCGCGACCCCTCCGCCGACATCATGATCGGCGATCCGTCGATCTCCCGCAAGCACGCCAAGGTGAAGCGGGTCGACGGAGCCGTCACCCTCGAAGACCTCGGCTCGTCGAACGGCACCTCGATCAACGGAAAAAAGCTCGAAGCGGGCAAGGTGGTCACCCTCGCAAAAGAGGATCTGATCAAGCTCGGCAACTCGATCGTGAAGTACCTGCCTGCGGGCGAGATCGAGATCATCTTTTACGGCAACCTGAACCAGGCGGCGAACACCGACCCGATGACGAAATGTTTCAACAAGGGTTATTTCCTCGAGGCCATCGAGGCCGAGGTGAAGCGTGCGAAAGCCCTCCTGACTCCCCTGACCCTGATCTTCTTCGACCTCGATCACTTCAAGAAGGTGAACGACACCTACGGGCACGAGGGCGGCGATTTTGTGCTGAAGGAATTCACGAACCTCGTCCGGACGGCGGGAGTCCTCGACAGCAAGGACCTCTTTGCACGGTACGGAGGAGAGGAGTTTTGCCTGCTCATGCCTTCGGTCACGCTCGAAGAGGCCGCAAAAAAGGCCGAAACCATCCGCGGCAAGGTCCAGCTCCATGTCTTCAACTACGAAGGAAAGCGCATTCCCGTCACCACGAGCCTGGGCGTCTCGGAGCTGCGTTCCGACATGGAAACCGCGACCGACCTCATCAAATCGGCCGACAAGGCCCTCTACGAGTCCAAGGAAGGCGGCCGGAACCGGGTGACCGTTTCCCGTGGCTAAGCGCCGTTTTTTCGGTTAAATCTGCCTCATGTCGAAAATCCGCATTCTCCCCTCCCTCATCGCCGAGCGCATCGCCGCGGGCGAGGTCGTCGAGCGCCCCGCAAGCGTGGTGAAGGAGCTTTGCGAAAACTCGATCGACGCCGGCGCCACCGCCATCGAGGTGAACCTCAGGCGGGGCGGAACGGACCTCATCGAAATCATCGACAACGGATCGGGGATGGCCCCGGAAGACCTCGAGATCTGCATCGGCCGGCACGCCACGAGCAAGATCCGCGAGTTCGACGATCTCTCGCGCCTCGATACGCTCGGCTTCCGCGGCGAGGCCCTTCCGTCGATCGCCTCGGTCTCGGACCTCTCGATCGCCTCGCGGGCTCGACATTCGCCGGAGACTTGTGAAATCCGCCTCTCCCAAGGCGCCGCCGAACGCGTGCCTTCGAGCCGGATTGCGAACTTCGGCTTTCTCGGAGCCACTCATGGCACGCGCGTGCGCGTGGCCTCGCTGTTCTCGCAGATCCCGGCGCGGCTCAAGTTCCTGAAGAGCCCCGGCGCCGAGGCTGCGGCCGTGCGCGAAATCCTCGAGCGCCTCGCGCTCACGCATCCCGGGGTCCGCCTCAAGCTGACGCACGAGGAGCGGGTCGCACTCGACCTGCCGGCCGAACCCCTGCGCGAACGGGCCATCCGGTTGCTGGCGGGCGACAATCCTTTTGAAGTCAAAGAGGCCCGGATCGAAGGCCTTTACTCGATCGACGTCATCTGGCTCAAGGGCCTCTCGCTCCCCCACACCCGCTCGATGTACCAGATCGTGAACGGACGCGCGCTTCGCGACCGCACGCTCCAGAGCGCAATCCTCGGTCCGCTCAAGCAGTCTTTTTTGCCGGGCAATTTTCCGGCCTGCGTGGTGCGGATCGCGCTGCCCAAAGACGAGCTGGATGTGAACGTGCATCCCGCGAAGACCGAGATCCGGTTTCTCGAGCCGGGGAAGATCTTCGCGATCTGCCATGCGGCGTTTCAGCAGGTTCTCGAGGGCGAACGGTTCGCCCCGGCCCCGCCCGCGGAGGGCCCGCTCTTCTTTGCCGGCGGCGGGCATCGGGCCGGTTTTCGCGCCGATTTCAGGGGGAGCTACACGCCGGTGCTTTCGCTCGACACTCCCGGCAGCACCGATCCCGTGCCGGATTTCACCGAAGAAACCCCGATCGGCGATTATCGCGGCGTGCTTTTCTCGACCTACTTCGTGTTCGAGCGCGGGGACGAGCTCACCCTGATCGACTAGCACGCGGCACACGAGCGGATCCGTTACGAACAACTGCGAAGCCGCATTCTCCGCAACGAGAAGATCGAAACCCAGCTCCTGCTCGTCCCCGAGGTGGTGAAGTTCCCCGCCGACGCCGTGCTCGAGCTGAAGCCGAAGCTCGGACTGCTCTCCGCGCTCGGCTTTGATGTCGAGGTGTTCGGCGAAGAGTCGATTCTCTTCCGCGCCATCCCCGCGGTTTGGGGCGCCGTCGCGCTCACCGGGCGGCTCCGGAACCTGCTCGAGCGACTCGGCGAGAGCGCGGTCGATCCTGCAACGCTGGTCTGGGATGAGACGCTCTTCGAAAAGATCGCAATGGAAGCCTGCCGCTCGTCGTTCAAGGCGGGCGATGCGATTCCGGGCGTTTCGGCCCTCGATCTCACCCGCAAGCTCTACCAGTGCGAGCATCCGGGAAACTGCCCGCACGGCAGGCCCACCTCCGTGCGGCTCAAAAAGAACAAGGTCGAAGAATGGTTCAGTCGCTTGTCCTGACCGGCCCCACCGCCGTCGGCAAAACCGCGCTCGCGGTCGAGGCGGCGGAACGCGGAGGCTTCGAGATCATCAATGCGGACAGTGTTTGCTTTTACCGGCACTTCGACATCGGCTCTGCGAAGCCCGGCCGCGCGGAGCTCGAGGCCGTGCCGCACCACCTGATCGACGTGGCCGATCCGCTCGAAAACTACCATGCCGCAACCTTCCTGAAGGATTGCCTGCTGAAAATCGGAGAGATCCGCGCCCGCGGAAACCGCGCGCTGATCGTGGGCGGGAGCGGATTCTACCTGAAGGTGCTGCGCTTCGGGCTCTGGGATGCACCCGCGACCTCGGAGGAGTTCCGGAAGACCCTCGAAGGGATCGAGACACCGGCCCTGTTCGAGCGGCTCCGGGCGGCCGATCCGGGGCATGCCTTGAAGACGGGCCCCTCGGACCGCTACCGCATCGTGCGCGCGCTCGAGATCCTGTCGCTTTCGGGCAAGAAACCCTCCGAGCTCGAGCGGAGCATGCGGCGCGAGCCCGATCCGGCGTTCAAGCTCTTCGTGCTCGACCGCGACAAGGCCGAGCTCGAACAGCGGATGCGCAGCCGCATCGACGCGATGATCCGGAACGGCTGGATCGAAGAGGTGGAATCCCTGCTGAAGCGCTTCCCGGAGTCGCGCGTCCTCGGGGCCGTGGGCTACGCCCAGGTCGCCGCCTGGCTGAAGGGCGCTCCCCCGAAAGGAAGAAAAATGAAGCCGGGCCTCGAGGGCCTCGTCGAGGAGATCCTGCTCGCCCACCGCCAGCTCGCCAAACAGCAACGAACGTGGTTTAAAAACCAGCAACCCGAAGCGGAATTCCTCCTCGAACGGGATGCGGCGCTTGCAAAAGAAAAAATAATGGATTTTGATCAGTAAAGATCAGAAGAATTTTTACAGGATATCGGTTATCCAAAAGGTTCTTTCAGGGAGAAATTGAACATGGCTCGTGGGGAAAAAATCTGGCTGAACGGCAAAATCCTGAACACGGATGAAGCGCGCATTTCCCTCTTCTCCCATGCCCTCCATTACGGCACGGGCGCGTTCGAGGGAATCCGCGCATACAAGCAAAAAAACGGCGGCGGTGCGGTGTTCCGCCTGCGCGAGCACATGGAGCGCCTCCAGGACTCGATCAAGATCATGGGGTTTGAGATCCCCTACACGGTCGAGCAGATGACGGCGGCCGCGATCGAGACCTGCAAAGCCAACCGCTTCGAAGAGTGCTACGTGCGCCCGATCGCATACATCGGCGACGGCCCGCTCGGGGTGTTTCCCGGCGCGAATCCCAAGATCGACCTCGCCATCCTCACCTGGGAATGGGGCAATTACCTCGGAGACAAGGGCGTGAACGAGGGAACGCGGCTCAAGGTGTCGACCTTCGTGCGTCCGCATGTGAACAGCGGAATGACCAAAGGCAAGATAACCGGCGCCTATGTGACCGGCGTGGTTTCCAAGCGCGAAGCGATCCTCCAGGGCTACGATGAAGCGCTCATGCTCGATCATGAAGGATACATGACCGAAGGCACCGGCGAGAACCTGTTCATCATCCGCGACGGCGTGGTGAAAACCACCCAGCTCACCTCGATTTTGAACGGCATCACCCGCAACACCGTGATGGAGATGCTGAAGCGGTTCGGTTATCCGCTGGTCGAAACCCGCTTCACCCGCGACGAGCTCTACTGCGCGGACGAAGTCTTCCTCACCGGCACCGCCGCCGAGATCACTCCGGTGGCCTCGGTCTACGACCGCAAGATCGGCCGCGGCCCGACGGCGGGCAAGCCCGGTCCGGTCA
>Ga0214923_10006777_pt1 | contig 12718 bp, 6 predicted proteins | sample LL1510_MetaG_FD_177993 | JGI IMG/M metagenome (GOLD analysis project Ga0214923, IMG submission 177993) | Freshwater microbial communities from Lake Lanier, Atlanta, Georgia, United States - LL-1510 | ecosystem: Environmental > Aquatic > Freshwater > Lake | place: USA: Georgia | collected 2015-10-15
GATGAAACGAAACTCTCTAATTTTGGAACCCGTGAAATTTATTTCCGTCAAACAACAGTTCAAATTGGGCTCTTAGGTGGAATGTGGGGTGACGCCTATTCCGTCATTAATCGCTGCAACAATGTGATTCATGTTATTGACAATAATAAAATCAGTGGAAGTGAATTCGAGTCAAAAAAAGGCCGCATTAAAGGGGAGGCTTTGTTCATGCGCGCCATTACGCATTTCGAACTGGTGCGCTTGTTTGCTTTACCCTATGATGCGGAAAGCTCTGGTAACAATCAACCCGGAATACCTTACCGAATGGAACCAATCTTGGATGGATTCGATAAATCAGCCATTGAAATGGCCCGTAATTCGGTCCAGGAAGTTTACGAAAAATCGCTGACGGATTTAAACCTAGCTATAACCTTATTAACAGAAGCAGGACAAATATCCAGCATTGGTCGGGCCTCAGCCCTGGCAGCTACTGCCTACAAAGCCCGAATTCAATTTATGATGGGGCGATATGGAGATGCCTACACCTCCGCCACGACAGTCATCAATAGCGGCAGTTATAGTCTGAATGACAGCCTGACTCCTGTTTTTCTGCAATCTGGAAATGCCACTACCGAGGAGAACATCTTTCAGCTAATCAATATTACAACGGATAATTCAAATAGTTTGCAAGGCTTTTATCGACGGGCATATAACCCCGTTTTTACAGCTTCAGACGAGCTTTATGATAGTGTGGATAGTTTGGATTACAGAAAAAACCAATGGTTCGAAAAGGATTTTGCCAATCGTAAATTTTCCAAAAAGTACAACCAGCCTACTGCCGCTCCTATCAATATAAACATTATCCGCCTGTCTGAAATGTATTTGATTGCAGCTGAATCTAATCTGCTACCGGGGGGTAACGGGAATGTGACAGAGTCCTTATCTTACTATAATGCCATCCGCCGAAAAGCATTCAAGGGTAACCAGGTGGACGAAACGAATCCCAATGGGCTTTTAACTAAAATTCAAGGCGAAAGAAGAAGAGAGTTATGCTTTGAAGGAGATCGTTTACATAATTTAAAACGAATGAAAAAAAATCTGCGCGACGGTGTTGCCTGGAATGATGCTACAGTGATATTTAAAATACCTCAGGCTGAAATCGCAGGGAATCCACTAATGGAACAAAATCCGTAAGGTATTTTCTGTTACCGAATAAGACCTTGAATGAAACTATAGAAGTATCAAATTTTCTACGATTGCAAATCTGATAAGCCCTCATCCCAAAATCCAACAACTATTTTTTAATATTTTTTTTCTAGTCATTAAACCTTTTTGTTCACCTTTGTTCATAGGTATAAATTTGTAAACCAAAATAAAATGAAAAATACAATTAAAACAACTCTGTTAGTTGCAGGAATTGTTTCTGCCACCATGATTTCTTGTCGTCGAGAAAGAGACAATGATACTAATTCGGCGCAAGATAATGCAATTGCCGAATCAAGTTACGATGATGCCAACGATATGGCTGATCAGGCTGGAAAGGGCGGAAATCTAGATTTGAAAATGGAACAGGAGTCTTCCTTGCTTTCTACCTGCGCCACTGTTACCCGGGATACAACTACAAATCCTAAAACCATCACAATTGATTTCGGAACAAGCAATTGCACCTGTTCGGATGGAAGAGTAAGGCGTGGTAAAGTGCTCGTTTCTTACACTGGAAAATACAGAGATGTTGGCTCTCACATTGAAATAGGATTTGATAATTATTATGTGAACGACAATCATATCGAAGGCACCAGAACGGTCGATAATGTAGGTTTTAATGCAGATAGCAACCTGGTCTTTCATGTGGTGGTTGACGGAACCATCACAAAAACAGATGGAACAGTTATTGACTGGGTTTGTGATAGAACAAGAGAATGGATTGCAGGATTTGATACGGATATCCGCATAGACGATGCCTATAAGGTAACGGGTACTGCATCTGGAACACGATCAAATGGAATTAGCTTCACGGCTGAAACCGTTACTCCTTTAATTAGAAAAGTTTCCTGCCATCAATTTGTAAGCGGTCAATTGCGTTTGACACCTTCCGGAAAACCCGAAAGATTGATAGACTTTGGTAATGGTGATTGTGATGATCAGGCTACTGTAACCATTAACGGAAACGATTACCCTATTCAGCTCCACTAATTCTTTATTCATTTTTAAACTCCAGACTGCGAATTTGCTACTTCTTAGTCTGGAGTTTTTTGTTGCTATAATTTAAAAAGAATTTAAATTAAGCCGCAATAATTCCATAAATTCGCAAAATTTTATAAATTTCATGAAAAAACACCTACTTCCTTTAATTGCCCTTTTTGCACCAACATGGCTTTCGGCCCAGATAAGTATCGAGCAAACGGATTTTCCGGTGGCCGGTGATTTGTACTTCGAGGCAACAGATACTCTTCCCTCGCCATCCTTAGGATTAGGAACGGCAAGTGGATCCAGTCAATCTTGGAATTTTACTGCCCTCAATCAGCACCGATTGGATAGTTTGGCATTTTTAAACCCAGGTTCTGTGCCTAATGGAAATCAGTTTCCAACCGCTGAGCTGGCTTTTACACAGCTAGGAGGTTATGCCTTTGCCTCGGTAAATAATTCTGAGGTTGAAATCGTTGGGTTTTCAGGAGATTTTCAAGGCTTGGGTGTAGTTCTGCAAATACCTTTTGCAGATCCACAAACACTGGTAAAGCTCCCATCTACCTACGGAACAACCTTCTCTGACAATAATTATTTCAAGAAGGCATTTAAGTTGACAGGTCAGTTTGCTACGTTTGTAGATTCTGCGATGATTGTTCACCGTGGACGAACAGAAGCTGTTATTGACGCGTTCGGAACCCTCACAGGTCCATTGGGTAGTTTTGAAGTTTTACGCAATACCTCAACCGACTGGACTACGGATAGCATTTTTATTAAAGGCGGATTGTTTGGCCCTCAAAATTGGACTCTAGCTGATTTTCAACAATTTGGTCAAAATGTAGCAAATCCACTAATTGATTCCACAATTACATATGATTTCTTAGAAAAATCAGTTGGATATGCAATGGTTCGGGTTATCACGAACAAAGGAACAGGTGAGATTACTTCCGCGCGATCATTGGTAAATCCACAAAGCATTGGCAGCTTGAACGAACTGGCTTCGGTTATGGTTTATCCCAATCCGGCTTCTACTTTCGTGACTATTGAATACAACGGCAATGCAGAAGCTACAGCGGTTTTATTGAATCTCAACGGCCAATTAATTCGTGAAGATGATTTGTTGAACGGCAAAACCGAAATCAGTACGAATGAGTTGAATAGTGGACTTTATGTGCTACAGGTGAAGGCGTCCAATGGCAAGAATGTATTAAACACTAAAATTTCTATTTTAAAATAGGAAAAAGCGTTTACTTTTGCGCCCGCTTTCCGTTATCAAGGTCGCGTGGCCGAGCGGCTAGGCAGAAGTCTGCAAAACTTCGTACAGCGGTTCGAATCCGCTCGCGACCTCAACAAGCCTCGATTATTCGGGGCTTGTTTGTTTAGAAATTGTTCGAAATGTATTAAATAATTGTTTTGGTGAATAATTTCCTACTAAGCTATAGGAACTTTGCCTTATTTTTGTCTTCCTAATTCACAACCAATGAAGAAAATTTTTACTACGTTATTTGCCGTATCCCTCGCTTCTTTAGCCTCTGCTCAATGCTCTATGTTGTTTTTTTCAGAATATATTGAAGGCACAGGCAATGACAAAGCTCTGGAAATTTACAACCCAACTTCTCAGCCTATAAGCCTTGCAGGTTTTTTTATTCGCAGGTATAGCAATGGCGCTAGTGATTATACTGCTGGAGGTGAGTTAGCTTTGTCAGGCACTATTGCCCCCCATGATGTTTGGGTAGTGGTCAACGGACAAACAGCCCCTGCAACTTCTCCGCCCTCTCCTGCTTGTTCACCTGATTTGCAATTGTTTGCCGATCAATTGGATGGTGCTTATCCTGCTCCTACTTACGTAAATGGTAATGATGCTCTTACCTTGGAATTTGGTACCGCAATAGTGGATATTTTTGGTAAAATTGGTGAAGATCCAGGAACCGCTTGGACAGATGTATTCCCTTACACAGATGCTCAAGGTAAATGGATTACAAAAGATCACACCATGCGTCGCAAAGCCAGTGTGGTATCGGGTGTTACAACAAATCCAAGTGCTTTTAACCCAATGGCTGAGTATGATACTTTACTAAACAACACCTGGGATGGCCTTGGCACCCATGAATGTGCCTGTTTCACTGGAATTAAGGAAGTTAGCAAACAATATGTTTCTGTATATCCAAATCCAGCCAATCAATCTGATGTAACGATTTCAACAAAAAATAAAGTAGATCGAGTAGAATTGATGGATCGTTCGGGCAAATTGGTGGCTGTTTTTGAAAATAAAGAGAGTTCGATTTCTGGAATGCATTTTTCAACCGCTGGCTTGGAAAAAGGACTTTACATTGTGAAAGCCTATTTCAGTCAAAATGCAATTGGCTACAGCAAATTGTCTATAAACTAACGTATTTTAATAAGATAGGCACTGGACATTCTCCGGTGCCTTTTTTGTTTTAATCCTCTTTAATCGATAATGATAAATAAAAAATTAGGTTTATTTGTTGCCTTCTTGTTTTCTACTTCCCTGATTTGGTCTCAAGGTGTTTTAAAAGGTATTGTAAAAAGTGCCTCTACTGGTGAAACGCTCATTGGGGCAACTGTTTCATACGGACCTGGAAAAGGTACCACAACAGATTTAGACGGAAATTTCTCTATTAACCTTGCAAATGGTGAGTACGAAGTAACCATCTCCTATGTTGGATTTGCACCCAAAATTCAGAAAGTAAAAATGGTAGGTAAGCCGTTTCTGTTGAATATATCCCTTGAAACCACTGAGTTGCAAGTTGTGGAAGTTGTTGCAGATGTGGCCAGAACAAGAGAAACACCCATTGCCTTTACTAATATCAGCGGTGTTCGTATCCAGGAAGAGTCAGCCTCTAGGGATTTGCCTATGGTGCTTAATTCAACCCCTGGTGTTTACGCTACCGAACAAGGGGGAGGAATGGGCGATAGTCGCATTAATATCCGAGGATTTGACCAGCGAAATGTGGCTGTTATGGTGGATGGGGTACCTGTCAATGATATGGAAAACGGACAAGTGTATTGGAGTAATTGGGATAACCTAGGGGATATTACGCGAACAATGCAAGTTCAACGTGGTTTAGGCGCGTCCAAACTAGCCATTCCCAGTGTTGGAGGAACTATCAACATCATGACCAAAGGCATAGATGGAAAACAAGGCGGTTATATAAAACAAGAAATCGGAAATAATAACACTCTTATCCCGATGTTTGGTTCGAGCAGTTCCTGGTTTCCGGAAGTTAGCAATACACGCACAAGTTTTGGTTATAACTCAGGTCGATTGAAGGGTGGATGGGGAATTACAGTTGCAGGAAGCTATAAACAAGGTACTGGTTGGACCGATCAGACTACCTACACTGCATGGGGTTATTTTGTTAAAATTCAAAAAGAATTTAAAAACCAATTAGTAACAATATCTGTAAGTGGTGCTCCTCAAGTGCATGGTCAACGAACTACCAAAGTGCCTATTGCCGTTTACAATACTGCCTTAGCTGAGCAACTGGGAATTTCAAAAAATGTAATAGATAGTACTTTAAATAATACTCCAAATAGCTCGACCACTCCCGCTGCGATTGCAAATTTTTCCAATTCAAGAATCGGCGATAGGGGATCAAGATATAATTCTGGATGGGGGTCCTATCTGGATGAAAATGGCACTAGAAAAACACTCAATGCCAATCAAAATTATTATCATAAACCCCAGCTTAACTTAACGCATTTTTGGACGCCCAATTCTAAGTTTACCTGGAGCAATGTTGCTTACCTCTCCATTGGCAGTGGAGGAGGGGAGGCTTTTAATTCATATAGTACCTTTGTCAGGGATTCAACCAACGGTGCCTATGATTTTACTACGGTCTATTCGGCAAATTCAAAGAATGTCGATTTATTGTACGATCCTTTTTTGACAAAAAGCAGTAAAATTGTCAGGGCTTCAGTAAATAATCATTTTTGGTACGGCTTGCTTTCAACCTTAAATTACTCCCCAACTAAACGAATGAACATAATGGGTGGTTTGGATTTGAGAAGTTATAAAGGAACCCATTATCAAGAAGTAAGAAACTTATTTGGCGGAGATTATTTTATTGATGATAATAATAAATTAGACCCAAGACCTTTAGGACCTGGTGATCCAAATCTTTCTTTCCGAATGAAAAGGGAAGGAGATAAGTTTAATTATCATAATGATGGAAAAATAAGGTGGTTAGGTGCATTTTTGCAAGGAGAATACAAAGGCAGCAACTATACAGTATTTGTAAATGGCTCCTTTTCAATGACAGGGTATAAGCGGGTTGATTATTTTAGGAAAAAGGATTTGGTATTACCAGACACCACCTTGGCAGAGGCTGTTGGATATGGAGATACACTGACTTACCAAGGAAATTCCTATACCATGAATTCTAAAGAAGCAAGGTATAATACTCAAGATTGGCGCTGGTTTCCTGGCTTCACTACGAAGATGGGGGCAAATTATAACTTTGATGAAAATAACAGTATTTTTATCAATTCAGGAATATTAAGTATAGCCCCTCGCTATTCGCAGTTCTATTCCAACTCTTCCAATCTTGCTTATCCTGATATCAAACAACAGCTCATTTATGCTGTCGAAATTGGGTATGGCTTAAAGCTAAAAAAACATGCCCTAAATATTAATGGATATTATACTTATTGGTTTAATAAACCACCATCAAATACGCCCACTATTAACCTAGGTGGCGACAATTATACCTACGTTATTCCTGGTATTAACACCCGAAGTGTTGGGATTGAAATCGATGCTACTGGGTATCTAACCAAGAAATTGCAGTATGAGATAATAGCTTCCTTAGCCGATTGGCAGTATAGATCCAATAGCGTTGCCTACCTATACGAATCCGGAACCGAACAATTAGACACCACCCTTTATCCAAATACAAAAGGAGTCCACACAGGTGATGCTGCTCAGTTTCAAGCGGCATTTTCTCTCCGTTACGAGCCCTTTAAAGGAGCTTACATAAAATACCGTTTTAATTATTTTGGCAATAACTATGCTACGTTTGATCCGCTTACATTAAGAAATGATCCTGATGGAACTGGTCGTTATGACAATCGAGGTCGCGATTCATGGAAAATGCCGGATTATTACTTTATGGAATTACATGCCGGCTATACATTCAAAGTGTGGAAGCTCGTGCTAACGGCCAATGCTAGCATTATTAACTTGTTGGATAACAATTATATATCAGATGCCTTAAATGGTGCTAATTTTGATGCGGCAACAGCAACTGTTTTTGTCGCACAAGGTCGTCGCTTCAACGTAGGTCTAAAAATTGCCTTTTAAAAAAATAATCTCTTAAAAAAATAACATGCTAAAACGTTTATTCTCAGCTGCATTGATTAGTCTTTCTGTTTCAGTTAATGCCCAAGCTCCTCTTCCTACGTCCTACAATTTTGAAGGTTTTGCCGGTTCGGGCAGCTTACCCCTTGGCTGGACAACCAATATTACCGGAACGTATACATATTCTACAGGGCAAACAGGTGTTTCCGGAAAAATAGATTTACAAGGTGAATATGTGGGTCTGCAAACCAATGATCCCATGGGAGTAGTTACTTACTACCTTAAGGGTTCAACCTCTAATGGAGCAGCGTGGCAGGGTGTTTTTACACTCGAAGAATCAAGTAATGGAAGCAGTTGGTCTGCCCTTACCAGCTTTTCGAATAATCTTAATGCCAATAATTTTGTGCAATATACAGCCACACCTGCCAGCTCTAGTCGATATATTCGCTGGTACTTTACCAGCAAAGTTTCGGGTAGTAATGTTGCTATTGATGAAATTAGCGTTGCTCAGGCTGTAGTAACAAGTCAGGAGATTAATGTAAAGCAAAATGGATCAACCCTTTTCTCCGGATCCACTTCAGCTCCGGTTGCTTCACCTGTGGGAACTCCTGTTGTTATAAACTTTACTATAGAAAACCAAGGCTCTCAACAATCCTTAAATGTGTCTAATGTCAGTTTTTCTGGACCAGCCGCCAGCGACTATACAGTAAGCTCTCCCACCTTTCCAACTACCGTGTCTCCATCCGGTAATGTTACACTCTCTCTAAGTTTCAATCCCTCGTCCAATGGCACTCGTCCAGCTGTTATGACTATTACAAGCAATGATGCTGATGAAGGAACTTACCTTATAAACTTATTTGGTGTTGGTGGTCAGTTTGCTACTGAACCTGCTTCACAACCAAGCAGCCTGAGTTTTTCAAATGTTAAAGCCTACCGATATTCGATGAATTTCAGTCCGGCTACGCCTGCTCCAACTGGCTATTTGGTATTGCGCAAAATTGGTTCGGCTGTCACAGAAGTGCCTGCTGATGGAACCACCTACACCCGTGGCGATGCTATTGGCGGTGCAAAAGTTGTAAGCAGCGGTCCTTTAACGACCATTGTTCCTTCCTATAATGTAGCCAACACAGACTATTATTTTGCTGTTTTTGCTTACAATGGTTCTGGTAGCGTTGTGAATTATCTGACTGCAAATCCCTTGACAGGCACTGTTACTACTACCGGAGCAAATGCAGGGACCTATTATGGTGGATTAAATCCTACTAATTCTACTTTTGTAAGTGATTTACAAGCGGTAATTAATCCTCACACCTCAATCTTCTATGGCAACTACGACGAAACCATGGTGCGTCTGTTCTCACAACGTGATACCAGCAATGGGCAAAAAGTGGTGACTTGTGTCTACTCAGGCTTAAACCAAGTTTTCTCAGAGCCCTTCGATTGGACCAGCTCTGATTTCAGCCGGGAGCATACCTACTGCCATAATTGGATGCCTACTAATCCAGCAGATAATCCGGAGAAGCCAGAGTATAATGACCAACACCATATTTTCCCAGCCAAATTCACAGGGGTTAATGAAACAAGAAGCAACCTGCCTTTGGATAATGTGGTCACCGTGGTGAGTACTTCTCAAGATGCTACCTATGGAAAAAATGCAGAAGGTCGAAATGTGTTCGAACCACGTGATAGCCACAAAGGTGATGCAGCAAGAGCTTTATTTTACATGTGTGCGGCCTATAATGGTGTGAGTGGAAATACTTGGACACTTCCAAATGGGGCAATTATTCAAAATCAAAATGTGCTTCGTCAATGGCATTTTCAAGACCCTCCTGATGCTTGGGAAATTGCCAGAAATGAATTCTTGGATTCACTTCAAGGGAATCGAAATCCGTTCATAGATCATCCGGAGTGGGTTTGTTACATCGATTTTCTCACCATGAATTATATAGCGAATCCATCCAGCGCTCCATGCGAATATACTACTATAGATGCCCTGGAATTACTGGATAATCAAATTTCCGTGTTCCCCAATCCTTCCAAGTCATTCTTGAATATTTCTTTACAGGCCGAATACTACCAACCTATCACTATTCAACTATTGGATATACATGGAAAGGAATTAGGAAAAGAAACATATTCTGCTTCAAAAGGCAACAACCAATTTTCATTCCAGACAAATGGATTAGCCGTGGGTCAGTATTTTGTTAAAATAACTTCGGGTGAATCTGCCATAGTGAAAAAATGGATAAAGGAATAAGGGTTTAGAAGCAGTCATACTTTATCTTAGCTATAACTGCAAGATAAAGGTAGATTTCTTGCATAATTTGGTAGATTTTTTTTCGTTTTCAAAGGATTAGGTAATTATTCAAAGGATTATCTAATCCTTTTTTATTTTAGGAGTTTCGTTATCAATAGGAGAAAAAATCAAACGCAAACTTGAGTCTCTGGTAAGATAAGTCCAAGCCCAGTTGATAAAAATTATCAATTTATTTCTAACGCTTAAAATGAGCATCAGGTGAAGACTCATCCAAACAAACCAAGCAAAGTATCCTTGAAATTTTAAAAAGGGTAAGTCAACGACTGCTTTATTTTTTCCAATGGTAGCCATGGAACCTAGATCCTTGTATTCGTATGGTTTTTGTTTTTTATTTTGTAGAAGCAAAAGTAGGTTTCTGGCCAAATTCTTTCCTTGATTGATGGCCACATTGGCCAATTGCGGATGGCCTTTTGGATAGAGCGGTGTTTCCATATAAGCTATGTCACCAACAGCATAAATAGTGTTATACCCTTGAACCTTGTTGTGCCGATCAACAAGGTATCTTCCAGTTTTTGTAATGGATGTTTCCTTTATACCATGTATTAAGTTTCCTGTTACCCCTGCAGCCCAAATTAGGTTTTTGCATGGTATTATTTCTCCGTTTACAAGAATGACATTCGCGCCATCATAGGATTGAACAATGGTATTGGTCCTAACCTCCACTCCCATTTCCTTTAAATACTCCAGAGATGTTTTCTTTGAATCCGAACTCATACTATTAAGTGTGTTTGGACTACCTTCCAGTAAGATAATTTTTAATCTGGTGAAATCAATACCTGGATAGTCTTTTGGGAGAATATTGGTTTTAATTTCAGCCAAGGCCCCGCTTAATTCCACACCGGTAGGCCCACCTCCAACAATGACAATGTTTAAAAGTGATGTACTTTCATTGGTGTCGGCATAGGTCAATTTCTCAAAATTTTTTAAAATTCGATTCCGGATTTCAATGGCCTCTTGCGTTGTTTTCATTGGTAGGCTATGCTGGGCAATCTGACTATTTCCAAAATAATTTGTTTTACAACCAGTTGCAATGATAAGATAGTCAAAAGGGTATTCTCCAAAGCTCGTTACTACCTTATTCTCCTCTGCCTGAATGGAGTAAACCTCCCCATACCGAATTTGGATATTTTTTGAGTTTTGGAATATTTTTCTAAAGGGAAATGATATGCTGGAGGGTTCGAGTTGGGAGGTAGCTACCTGATAAAAAAGTGGTTGAAATTGATGGTGATTTTGGCGATCAATCAAAACAACATCAACTTCGCTATTCTCAAGTTCTCTTGCTATATTTAAGCCGGCAAAACCCCCGCCTACGATTAGTATTTGCTTGCGCTTAATCATTTTAATCTGATTTATAATAAGTTAGGTATTAATGGAATTGGCGATGATAAATATAGGAGTTAATTAATTTAATCGGTTGGGTAAAATTATTTTTGTTTGGCAACACTAACTGCCGGAGAGAACCAATTCACAAATTCTATGGTCTCATCAGCTGAAAGTAGCCATTTGTCCTTTGGTTGAAAGGGATGTAATAGCGAACTGTAGGTTTGATTTTTTAATTCAGATCTACATTGGATTCAAAGAATTGTTGGGCGAATAGAATTGCAGCGTTGAAGTCTTTAACCAAGAAAAAGACCTGGTAGAAAAAAAAATCTCTGCAAAGAAAAAATTATGAGACTAAAGGCTAACTTATCAAGAATTTGAGCCCTAATCAGTATGCCCAATTTATGACGAGCATGAAAAATTAATTTCAATTGGAAAAGAAAATTATGAAAAGTGATTGGGAGTCTATAAAATTCTTCGTCTAACCTCAAAAAAAATCAAGTCTTGCTAATTAGTTTTGAGACTATATTCCATGAAAATTGTTGGATATTATTTTCGTTAATTAAGTAACAACTCAAAGTTAAATATAATGCCGACTAAAATGTGTTTTTAATAGATTAAACAAAAAAAGTTGTTAAAACAGGTCTAAAAAGTCTTTATGTAAAAATAAAAAAGAAAATAATTGCCAAAAAATACTGCTATAAAATAAAGTTAAATAAGATAAAAAAAAGAATGACTGCACATCTCACAAAACCAAAAGTTTAATATTCACTTTCACTAATCGAATATCATTTTTAGGAGAGGTTATCTGTAATTCATCAGTAAAACCGAATTAAAGGTGCTTTTCAGTTAATAGATTTTTAATAAATTGATTTGAAAATTTCTTGTGGGTATTTGTCTGTAGGTATAAAAATTGCTAATCCTTCAGTTAAAAATAGTTTGAATAATCTTATACAATAATATGCCTTACGGGTATCAAAAAAAAGTTTTGGTTAAATAAGTATAAATTTTTAAAATTGCGATATGGAATTTGCTGGAAAGTTTTGATTTGAAACTTTTCAAGAAAAGTTCAGTTTAACCTTCGATAATTTATTTTCACTTTAGGTAATTGTTTAAGTTACTTTAAAATTTTGAAATGATGATTACATTAACTACTGTTTTTCAAACTCTTCTGAAGAAAACCTTTCGTAGTAAATCATTTTCTGCAAATGGTCTGTCAGCGGCGCTACTTTTAATAGTGTTGAATGTTTTTTTGTTTTCCTCTTTTCAATCCAAAGCGCAGTGCAATGTTGTAATTACTGGATCAGCTGCTAACCCAACCTGTAGCAACCAGGCTCTAAATTTAGGCGCTGGACAGTCCTATAATATCTCTTTCACCAATGGTGTTTTTTATGATATTTCTTATACCAGTAATGCTCAGTCTAACGGGTATTGTGTTAATGGTTCATTTTATAGTGCCAATAGTACTTTTAATACTTTAAGTGGAACTCTACCGGTAGGTGCATACAGATTAAATTCAACTTGGACAGCCTCGTCTGCAGTGCTCAATTATAGGATTGCCACTCCATCCGTTCCTGGAACGCCCACAGTTAGCACCA
>Ga0214923_10006778_pt1 | contig 12716 bp, 11 predicted proteins | sample LL1510_MetaG_FD_177993 | JGI IMG/M metagenome (GOLD analysis project Ga0214923, IMG submission 177993) | Freshwater microbial communities from Lake Lanier, Atlanta, Georgia, United States - LL-1510 | ecosystem: Environmental > Aquatic > Freshwater > Lake | place: USA: Georgia | collected...
AAAAACATGGTCACGGGAGCGGCTGCCGCGGATGAAGCCATCCTGATGATTGACGCCAAGGAGGGGCTGAAGGAGCAGACCCGCCGGCATGGGCTGCTCCTGAGCCTCCTTGGTGTGGCGAAGGTCATCGTGGCGGTGAACAAGATGGATTTGGTGGACTGGAAGGAGGGTCGCTTCCGGGAGCTGGAGAAGGAGATCCGTGAGTACCTCGGGGGGCTCAAGATATCTCCCCGCGAGGTCATTCCCATTTCCGCAAGGGAAGGCAGCCAGGTAAAAAACCCGGACGCCAAACGACTGGGATGGTTTCGTGGCCCCACGTTGTTGCAGGCCCTTCTCGCCGGAGCGCCCGGAGGAGGGCGGGCGGGGGATGTGGCGGGGCCGCTGCGATTTGTGGTTCAGGATGTGTATCGCTTCGACGATCGCCGGGTGATCGCCGGGCGCATCGAAAGCGGAACCCTGAAAGTGGGGGATTCGGTGGTTTTCTTTCCCGACCGAAAAACAACCCGGATCAAAACCATCGAGGATTGGGGGAATCCGGATCCGGTGCGGGAGTTGGGACCTGGTCGGGCGGTTGCGGTCACCCTGGAGGAGCAGATTTTTGTGGAGCGGGGCCACGTCGGAGCTCATGAGGATCTACCGCCGGTGGAGTCGCGGGAGGTTCGCGCGAGAATTTTTTGGTTGGATGCGGAGGCGCTTCGGCTGCAGGCCCCGGTCCAGCTTCGTCTTGCCACGCAGAATGTGGAGGCGCGACTGGTGGCGATTGATCGCGTGGTCGATGCGGAAAAGTTGGAGCAAAAAAGCGGGGCGCGGGAGGAAGTGGGGCGGTTTGAGGTGGCCGAGGTTCGGATCCGGTGCCGCCGTCCCTTGGTGTACGATGCCCATGACCGGGTGGAGCCGCTCGGACGTTTCGCGCTTCAGCAGGGGCCCCGGTTGGGCGGAGGCGGGATCGTCTTGGAAGCGGAGTATCCGGCACGGTTAGCCAAAGCCGTCACCGGCGAGCATCTGACCTGGACGGAAGGCCGGGTTTCCCAGGAGGCGAGGGCGGCCCACTTCGGCCATGAAGGGGCGGTGATTTGGCTGACGGGACTTTCCGGTTCCGGAAAATCCACTTTGGCGGTGGCGCTGGAGTCCCTGCTTTTTCGCAGGGGAATCGCCTCGATGATTTTGGATGGCGACAACCTGCGGCACGGGCTGTGCGCCGACCTCGGTTTCAGCCTGGAAGACCGAGCGGAAAACATCCGGCGGGCCGGCGAAATGGCCAAATTAATGGCGGAGTCGGGTCTGGTGGTGATCAGCTCCCTGATTTCGCCTTTGCGGAAAGAGCGCCAGGCCGTGCGCAGTGCCTGCCATGCGGCGGGGGTGAATTATTCCGAGGTGTTCGTCAATGCGCCGCTGGGTGAGTGTGAAAAGCGCGATCCGCGCGGCCTTTATCGCAAGGCGCGGGCGGGGGAAATCAAGGGCTTCACGGGAATCGATTCGCCGTATGAGGAGCCGGAAAGGCCCGATCTTGTTTTGCGAACCGACCGGGAAAACGTGGAAAGCAGCGTCGGGCAATTGCTGCGGCACGTCCTGGGGCTGGTACGTCTCAAAGACGAGGATCGGGAAAGCGCGGAAGGCCCCGGCGGGCAGATTTAGGGTTTCTCCTTGGAGAAGAATTTCCAGGCCCCGCCATCCCAATGGGCGGTTCCCGAGCTGGCGCGGCCCAACCGATCCCGGATGGCTTCAGCCCACGCCCCTTCGGGCACGGGTTCGATGAGGATTTTTTTGGCTCCGGACGAGTCGGCCTTGCGCAAGGCCCGGTAAAGTTCCCTTGCGGCTGAGTCAAGGTTGCCCTCCGCACCCAGGAGGAAGGACTTTCCGCCCGTTGGTTGATGGCTTTTCCGGAAGAAGATATGAAAGGCCCCCGGAGAAAGGTTTTTGATAGGAGCCTCACACAGGTAGAGCGGGGTTTGGGGTGCATAATGGGAGACGAGTTGGCCTGGAGCGGGTTGGACTTCATGTTTTTTCAGGGAGGCTTGGCGGGAAACAAGTTGTTGCCCCAGCTCTTTGGCCAACTGGGCCTGCGTGACGGCTCCCGGGCGAAGAATTTCGGGTGAACGGCCAACCAGATTCACGACGGTGGACTCCAAACCCAAGGCACAGGGCCCGCCATCGAGGATCAGGGGGATGATTCCGTTCAGTTCCTGTCGGACAGCCTCCGCATCGGTGGGACTGATACGGCCAAAACGATTCGCGCTGGGGGCGGCGAGGGGAACTCCGACTTTTTGGAGAAGCTCCTGGGCGGCTGGATGAGCCGGGCACCGGACGGCCACGGTATCGAGTCCGGCGGTGATCTCCGGATGAACTTTTGGCCCCCGTCGAAGAATCAGGGTGAGCGGGCCTGGCCAGAAAACCTTGGCGAGCCGCAAGGCAGCTTCCGGAAGGGGAGACGCCACCCATCCATCCGCAGAAGCCTGGGAGAGATCCGGCTGGGACAAATGAAGGATCAAGGGGTCTGTCGAGGGGCGACCTTTTGTGGAAAAAATTGCTCGAACAGCTTCTAGATTTTCCGCCAACCCACCAAGTCCGTAGACGGTCTCCGTGGGAAACGCCACCAACTTGCCTTGGTGGAGGAGCTGGGCGGCCTCGGTCAGGGCATCCGGATTGGCGGGGAGGGTCCTGGTTTCCATGGGAGAAGGGTATGGCAAAACGAGGCGCGGGAAATGCGGGACGTTTTCCTCGACTTGGGGGAGGCGGAAATCGCACGCTGGTATCGTGAATCCTCAGGAGACCTGGCGTGCGGTGGTGCGGGAAGCGGCGGCACGGGCCGTGGGCGAAGACGTGGGGCCCATGGATGTCACCAGCCGGCTGATCCCACCGGAACGTGAGGGGACGGCAGTGCTTCTCACCCGAGAACCTTGTGTCTTGGCCGGGATGGATGTGGCGGAGGCGGTCTTCCGTGAGGTGGATGGAAAGCTGAAATGGAAGCCTTTGGCCAAGGACGGGGATCGGCTTTCGGCCGGCGAGGGAGTGGCGGAGGTGAGCGGTTCCGCCCGAAGTATTTTGTCCGGGGAACGTTGCGCCTTGAACTTTTTGCAACGGCTTTCCGGAGTCGCCACCCGGACGGCTGAATTCGTGAAGGCGGTGGACGGAACCAAGGCCAAGATCCTGGACACCCGCAAGACCACCCCCGGGCTGCGCGCGCTGGAGAAGCATGCGGTGCGATGTGGCGGTGGGGTGAGTCACCGGATGGGGCTCTATGATGCGGTCCTGATCAAAGAAAACCATTTGGCCTGGGTCCCAGACGAGGAACTGCATGATTTGATTCGCCGCGCCCGTGAGCAGAATCCGGACCTCCCGGTGATTGTCGAAGCCGACAGGGTTGCCTTAGCCCGAAAACTCCTCCCGCTTCATCCGGATCGGATTCTTTTGGATAACATGACCCCGGAACAGATTCGGGAGGTGGTCCAAGAGCGGGACCGATCCGGACGGAAAATTCCCCTGGAAGTTTCCGGGGGAATCACTCTGGAGAGGGCCCGAGGCTTCGCCCAAGCCGGGGCGGACTTCCTGAGCGTGGGTGCGATCACCCATAGTGCCGGGGCGATCGATTTCGCCCTCGACTGGAAAAACTAAAAGATTATCTGGTTTCGGGTGCTGTTCTGGCCGCCGGTTGGTTCATCTGGATATTGAACTGCGTGACAATCTCCTTGGCCTCGTTGTTGGTGAGGCTGAGCCTCATCAGGTCTTTGGCCAGATTCTCCAGCTTGTCCGAGACAAGCTTGTAGCGGGTGACTGCCTGGTCCGCATTCGTGGTGACCTGTTGGACGGCGGAACGTTCCCGCAGGATGGAGATAAACTGAACCCCATTCACGAGGAGGAGGGCGGCCAAGACCATGATGAGTGGCCAAGTGCAGGAACAGGAGTCGGAACCGGTCTCGTAAGATGTATTCGCCTCGTTCATCACTTCTTTCCCTCCTCTAGTTTGACGTTGAGCTCATGTTTTTTTAGCAGGTCCTTAAAGGCCGCGTCTTTCTCTCCAGCCATGGCAATCCGGATACTGAGATTCCGAAGCACCATTTCCAGTTGGGGCCCATTGGAGACCTGGGCTTGGATGGATTGGATTTTATTAATCGAACCCCGGGTGCCTAAACCCAAAACAAGATTCACAAGAAGGAGCAGGCTGACGGTTCCTGCGAGACTCCAAAGAAGTATTCTTTGCATATGAAGTTACCATGATGGAGAGGGGCGCCGGGGTCAAGCTTGCGAAAAACCCGTATCGAGCAACCTGGGAGCACCGGTGCGGGGGGGATTCGAACCCCCGGTACGGTATTACCCGTACAACGGTTTAGCAAACCGCCGCTTTAGACCGCTCAGCCACCGCACCTGAACCCAAGAAAGATACGGAGAGCCATGTCCTTTCGCCAACCGTCATTTTCGGGCTGGGGCACAAATTTGGTTCATCCGGAGGGCGATCGACCCTAAGGTTTTGGGATGCGGATTCTTTTTTTGGGGGATGTGGTGGCCGAGCAGGGGCGGGAGGCGGTTCGGGATGTCGTTCCCAAGCTGATCGAGGAGTTTGCCCCGGACTTCATCGTCCTGAACGGGGAGAACGTGGCGGGAGGCAACGGCATCACCCCCAAACTCGCCTACGATCTTTTTCGGGCGAAGGTGGATGTGATCACGCTGGGTGACCATGTCTGGGACCAGAAGGAGATCTTCAGCTTTTTTGCGGAGGAGCCCCGCCTGATCCGGCCCTTTAATTTTCCGTCCACCTGTCCGGGCAGGGGTTGGATCGTGGTCAACGGCAACGGCAAGAAGCTCGGGGTGATCAACGCGATGGGCCGCACCTACATGAAGATCGATGTCGACAATCCCTTCCTGCTGATGGATCCGATCCTCGAGGAGATCCATCGGGAGACCCGCGCCATCCTGGTCGACTTTCATGCCGAGACGACCTCGGAAAAAATCGCCTTCGGTCACGCTTTCGATGGCAAGGTCTCCGCAGTGGTGGGAACCCATACCCATGTCCAGACCGCGGATGAGAAACTTCTTCCGGGTGGCACGGCCTACATTACCGACGTGGGGTTCTGCGGGGCGCACGATTCGGTGATTGGCCGCGAGAAGTTGTCCATCGTGGAGCGTTTCAAAACCCTCATGCCGGTAAAAATGCATTTGGCCACGGGTGGGGTGCAGGTGGACGGGGTGGTGATCGACGTGGACGAGGCCACCGGCAAGGCCACGGCGATCGAGAGGATTCAGCGCCCGCGGTGAGTCGACCCGAACCCCTCTCCGTTTCCGCGCTGACTGCGCGCATCAAGGATCTCCTCGAGGAGCAGGTGGGGGAAGTGTCGGTGGCCGGGGAGATCTCCAACTTCCGCCGCCAGGCCTCGGGTCACTGCTACTTCACCCTAAAGGACGAGGGATCACAGATCCCCTGCGCGCTGTTCAAGGGGTCCGCCGCAAGGCTGGGATTGCAGCCGGCCGACGGGGTCAAGGTGGTTGCCCATGGGGAGGTTTCGGTCTACGAGCCGCGCGGGGCGTACCAACTGATTGTCCGTGGTCTTGAGCCGCTCGGGAAAGGCGATCTACACCAGCGCTTTGAGGAGCTAAAAGGAAAGCTGCAGGCCGAGGGTTTGTTTGCGGAGGAGAGGAAGCGGCCTCTGCCCGAATTTGTGGAACGCATCGGAATTGTGACCAGTCCGACCGGAGCCGCCGTCAGGGACGTGGTTCATGTGCTACAGCGGCGTTGTCCAAGGATCGCCTTAACGGTGTTTGGAGTGAAGGTGCAGGGGGACGGAGCCGCGGAGGAGGTGGCCGAAGCGATCCGAAGGCTGGGCGAGATGAATTTTGACCTTTTGATGGTGGTGCGGGGAGGGGGCAGCCTCGAGGACCTCTGGTCGTTCAACGAGGAGATTGTGGCGAGGGCGGTGGTGTCCTGCCCGATTCCCGTGATCAGCGGGGTGGGTCATGAGACCGATTTCACCATTTGCGATTTTGTCGCCGATCTCCGTGCCCCCACCCCTTCCGCCGCGGCGGAGATGGCCAGCCGCCCGGACGCAGAGTGGGGGGAGGAGATTGTCGGTTTGCAGGAACGTCTTAAATCCGGCGTAGCCGATTTGTTCGAAGAAAAAAAACGGCGGCTGGCAGAGCTGGGAAGCAGTTATGTCTTTCGGGAGCCCCGCCGGATGGTGGAGCTGAGCGCCCAGCGGGTGGATGAACTCGGGATCCAGTTGCAGCGGGCCCTAGGAAACGCCTGGCGACACCGGAAACAGATGGCGGTGGCGCTCCTGCAACGATGGATGGCGTTGCGACCGGAACGGAATGTGGCGGAGTTGGCCCTGCGGTTGAAGGGCGCGACCGACCGCTTGCGGGCGCTCGGACCGGAAGAAACGTTGCGGCGGGGGTATACCCTCGTGCAGTCGCCGGATGGAAAGCTGATCCGCGCGGTGGAGTCGGCCCGGAAGCAGGGTGATTTGGTGGTCCGGTTCTCGGATGGGAAGTTGCCGGTCGTGGTTAGAAAAGCTTGAGCTTCGAAGAACACTTGGGCCGTTGGAATTTACGGCTCATCCGAGTCCGGCCGAGGAATCGGCTCGACTGACCGGAGCTTAGGCGGAAGATTTTCCCCATGGCCAAGTCGGGAAAATCGGCGGGGGACGGAAGCTTTGAGGAGTCCCTGCAGCTTCTGGAAAAACTGGTAGAGCAGATGGAATCGCCCGAACTTCCCCTTGAGACTATCGTGGAGAAGTATGAAGCCGGCATGAAAATGGTGGCCGCCTGCACGGAAAAGCTCAAGGCAGCCGAAAAACGCATCTCATTGCTCACCAAGAAGAAGGATGGATCAATCGAGGAGGGGGAGTTGGAAGATTCCGAGGCTGCCCCCAAGGGAAAGAAGACTGGCCGAGGCTCGCCGGATCTGCTTAGCTAGACCGCTCTTATGGCCACTCCTTTGCTGGACTCCATCAAGGGTCCTCAAGACGTTAAAAAAATCCCGGTCGAAGACCTTCCGCGACTTGCGGGGGAGATCCGGGAAGAGCTCATCGGCGTCCTGAGCAAGACCGGCGGACACCTTGGCCCAAACTTGGGCGTGGTGGAGTTGACGATCGCCCTGCACCGGGTGTTTGACACCCCGACCGATCATTTCCTTTTCGACGTCAGCCACCAAGCCTATGTGCACAAGCTTCTTACCGGCCGGCGGGACCGGTTCCACACCATCCGGCAACCGGGCGGTCTCAACGGGTTCATGCTTCGGTCGGAAAGCGAGCACGATTGCTTCGGCGCCGGTCACGCGGGCACCGCCCTTTCCGCCGCGCTCGGCATGGCCACGGCCCGGGATATGCGGGGTGGCAAGGAGCACGTCATTTGCCTCGCCGGGGACGCGGCCTTCACCTGCGGCGTCACTTTTGAGGCGCTCAACAACGTTGCCCACCACACGAAACGGCTGATCACCATCCTCAACGACAACAAGTGGTCGATCGACAAGAACGTCGGGGCGATCGCCGGCTACCTGAACAAAATCACCACCGATCCACGGTTTATCCACCTCCACGAACGGGCCGCCCACTTCATCGAAAAACTCGGTGGGGCCAAGGCCCTCAAGGTCGCCCGGCGGGCCGAGGAACACGTCAAGGGCATGATCTTCCCCAGCGTGATTTTCGAGGAACTCGGCGTGACCTATTACGGCCCGGTGGACGGCCACGACATCACCTCCCTGATCAAAATGTTCGAGTTTCTCAAGACCCAGAACTTCCCGGTGATCCTCCACGTGGCCACCACGAAGGGGAAAGGGTTCGAACCCGCTTTGGCCAAGCAGAAGAAGTTTCACGGTCTTGGCCCGTACGACCCGGAGACGGGGGAGACGAAAACGCTCGGCCAACCCACCTTTAGCGAGGTCTTTGCCGACCATCTTTCCAAGATCGCCGACAACGATTCCAGGGTCGTGGCGATCACCGGTGCCATGCCGAACGGCACCGGACTCGACCGGTTTCAGCCGAAACACCCCGACCGGTATTTCGACGTGGGCATCGCGGAGGAGCATGCTGTTCTTTTCGCCGCCGGTATGGCCACCAAGGGTTTCAAACCCTTCTGTGCGATCTACTCCACCTTCCTGCAGCGTGCTTACGACCAGATCATCCACGACGTCTGCCTGCAGAACCTGCCGGTGGTCTTTTGCATGGACCGGGGCGGCCTTTCCGGTGACGACGGTCCGACCCATCACGGTCTGTTCGACATCTCCTACATGCGGGGCGTGCCGAACATCGTTCACATGTCTCCCAAGGATGAGGACGAGTTTGTCGACATGCTCTACACCGCCAGCCTGCACAACGGTCCCATCGCCATTCGCTATCCCCGGGGCACCGGCCCGAATGCGACGATTAAAAAGACCCCGCTGGCCCTCCCGATTGGCAAGGCCGAGGTCGTCCGGCACGGCAAGAAGGTGGCGATCTGGTCCTACGGCCAGATGCTTCCGCTCGCGCTCCAGCTTTCCGATGACCTCAAGGCCGAGGGTATCGAGGCCGCGGTGATCAACGCGCGGTTCGCCAAGCCTCTCGACACCGCGATGCTCGAACTCTTTGCCAAGAACGCCGAAGTTATCGTCACGTTCGAGGATCATGTTCTCAAGGGCGGATTCGGGGCCGCGGTCCTGGAGGAGTTGGCCGATCTGGGCATCGGCACGCCGGTGGTGCGGATCGGATGGCCGGATGAGTTTGTGGACCACGGCAAGCCGGAGGCTCTGCGGGAGCGGTACGGGGTGAGCGTGGCTGCGGCAAAGGAAAAACTCGCGCCGTATATCGCCCGGATCAAGGGCGCTGGCCGCAAGCTGCAGCCCACCGCCGCCTGATCCAGACCCGGATCGAGGCGCTGACCAAAATTCCATGAAGATCGTGCTCGCCTATTCCGGAGGACTCGACACCTCCGTGCTGCTCGCCTGGCTAAAGGAGACCTACGACGCTGAAGTCATCGCCTTTTGCGCCAACATCGGCCAGGAGGAGGAGCTCCACGGTCTCAACGCCAAGGCGAGACGGACCGGTGCGAGCAAGGTCTATATCGACGACCTGCAGGAGGAGTTCGCCCGGGACTTTATCTTTCCGATGATGCGGGCGGGGGCGATCTACGAGGGGCAGTATTTTCTCGGCACCTCCATTGCCCGGCCCCTGATCGCCAAACGGATGGTTGAGATTGCCAAAAAAGAAAAGGCGCAGGCGTTGGCCCATGGGGCCACAGGAAAAGGGAACGACCAAGTACGATTTGAGCTGACCGCAGCGGCGCTGAGTCCCGATGTGGAGGTGATTGCGCCGTGGCGGGACGAGAGGTTCCGGCAGCAGTTTCCCGGCCGGTTGGAAATGATCCAGTATTGCGAGGAGAAAGGCATCCCGGTGCAGGCCAGCGCGAAGAAGCCTTACTCGATGGACCGGAATCTCCTGCATATTTCCTACGAGGCCGGCATGTTGGAGAACCCGTGGTTCGACGCCTTTGCCCCCGGCAACAGGAAGATGTTCACGCTGTCCGTCTCGCCGGAAGACGCGCCGAACCGGGCCGAATACGTCACCTTGGAGTTCCGGAAAGGGAACTGTGTGGCGATCAACGGGAAGAAACATTCCCCGCTGGGCGTGATGAAGGTGCTTAACCGGCTGGGCGGGAAGCACGGGGTGGGCCGGGTTGACATGGTGGAAAACCGGTTTGTCGGAATGAAGAGCCGGGGCGTTTACGAGACACCCGGCGGGTCGATCCTGCATTTTGCCCACCGGCAGATGGAGAGTCTGACGATGGACCGGGAGGTGATGCATCTCCGGGACAGCCTGATTCCGCGGTATAGCGAGCTGGTCTACTACGGCTTCTGGTTTTCTCCGGAGCGGTTGGCTCTGCAGGCCCTCGTGGAGGAGAGTCAAAAGAACGTCAGTGGCACCGTCCGGGTGAAGCTTTACAAGGGCGGCATCTACGCGGCGGGTCGGAAGTCGCCCCTTAGCCTCTACCACCCGGATATCGCGACCATGGAGGCCGATCCCACCCAAGCCTACAACCAGGATGACGCGACTGGATTCATCCGGTTGAATGCGCTGAGGCTGAAAGTCGCCGCTAAGGTTGGGAAACGGCGCTAATTATGGGACGCCGAGTCTGCGTCCCTGCGGGGTCTAAATAACCTGAATTTTAAAGTTCTATAGGGCCCCAGGCTCTGGGGCCTAAATTCATCGCCTTCTTGCTCCAAAACTATATCCCTTCGCCGTGCGCACGCCACGGGTGCGGGTGTGAGCGACGGTGTGACCTTCCTCGAACAGCGCGGTGAACTTGTAAGGGAAGTGATCCAATTTCTTCCGGGGCAGTTTCTGCTGGATGAGGCGCTCGATGGCCTCGACATGGGGAAGCTCCTCGGCCACGAAGAGGGTTAAGGCATCGCCTTCCGTGGCCGCCCGTCCGGTGCGGCCGATCCGGTGCACGTAATCCTCGGGATGTTGGGGGACGTCGTAGTTGATCACGTGGGTGACGCCGGCGATGTCGAGTCCACGCGCAGCGATGTCGGTGGCGACGAGGACGGGGTATTTTCCAGAGCGGAACCCGGCGAGAGCCTCGTTTCGTTCGCCTTGGGAACGGTCGGAATGCATCACACCCACGGGATGAGGCAGGTGAGTCAGACTGCCGGCAACGCGGTCAGCGCCGACCTTGGTCCGGCAGAAGACGATGACGCTCTCGTAATGGGTCTTTTCCAGGAGCGCGAGAAGTAGCTCGTGTTTTTGATCGGCTGCCACGGGGTAGAGGGCGTGCGAGACGGTCTCGGCGGCGGAGCGGCGCAGGCCGATCTCGATGGTGAGGGGATCCCGCAATACCCAGGAGGTCAGACGCTCGATTTCAGGGGGAACCGTCGCGGAAAAGAACAGGGTTTGGCGCTTCGAAGGGCAAAAACCGACGATTTTTTTGACGTCCGGCAGGAAACCCATGTCGAGCATCCGGTCGACTTCATCCAGGACCAGATGGGTAAGGTGGGCGAGATGGATTTCCCCCTGATCCATGAAATCAAGCAGTCGGCCGGGTGTGGCCACGAGGATGTCGATTCCCCTTTGAATTTGCTCCCGTTGATTTCCGTAGCCGACCCCACCGTAGATGAGGCCGATGCGCAGGCCGGTGTGTTTGGAGAATTTTCGAAGGGCTTCCGCCACCTGGTCGGCCAGCTCCCGGGTGGGCTCCAGGATGAGGGCGCGGAGGCGGCCGGGTTTTGCAAGATGTTGGAGGATGGGCAGGGCAAAAGCGGCGGTTTTGCCGGTGCCCGTCTGGGCAGACCCGATCAGATCCCGTCCCGTCAGGGCTACGGGGATGGCCTGGGCCTGAATCGGGGTGGGTTCTTTGAAACCAAGCTCCTCGATGGCCTGGAGAATCGAAGGAGCCAGCTGCAGGGAGGAAAAATCCATCGAAGATCTTAACCCAAGTAGGAGCAGGGGGGCAAGGTGACGGCAACGTTACGGATGGACGGGGGCAGGGGGTTTTTTTAATGTTTTCCCTTCATGAAGACCGCGTATGAGCTTGCGATGGAGAGATTAGCGTCCAAGGAACCCGAGAGGAAATTGACGCCGGAGCAGAAGAAGAAGCTGGCCGAGGTCGATGAAACCTACCGGGCCAAGGTGGCGGAGCGGGAAACCTTTCTGGGGGCCAAGATTGCCGCCGCCAAGGCGGGAGGTGCATTCGAGGAGGCGGCGGTTTTGCAGGAGGAGTTGGCCAGGGATTTGCGGGGAATTCGTGCGGAGTGGGAGAGTAAAAAAGAAAAAGCCCGCGGGTCGGTCTGATGCCGTTTTGATGCACGCTACCCCCCAGACTTCGGAAGGAAAGATGGAGCGCTGGCTTCGGGCGTGGGCCCGGTTCGTGATTGCGCGGAGACAAAGGCTCCTTTGGATCTCCCTGATTCTGGTGGCGCTGGCCGGTGGCCTGACCGCCACCCGGTTGGTCATTCGCAACAGCACCCTGGACCTGATCCGCAAGGATTCTCCGGTCTTTAAAAAGTATCTCGCCTACATGGAGGAGTTTGACGTCCGCGACGAAATCGTGGTCGTCCTGAAAAGCGACGACCTCAAGGCCAGCCGGGCCGCGGCCAATGCCTTGGCGGAAAAGCTGAAAACCGACAAGGGGCTGGACCGGGTTTACTACCGTCATGACTTCTCGCCGATGGCCGACCGCCTCCTGCTGCTCGCTGACGAGGAACAGCTGACCGGGATTCGCCGGCAAATGGAGGAGCTGGCGGCCCTAGTGAAAGGAAACAGGCAGGCGCTGAATTTGAATGGGATTTTGGGGGAGGCCTCCGCCAAGTTTAACGACCCCTACTTGCGAAAATCCTCCAACTGGCAGGAGTTCATTCCATTCATCGAGGAGTTTGTTCGGAACCTCAAGCGGCTGGCCAAGGATCTGGATACACCCATTGAGGAAAGCAACGGACCGAAGGGACTGGGGGAACTGTCCGAATTCGAGTCCGATCTGCTGAAAAACGAATATCTGAGCCTGGGGGAGGACGGAAAAACCATCCTCATGCTCCTGCGTCCCTCCAAGGAGGAGGAAAAAAGTGATACCCCTTTCACCGGGGTGATCCAGCGGGTGCGGCAAACGGTGAAGGAGTTTCGCCCGAATTATCCGCATGTCTCCATCGGAGTGACGGGGGAGCCGGTCTTGCTGGATGACGAGCTTCGCCAAAGCGAGGATGACATGAAAATCGCCACGATCATCACGATCGTGCTGATCGCCATTCTTTTCTTTTTCAGTTA
>Ga0214923_10006780_pt1 | contig 12711 bp, 12 predicted proteins | sample LL1510_MetaG_FD_177993 | JGI IMG/M metagenome (GOLD analysis project Ga0214923, IMG submission 177993) | Freshwater microbial communities from Lake Lanier, Atlanta, Georgia, United States - LL-1510 | ecosystem: Environmental > Aquatic > Freshwater > Lake | place: USA: Georgia | collected...
CCGTTCACGGATACGCATCGGACTACGCCAAAGGAACGAACCTCGAAGCACTAGAACGCAAATTTGAGCGTGACAAGGGCGAGATACGCGACATGGGCGTCAACATCGAGATTCTTGAGCCCGTTGGAGAGGCGGGGACCACGCACAATCAACGGTATTTCATCAGTCATCGCGACTACGACTTGCCCGAAACGATGCGAATTACGACCGATGAGATGACCCTCCTCAGCCTCGCCGGCAGAGCGTGGCAAGAGCGCAGTTTGATGGCCGATGCACGAAATGGATTGATGAAATTGACGGCTCTCGGCGTCGACGCCGACGACTCGCTCGTGGGAGTTTCACCGCAGATTTCCACGGGTGGACGAATCGTCGGCATCGTCAACGAAGCGATGATCTCGAATGGTGCGTTGCACTTTCAATACTTCAAGCCCGGCGACGAGGGTCCTCGAGCTCGCATGGCGGCGCCACTGGCCCTGCTGTTCTGGAAAGGCCACTGGTACATGCTGGCTTTCGACCTGCTGGCATCCGGCGAGCGCACGTTTCTGTTGGATCGCATGACCACGGAGCCGACGATTGACGAGTCCATCACACACGACAGACCAGTTGAGGATTATGCCGCACGACTTCAACACGAACTCGAAGAGCTGGAAAAGCAGAATGAGGCGACGATTCACCTCGCTCCCGGTTCAGATGCGCGGTTACGCCTCACCGTCAAGCACGGCTTCGTCGCTGACACGGGCACGATTTACGTGAAGTACGCCGACGAAGCGTTGCTCGCCGACGAATTGGCTAGTTACGGCCCCGAAGTGCATGTCAGTAGCCCTCCGTCGCTCATTGACGCTGTGACCGAACGACTCAAAATTGTCGCGAATGCACACAAGGTGGCGGCTCGATGAGATCAGAACGCGACGCCTTCGATTCAGACGCCTTTGCGGCGACCCCCGATGTGGAGCCGCAACTCACGCGTCGATCCAGGCGTGAAATCAACCCGGCGCGCGACGCGGCGGACCGCGTTCGGCTTCTGTTGAGCATCCCGCCGTATTTGTTGAGTAAGCGTGACGGCGTCGAGATTGCTCGGCTCGCGCGCGACTTCAGGATTTCGATTTCGACAGCGGATGAACTGATTCGAGTGATGGCTGTGTCTGGACTTCCGGGACCCGACGGGTTGTACATGCCGTATGACTTGTTCGACATCGACTGGGACCTCTTTCTCAAAGATCGAATTGTGCGAGTGACGAATCACGTTGAGCTCACCCGTGCGCCGCGTCTCACGGCAAAAGAGGCCGCAACGCTCATTGCCGGACTGCGCTACATCGAAGCGCTAGCCGGTCCATCGGACCGTCGATCGATTAGGTCGCTGCGGCAGAAGTTGGCGGCGGGGGCGAGGATTCCCTCGGCGAATACGATTGAGATCGAACCGCCACCGATGCCGCCGCACATTGACGTCGTCAGAGCGGCGCTGGAGTCAAAGACTCAGGTTGAGATTGTGTATCAGAATGCCGAACTCGTGCGATCGACCCGCATCATTGAGCCGCTTCGCATAGATCTGGTCGCGAGCTCCTGGTATGTTCGCGCCTACTGTCACTCCCGCAAAGACGTGATGACGTTTCGCATCGACCGCATTGTCGACGCCACGCCGCTTCGTCGACGTCAAAAGACCAACGTGTCGCCCGATGACCTTGGTGACGAACTGTTTGACCCTCCCGCCTCAGGACTCCATGAGGTCGTTCTCGAAATGCCTGCGAACATGGTGCGTCTCATCACCGAGTTTTCGCCCCGCAGTCTTGCCGGTGCGGAGCCAGGTGTTGCTCGAGTCAGCGTGACAATTGGGTCGCTGCGAAACTTGGCTCGCGTGGTGGCATCCATGCCCGGAAATATCCGAGTGATTAGTCCGCCCGAGGCGGTTCGCGCGGTGTCCACGTGGGTGACGGAAGCACTCGCCTCATACCCCGCCTCGAAGAAGCGTTCAGGCGCAAAGCGTTAGACTCTACGAAGGCTAGGTCTCCACGAACATTCTCGTCACGACGTAAGGAATTCTGATGCTTTCAAACCTCAACGGTTGGCACTTGCTTATCCTCATCCTCGTTGTGCTGCTGATTTTTGGTGCGCCGAAACTTCCCGGGCTGGCGCGCAGCTTGGGTCAATCCATGCGTATTTTCCGATCCGAAGTGAAGGCCATGAAAGACGACGAGGGTAAAGACTCCGCGTCGAGCGGCTCAACCAACGCATCGACGGAATCGGGTAACGATAAGCCCGCAAAACCCGCCAGCTAGAGTCGTGTCGCCCAAGTCCGCGTCGCGAAAGACCCAATCCCGCGTCGGGAAAATGTCGCTGGGTGAGCATCTCATCGAGTTGCGTAAGCGTGTCTACATTTCGGCGATTGCCATTGCGGTCGGCATGGTTGCCGGGTGGTTTCTGTCGGACTCTCTTCTCGCGGCAATTCGCCAGCCCATTTTTGACGTGGCGGCCAACCAGGGACGTGTTGCGACCTTGAACTACGACAGCATCTCGAGTGCGTTTGATTTGCGGATGCAAATTGCACTCACAATCGGTCTGATCGTTGCCAGTCCGGTCTGGCTCTATCAAGTGTGGGCGTTCTTCGTTCCCGGGATGACCCGACGAGAAGTTCGATACGTTTTGGGCTTCTTCTTCTGCGCCGTCCCACTCTTCGTCGCCGGTTGCTACGCGGGATGGCTCGTGTTTCCCCACATCGTTGAACTCATGACGTCGTTCGCGCCATCGGACGACTCGACGATTATCACAGCCAAGACGTACTTTGATTTCGTTCTCAAGTTGACTGTGGTGGTCGGTGTCGCTTTCGTGCTGCCGGTATTTCTCGTCCTGCTCAACTTTGCTGGGGTCATCAGCGCCCGTTCCATCATCAAGGGGTGGCGAATTGCGATTTTGCTTATCACTCTGTTCACCGCGATAGCGACTCCAGCAGCCGATGTTCTTTCGATGTTCCTCCTTGCGATTCCGATGGTGGGACTGTACTTCCTCGCCGCCGCCATCGCGTGGGGCCACGATCGACGAGTGCGGCGACGGAACGATTCGCTTGTTCCCAGCGCGGCGAGTGAACTTCCGGCATGAACAACTCGGAGCGTCTTTCCCCGGCAGAGCGTTACGCCGCATCGCGAGCGAAAGTTGCGCATCCGCTCCTAGAAGCTTTCCGGTCCGCGCGCACGTACGAACTCGACCCGTTTCAGATTGCGTCGTGTGAAATCCTTGAACGTGGCCGAAGCGTTCTTGTCGCCGCACCGACGGGCGCAGGAAAGACGGTCGTCGCGGAATTTGCCGTGCACCTTGCTATGGGGACGCCACGTGGCAAACTTTTTTACACGACGCCGATGAAGGCATTGAGTAATCAGAAATTCAATGAACTCGCGGACGAGTGGGGGACCGACAACGTGGGGCTCCTCACGGGCGATACGAATGTCAACGCCACGGCTCGTATCGTCGTCATGACGACCGAAGTGCTCCGAAACATGCTCTACGCCGATAGCGACCTGTTGTCAGATCTCGCGTTCGTGGTCATGGACGAAGTGCACTATCTCGCCGACCGTTTCCGCGGTGCGGTCTGGGAAGAAGTCATCATTCACCTGCCCCGTCATGTTCGCATGATTTCGTTGAGTGCAACCGTGTCCAACGCGGAAGAATTCGGTGACTGGCTCATGGCTGTGCGTGGCGACACCGACATTGTCGTTTCAGAAGACAGACCCGTGCCCCTTGACCAGCACGTTCTCATTGGCTCAAAGTTCATAGATCTTTTTGACAGCACCGGGGCAGCCGCCACCCATCGCGTGAATCCGGAACTGGCGCGGATTGCCGCGGCCCACGCTCGCGCACCGCATTATCGCTCCGCGCAGAACGGACGAGGTGGCGGTCGCGCCCAACCTCAACGAGGACGACGCGGGTCCAACGATGTCGTAACCTCATCGATGACTGGCCCCCGTTTTGATGGCGGTGGGGGATCCCGAATGGACCGCCCGGCCGTCATCGACATGCTCGACGAGAAGAACCTACTCCCGGCAATCTTTTTTGTTTTCAGTCGTAATGGCTGCGATCAAGCGGTTTCTCAAGTTGTTCGAGCGGGAATCCGGTTGACGGATGCCCACGAGCGGGAAGAGATTCGAGAAATCGTGGATGAACGCTGTCGGACGCTTCTCGATGAAGATCTCGCTGTGCTTGGTTATTGGCAGTGGCTCGAGGGTCTGGAACGCGGCGTCGCGGCACATCATGCCGGACTACTCCCGGCGTTCAAAGAGGTCGTGGAGGAATTGTTTCAGCGCAAGCTCGTCAAGGTGGTGTTTGCGACCGAAACTCTCGCCCTCGGCATCAATATGCCCGCGCGATCCGTTGTTCTAGAAAAGCTTGACAAATTCAATGGCGAAGCTCGGGTTCCCCTCACGCCAGGGGAGTACACCCAACTCACGGGTCGAGCCGGTCGTCGAGGTATTGATGTCGAAGGACACGCTGTGGTCCAGTGGTCCGGCGCTTTGGAACCTCAATCGGTGGCGAATCTTGCGAGTCGACGAACGTATCCGCTGAACTCAAGCTTTCGTCCGACGTACAACATGGCGGTAAATCTGATCACACAATTTGGTCGATCGCGCACGCGCGAAATTCTGGAATCTTCGTTCGCACAATTCCAGGCAGACCGCGCGGTCGTTGATTTGGCTCGGAAGGTCGCTCAGCAGGAGGAATCGCTGCAGGGAATGGCGAAACCCATGTCCTGCCATCTCGGCGATTTCGCGCAGTATGCCCAAGTTCGCCATGAACTCACTCAGCTGGAGAAATCAGGTCGTGGCTTCGAATCCCAATCGCGCGCGGCGCGTGACAAGCGCAATCAAGAACTTGCTCGACTGCGCCAACGACTGCGCTCGCATCCTTGTCACACCTGCCCCGAACGGGAACAACATGCGCGCTGGGGTGAACGGTGGTGGAAACTTCGTCGTCAAACGGATCAACTCATTGCACAAATCGACTCTCGAACCGGTGCCGTCGCACGCGTATTCGATCGAGTTTGCGAAGTTTTGGTTGACACCGGTTACCTGGAACGCGACCCGAGTGGGTCGGATCTCGCCGTGACACCGACCGGAGATCGGCTGGCGCGAATCTATGGCGAGCGTGACCTCCTCGTCGCGGAGTGCGTGCGAACCGGGGCCTGGGCAGGAATTGATCCCGCGGGCTTAGCCGCTCTCGCCTGTGCCATCGTGTTTGAACCTCGTCGAGACGAGGGGAACATCAACGAGCGCCGACTCCCACGTGGCGTGTTCCGAACAGCTCTCGAGTCGACTCAGAAAATTTGGGCCGAATTGGATGATCTCGAGCATCATCATCGTCTTCCGGGCACAAATCCGCTCGCCACCGGCCTGGCGCAGGCCATGCACCGATGGGCGAGTGGAGGACGTCTTGATGACGTGCTGTTCGATGCGGATATGCCCGCCGGTGATTTTGTGCGTTGGTCAAAACAAACGATTGACCTCCTCGACCAACTCTTGGGTGTCGCTGACGCTCAGCTCGCAAAGACAGCGCGGAGTGCGCTCGAGTCGGTTCGTCGGGGGATTGTTGCCTATTCAACGGTCGGTTTAAGCGGATGATCAAAAACCCACCGCCTCTGTGGGTCGCCGTCGTACTGGCGTCCGTTGGAGGATTACTTCTTCGAACGTCATTTCCCGCTCCGGCGGTATGGCCTTTCGCATTTCTCGGCCTCGGACTCATTCTGATTGCCCTGCGCGGGAGAGGTTTCTGGACGGGCATTCTTGTGGGCATCGTTGCTGGAGCTACTCTCTGGGGCTCGTTGATATTTTGGCTCACGCTCTACCTCGGTCCCATTCCGTGGCTCGCATTGTGCGGGTTGATGACGCTCTGGGTTGGTCTGTCGACCGGGCTCATCGCCGTCGTCTACCGCTGGAACGAACGGCAAGGGTCCGCGTGGATTCGGTTCGCGCTCACACCAACACTCATTGCGGCCCTGTGGTGCGCCCGGGAAACGCTTGCCTCTTCCTGGCCGTATGGAGGGTTCTCCTGGGCACGGTTGGCTTACTCCCAAGCGGAATCGCCCTTGGGGCACGCCGTCAGTTGGGTCGGAGTCGCCGGAGTGTCCTACCTTGTCGCATTCATCACCGCATTGGGTGTGGCTATTCTCGTCGCCCCCAAAAGAATTCCCATGCTGGTGTGGGGTGGACTCGTCGTCGGCATCGTGCTCCTCCCGAACTTCGCTATCAACTCTGTTGGCACGATGAGGATTCTCGTCGCACAGGGAAACTCGAACGCCGGACTTTTCGCGCAGCATGAGCCAGGAGACATCTTGACCGATCATGTTTCGGCAACCCTCGCTGCACAGGACGACCCACTCGCACAGGGCATTGATGCCATCGTGTGGCCGGAGAACGCGGCCGACATTGATCCGCTTCGGTCATCCGTCGCGGCGGCAACGTTGAGCGAGGTGAGCCGAACCTTTGACGCTCCCGTTGTGACGGGAACGATAACGAACCCTCGGGACAACGAGTATTTCAATTCCTCGCTCGTCTGGATGCACGGACACGGGGTTCTGGCCCAGTACGACAAGATGAGGCCGGTTCCGTTCGCCGAATACATGCCCAACCGCGAGTTTTTCCGCGCACTCGTTCCGGACCTAGTTGACCTGGTCGGGCGCGACTACTCCTTCGGCACGAGGCCGAATGTCGTCACGGTGTCGGGGGTCCCTGTTGGCGTATCCATTTGTTTCGACATCACGGACAACATGCTGACGTCACGCATGGTGGAGAACGGTGCTCAAGTCATCTTCGCTCAAACGAACAATGCGGATTTTGGAACGACGGATGAGAACCTCCAGCAGCTCGCCATCGCGCGTCTCGCGGCCATGGAATCAGGACGAACGGTCGTTAACGATTCAACGGTCGGAACAACCGCGATCATCTCGGCCGACGGGGGGACGCTCGCGCAGCTGAAGCCGTATCGACCGGGCTATCTGATTTCTGACGTAACGCTGTCCACAACAGTCACTCCGGCCGTGCGAATTGGGCGCTCCGTCGAATTGCTTATTTGCGGGTTTGCCCTCGCCGGACTCGGGGCAATCGCATGGTTATCGCGACGGCGTCGCTCGGTCAACCGGCCAAGTCTTCGAGACCGGCACCACGACGTTCGCGGAGATAAGCCAAACGCTCGCTAAGAATCAGCTCGAGTTCGTCGCGCGTGCGTCGTTCGAGCAGCATCTCGAATGGTGTTTTGGCTTCTTTCACGATCTTGACGTCGTCGGGACTCGGCGCCGTTCCTCCGTGCAAGGTTGCACCATTTCCGCAACGCGCGCACTCCCACTCAAAGGGCGCTTCCGCTTCTTCGGCAAATGTCACCGTGTTTTCCGCTCCACACGACGAGCAATCGTAGACAACGTCTTTCCGGGGCGAGTATTCAATGCCGCGGTCGGTTTCCAAACTGTGGGCACCGAGTCGTGAGCCTCTCAGCGAATCGTATTTCACGGTCGTCTCCTCTTGGCTGGGAAGCACGACGGTGCGTGCTCTGGTGTCAACGTACGACCCGCCGCTGAACCTTCCCTGAACGTGTTCACCCTTGGCGAAAAGTTGCTACCGCGACATCGCACGCGTCGGTCACGATGCCGTCTGCGCCGTCGCGAGCGAGCTGACGCATGTGCTCGACCGAGTTGATGGTCCAAAAGTGAACTGTGAAGCCGGCGCGGTGAAACCGGCGGATCATGCGTGGCGAAGAAACATTTATTTTGAGTACCGACGTTGGAATTTGGAGAACGCGTGTTCGGCGAAAAATCCATCGTACGAGGGCAGGTACCCCGAGAGCGCAGAGCACCACAACGGTCAGAACGACATCGGCCGATGCACTCGTTTCCACGTGGGGCAACGCTGCGAGCGTGCGTCGACGACGCGCACCGCTAAACGAGGTAATCAGCACACGGTCTTGCGCATCACATTCGGAAATGGCGTCGACGAGTGGCTTGATCACATCCGTCGATTTGACGTCGATGTTGAATTTGGCTGCGGGTAGCAGACGAAGCGCATCCGCGACACTGATCACGCTCACGTCTGGCCGACTACCGATGTGACGAAGTTCGGCGTAATCGACGTCACAGACGCGCCGTGAATCACCGAAAACACGAGCCAAGGTTTCATCATGGGCCATGACCGCCACGCCATCTTTGGTGGCTCGCACGTCGCACTCGAGGACGTCCGCTCCGGCAGCGCAGGCACTCTCGAAGGCCGCGAGCGAGTTTTCCGGCGCGCTGTGTGCGAGTCCACGGTGGGCGAGCACGCTCACGCGTCCCGTGGCAAAGAAATTCGTTCGAGGGGTCACGTGCCGAAGATACCCCACTTGAGAGAGCCGATTGGTAGTGTCAAAACGTCGATTATTTGACGCATCCAGAACCGTGGAACGGAGCACTCGTGTCAAACCCCCTTGCCCCCGGATCGCTTACCGGAAAACGTGCCCTCGTCACCGGATCATCCCGGGGAATCGGCGCCGATACGGTGGGCTATTTTGCCGAAGCGGGCGCGTCGGTGGTCGTCAATTTCCGAAACAAAGAGGCACGAGCGCAAAAAATTGTTGACGGTATTCGAGAAAAAGGTGGCAGTGCGATCGCGATTGGTGCCGACCTCACCGATTCCGAGTCGGTCGCGCACATGTTTGCCGAAACGAAACGGCAGCTCGGCGGTCTCGACATTCTGGTAATGAATGCGTCCGGTGGAATGGAAGCCGGAATGGGTGAAGACTACGCGATGCGACTCAACCGAGACTCTCAGGTGAACCTACTCACTGCCGCATTGGACGTCCTCGTTGACGGCGCTCGAGTTGTTTTCGTCACGAGTCACCAGGCGCATTTCATCCACACGACACCGACCATGCCGGAATACGAGCCTGTCGCGTTGTCGAAGCGTGCCGGCGAGGATGCCCTGCGTGAGTTGATTCCGACACTCGCCGAGCGCCACATCGAGTTCGTTGTCGTTTCCGGAGACATGATCGAGGGAACCATCACGGCAACCCTTCTCGAACGTGCCAACCCAGGTGCGATTGATGCGCGCAAGCAGGCGGCCGGAAAACTGTACAACGTGAGCGAGTTTGCGGCCGAAATCGCGTTGGCCGCCGTCGAGCCGGTCCCCGCCAACAACACTCGTCTGGTCGGCGATACGAGCGATTTCACGTCGTAGACGATCATCGTGCGACCTCCGCATCGACGCGTTTCTCGCATCCTGCTGTTTGACGAGCAGGATGCCCTGCTCTTGTTACTCACCGCAAGCCCGTCACTCGCGACACCCGTCGTTCGGTGGCTCACGCCGGGTGGGGGAGTAGAGGACCACGAATCACACCACGAGGGAGCCGTTCGCGAGTTGTTCGAAGAAACCGGTCTGGTCGTCCATGATCTCGGAGCGCCCGTGTGGACAATGAGCGGTCAGAGTCACTTCGCGGACGGCACGAGTCAAACCACGTACACCGAGTTCTTCGTGACACGAACACGACGCTTCCTGCCTGTCCGAGACAACTGGATGGACAACGAGCACGTCGACATCTCGGACATCCGTTGGTGGAGTCTAGATGAACTGGAAACGACGACTGAGCCGTTCGCTCCCCTCGATCTCACCTCGATTATTCGATCGCAACTGAGCCGATAACAGCAAAACAGCGGGGGTAGCACACGTGCGCAACCCCCGCTGATAAGCCGTACAAACAGCAGTAGCTAGATTTGTCCTCGTTTTGCCATTCGGCCAATGGTGAATGCACCAACGACCTGTGCGACACCGATCACAATCAAGAAGATTCCACCGAGAAGGATAAGTACCTGCACCGCCGTCGCCGGCACGAACAACACCACGATGCCGGCGATGAGGCTGATGATTCCGAGAGCAATAGCGATTCCTCGCGAAGATCCGCGACCGGATTCGACGAGCGTCGCGATTCCGTCGATGATCCACATGATTCCGATGAGGATTCCCAGAAGCTCAAGAATCCCCGCCGGAGACTTGAACGCGAAGACACCGACGACGATCAACAAGACACCAATCACGATGCTGACCGCACGTCCGCCACCAGTGAGACCGGGACCGAAGATTCCCACGGCAACGCGCACGAATCCGCGGATAAGGAAGTACAGGCCAAAAATGATAGCGATAACGGTCGACGAACCGCCGGGCCACGCGAGAATTGCGCCACCGGCGACGATGGCGATGAGTGCGCCGATGAAAAGACCCGTTTGCAAAACTCGAGCAACGGATTTTGCGGACTCGGCGTCATCGCCGGAGAACGCGAACGAGTTAACGTCAGACTGAGACATTGATGATTCCCTTGATTATCAGAGTGGCGACGCCGTGTCGCCCTTGCGGAATACGAGTCTAGAGTGCACCCTGCGTCACGACATCGTGGGTTGTGACAACGGACGCAAATTCTCCAGCGTCGAGACTCACGATCGTTGCTTTCGTCAGTTCCTCCGCGGTCAATGACATGCCATTCGATGCCGTCTGGTCGAACGTGTGTGTGGCATCCGCGACGAAGAGAACGGTGAAACCAAGATTTCCCGCCATCCGGGCCGTTGTCTCGCAACAATGGTTCGTCGTGATTCCACAAATCACCACGGTGTCCACGCCGTGTTCTCGAAGCCAACGCTCCAGGTCAGGATCGCCGTAGAACGCGCTGTTAACGCTTTTTCGCACGTGCAACGACGCGGCCGATACGTCAACAAAATCCTTCAAGGCATTGCCGGGATCGGCGGGGGAGAGCGTGCTGCCTTCTTGGGTGCTGTCATGCTGCACGACGACCAGTGGTCGGGACGTTTCCAACCACAACGTTTGGAGTGCGCGCATATTGTCTTCCGCTGCGGGATTGTCACGTCGGCCCCACCGGTCCTCGCGCTCGAATCCGCGTTGCACGTCAATCATGATGAGTGCCGCGTTCAGGGGCAGTGTCAGTGGCATCAAAAAACCTTTCCGGGATTCAATATGTTGAGCGGATCGAAAGCCGCCTTGATTCGTCTCTGAAGTTCCACTTGGGTATCGCCGAGTTCCTGCCTGAGCCAGCGCTTCTTGAGCGTACCGACTCCGTGCTCACCTGTCAGCGTGCCACCAAACTCCAATGCCGCGGAAAAAAGTTCCTGGGCCGCATCCCATATTTCCTCGGGAATGTGGTCCGTTTCGGAGATAAAGTTCGGATGCAGATTGCCATCCCCAGCGTGGGCAACTGTCGGTATGACGATTCCGCGTTGACGTTGAATCTCCGAAATTCGATCGAACATGTCGGCGAGACGAGTGCGTGGAACGCAAACGTCTTCGATCAGTGTTGTTCCCAGCCGCGCCATGGCCGGATGAACACTGCGACGGATACGCAGCAGCTCTTCTGCATGCGCCTCGTCCGTCGCGGTCTCCGGGCGTCCTCCGTGTCGACGCAGGATTTCGCTCGCACTTGCCGCATTCGCGGTTGACGACTCACCGTCGAACTGGAGGAGCAGACTTGCGCTGCCTGAGGGCGGCGAGTCAAGCTCCAGGTACGCGTGGACGGCAGCGAGGCACTGATCATCCATAATCTCCATCACCATGGGGGTGAGTCCTGCGGAGCTCACGGCGAGGCATGCATTCGCCGCATCTCGAGCAGAAGGGAAATACGCGTTCACGGTGGAGACGCCACCTGGTACGGCCCGACGGATTCGCACGCATGCCGACACGATGACCCCCAGCGTGCCCTCGGAGCCCGTCACGAGTGCAGTGAGGTCCAGCCCCGTTACACCTTTCATCGTTCGACGTCCGGTTTCAATCATCGAGCCGTCCGCCAGAACCACGGTGAGTCCAAGAACCGCCTCGCGCGTGACTCCATATTTCGCGCACATGAGGCCACCGGCGTTCGTCGCGATGTTTCCACCAATTGACGAGATGGCACGCGAGGCCGGGTCAGGAGCAAACCAAAATCCTCGGTCCCGCAGCACATCGTTGAGATCCCCGTTGATGACGCCCGGTTCCACGATGGCATATGCCTCCTCCTCATTGATTTCGAGGATGCGGTTCATACGTTCAAGAGAGAGCACAAGTTCGCCTGCCGAGGCAAAACTCGCACCAGCAACGCCAGTCCCGGTACCACGGACAACGACCGGAACACGGTGGGCAGTGGCACTCATCATTACCTCAACAACGTCGGACGAGGTCTCTGCGAAGACGACGACCATCGGAGCGGAGTCGCTGCGCAATCCAGAACGATCTGCGCGAAAATTTTCCAGGATTTCGGGTGTTGTCACGACAAGGTCGGGCCGAATCTTGCGTCGGAGCTCACTTACCAGGTCATCGGAAGTGGGCAAGCGACCAGACATGCGCCGATTCTAGCCCAACACACTTATCCGATAATGCACATTATGTCAGATTGCATTTTCTAAGCCGCCCCTCACCACTCCCTTGCGATGAACCCGATCGGATGAGTGCACTACTAGCCTTGACAACGAAATGACTTCACACATCACTCGCTCGTCTCCCACACGTCGTCAGTGGCTCGTCTGCATGATGGTGCTATTTCTGCTTCACGGGCTGTTTTTTTCCAGTTGGGTGAGCCGTTCCCCTGAGGTCCAATCACTTCTTGGTCTCACGACCTTCCACATGGGCGTCTTCGTGACCGTCATGAGTGTTGGTTCGATTGTGGTCACGTATTTCGGTGTGCGAGTCGTCGGATGGATCGGCGCACGAAACACCGTACGCGTCACCTATTTGTGCGTCA
>Ga0214923_10006782_pt1 | contig 12710 bp, 13 predicted proteins | sample LL1510_MetaG_FD_177993 | JGI IMG/M metagenome (GOLD analysis project Ga0214923, IMG submission 177993) | Freshwater microbial communities from Lake Lanier, Atlanta, Georgia, United States - LL-1510 | ecosystem: Environmental > Aquatic > Freshwater > Lake | place: USA: Georgia | collected...
CCAAATTTTTTGCGCTGCTTACTGCTAAACAGTTCTGGTGCCATCAAGAGTAATGCTGCAAGCACGCCCGCACCGCCCACAGTACCCCGCATGGATGCTGACCACCGCGGCGTAGCAGGTTGTGTTCCGGACTGAAGAGTAGATTCACTGGTCACCTGAATAGGTGACTTAGTAGGTAACTCAATCTTCGGATCACTTCCAGGCGCCGTTGTTGAGTCAGTGATAGAGCCAGTCGTCGATTCAGGGATGGATCCCGATGCAGAAACAGTACACACCTCCTCAAGTCGCTTCCCGGCGTCATCAGCAAAGTGCACCCGACAAGGCACATAATGCGACCGTGCAGCTCGTAAAGCAGCCGCTTTTTTATTAACTGCTTTCCGGTCAACCTCATCGCGCTCCTCTGGAGTCCAAGAACCAAAACTTTCTACCCAATCGGTAATACTCTCTTGAGGTTGCTCTTTTTCACCGCTTTCCTGTATTGCCGCTGCGGCTGCTTCGCCTTGCTGGGCGGCTTCTTCAACAACATGTTTTGCAGCCGCTGACTCAAGTCTTGCAGCTACCAAATCTACTACGTCTTGCATTACCGCTCTGGGAGCTTCCGATATCTGCGCTAGGGGCTCACGCTCTGCTGCAGCCTCTCTCGCCTGAGCCTTTCTTGCCAAAAAGCCACGCGTTGCTGCCTCGTTCGCCTGACGCTGACGCACCTGCTGCATTGCCTTCAAGTACCTATGACTAGCCAGCACCATGTCCTCACGTGCTTTTGCATGCTTCTTTTTGAGCAAGACTTCTCTGAGCAAGTCCTCTTTTTCTGGACTTAATACTAGAGATGCAACTTTTCGTGGACTTAGTGCTGGAGATGCAACCGTGACTGCGTCGTCAGCAGTACGTTGCGCATCACTAGCCATCACCCCAACCTGCGCACTTACCAGCACCGCGAGCAATCTATACATCCCTGTATTCATATGTTTATCCTCTATAACGCTATCTATATAACTATAGCAAATCAAGAAGATTAATTTATAGATTAATAAAAAAATGGCAAGTGCTTTTGTTATTAGCACATATGCTATACAACAAAAACCTCTTCCATCTCTGAGGGAGAGGCAACTGAAGCAATCAACTGCGCTAACGACGGTGGAATTGGCTCGTGGTCCTCTTCCTCACTTGGCGATACCGATACCAACCGCACTGCTGGCTTCTCCTGCGCACCTACCCGTGGCCGTAGCGAGACGAATAATTGTATCCAACCCGCTTTTTCTAGCTCCTCGTTGAGCGCATCAATTGAGACTTCAACCACCACAGGATAGGGCACATTTTCAACCGCATATTCCTCTTTCAAAACGGTAAACGTCTTTTTCTTTTTGCTCAGAAAAATCGCATAATAAGTCTTGTTACCATACAGTAAGAGTGCCTGATTTTGGCTTGCAAGTAGTTCTCTGTGCGTGGCAAAAGAAGTGGTATCCCAAGCAGTATAGCGCCACCGCACAAGCTCCTCTACATAAGCAGCATGAGCAAATAATGCCTCGCATACCAGCCCCCCTTTACCCTGTGTTACGAGTGGATGCATGCAGGCCAGCACCTTTTCGGTGATCCCACCGTCACGCAGCCAGCGCTGCAGATAGCTCACCGCCATCGCCGCTTCTTCTGCTGCGCAAAGACTGCCAATCACACTACTGCCTATACCCAACGCAAGAAAAAAAACGCGCATAGCTACACTCACCTACCTACAAAGTTCTTGCATTAAGCAATAGCACAGGCACGGAGCAAAAAGAAAGTTCACGACATAAGAGAGCGCACTCTTCCTGCTTTAAAGGCCCACGCACGCCACTCATTAATGTGAGAAAGCTCATTGTACAATTCCTTCAGCTCATCACATAACATGCACAAACTCTCACGGTCGCACAGAGTCCATGAACAAGAAAGCCTGCTTTTTTTAACCTCATCAAGCTGCGCCACATCTCCCGAAACGCGATTTCCCCCGGTAACCACAGCCAACACCTTTTCAAGCCCAGTTATATTGGCATACCAACACAGAGCAAAAGAATCTATTTCCTCGTAAAGGTCAGCTAAACAACCTTTTTCAAGCAACTGCACAGCGCGGTCCCGAAAGGCACCTAGCTTTGACACGGCATCTGCGCGCCCTTTAAAGCAATGAATCTTTTTCTTGCCCTCGATGTTTTCCGTCACAGACCCAAAGCCATGCGAGTACCACTCCTCAGCCCTAACAAAATCACGCGCAAGCGCTGCATCCATTGCCTGCACTGCTACAGAGCTCAACGCCCACACTACAACACTACTCATTACCACATACTTCATACAAGCATCACTCCTAAACTACCATCCCTACTTACTGACGCACCACTCGGACATGCATCAATAGAAAAAGGCCTGTGTGTTACCACAGGCCTTTCCCAGACCAAACTGCTGCTTGCTGCCATCCTCTCTCTGCTGGTTACAGACTCAATCTGACTTACATGGTCGCTCGAGTTATTATCAAAATAACGAGACAACACCATGTCGCCACGTCTGTAAGGACTGCAACAAACATCACACTCGAAGCTAGCTAACGTTAAGCAGCTCAACATCGAATACGAGTGTAGCGTTGGCTGGAATCAGGTTTCCAGCCCCCCGAGCTCCGTATCCCAGATGAGGGGGTAGTATGAGTCGACGTTTTTCGCCAACCCTCATCCCTTCTACACCTTCATCCCAACCGGCAATCACCATGCGTGCTCCCAAACGGAACGCGAACGGTTTATTGCGGTCAACGGAACTATCGAATTTTTTATTAAAAAGAGGATTGCCGCTTTCGTCAGCAAGCCATCCCGTGTAATGAACCTGGACAAAATTATTTTTATGAGCCACTTGAGCGGTACCAGCACCTTCATTAAGGATCTGATACTTCAAACCACTCTGAGTTTCTATAAACGTCTTCACCGGCAATCCCTCTTTTTGTTCCGCCGTGCTTCCTACCTCGTCTGTTTTTTTACCAAACCAGCTAGGCCACTTGCATCCCACGAGACACGCAAAACCAAGTCCTAGCACTGCTATCATCGCCTTTGAGGTCCTCATGGAACATTCCTTTCTATTGTGCAGCGTGTGCTACTTCACTTGCTGGTGCAGCTTCAGTAGCAGGTGCGTGTTCTGCATGCGCATGTTCTGTCGACTTTTGCTCTTCCTTGGCCGAAGGACATGAACTGCAGCAAGAAGAACAAGAGCCGCCACTCTTAAATGGATTTGAGCAACCAGCAAGCAACAAACCACTTACTACAACACTTAACAACAAACTTTTTTTAACCATATGATCTTTTCTTTTCGGTACGTTTTATTCCTTAACGACGCGTACCTTACTAATATTTTTTTGATTCTGCAACTTTTTGTACCGTATTAATTCAGTACTAAATTATCTTTTTATACAAGACTCTTTTTAAAGCAGCACTGAAGTCTCATTTTGAAACAGACCTGTAACAGTTATACAGGGTGTACGTTGCATAACTGGCACAAAATCTTTACAGCACGAAGGCCCCAGGTTGCCCCGAGGCCTTCATTATTTAATCCTTGGCAGTACTTATTTTTCCGGTCCGTCGCCAGACAAGTATCTTCAGCGCATAGTGCTTAACTACCGTATTCGGAATGGGAACGGGTGTTTCCACTACGCTATCGCCACCAAGGAAATTTTCAAACTAAGTTATTCTGTAGTGATAGGTCTGAATCATAAACTCAAATACATCTTTTATTTTTAGCGCATATAAAACATTCGATCTATTAGTACTGGTCAGCTCCATGTATTACTACACTTCCACACCCAGCCTATCTACCTTGTAGTCTTCAAGGGATCTTATCATGTGTACTTGCGCACACAATCGAGATATCTCATCTCGAGGCGAGTTTCCCACTTAGATGCTTTCAGCGGTTATCTCAACCGAACTTAGCTACTCGGCATTGCTTTTGGTAAACAACCGATACACCAGAGGTTCGTCCATTCCGGTCCTCTCGTACTAGGAACAGGCCCTCTCAAATATCTTACGCCCACGATGGATAAGGACCGAACTGTCTTACGACGTTCTGAACCCAGCTCGCGTACCGCTTTAATTGGCGAACAGCCAAACCCTTGGGACCTTCTCCGGCCCCAGGATGCGATGAGCCGACATCGAGGTGCCAAACCTCCTCGTCGATATGGACTCTTAGAGGAGATCAGCCTGTTATCCCCGGCGTACCTTTTATCCGTTTAGCGATGGCCTTTCCATTCAGAACCACCGGATCACTAAATCCTGCTTTCACACCTGCTCGACCTGTCTGTCTCGCAGTCAATCCCCTTTCTGCTTTTGCGCTCTAAAGATGATTTCTATTCATCTTGAAGGGGACATAGAACGCCTCCGTTACATTTTGGGAGGCGACCACCCCAGTCAAACTACCCACCAGACATTGTCCTCACTCTTGATAAAAGACGATGAGTTAGATTTCCAAATCTATAAGGGCGGTATTTCAAGGTTGACTCCATTGCAGCTAGCGCCACAACTTCGCAGTCTCCCGCCTATCCTACACATACACACCCAGAAACCAATGTCAAGCTATAGTAAAGGTGCACGGGGTCTTTCCGTCCTATCGCGGGTACCCGGCATTTTCACCGGGACTCCAAATTCACTGAGTCTTCCGTTAAGACAGCGCCCAACTCGTTACGCCATTCATGCGCGTCGGAATTTACCCGACAAGGTACTTCGCTACCTTAGGACCGTTATAGTTACGGCCGCCGTTTACTGGGGCTTCAGTTCGAAGCTTCTCCCTTTCGGAATAACATCTCCCATTAACCTTCCAGCACTGGGCAGGCGTCAGACTGTATACTTCCTCTTACGAGTTCGCACAGCCCTGTGTTTTTGTTAAACAGTCGGTTGGGCCTCTTTGTTGCAACCACCTGAGAGCTATTAACCCTGGTGGCACCCCTTTTCCCGAAGTTACGGGGCCATTTTGCCGAGTTCCTTAACGGACGTTATCTCAACGCCTGAGAATTCTCATCTCGCCCACCTGTGTCGGTTTCCGGTACGATCACTTCTTTGCTCGCTAGAGGTTTTTCTAGTCAGCGTAGGATCAGCACAACACACCTCTCCTTGAAAGATTGGTGTGCTCGTCACGCCTCAGATTAAAACGTTAGAACGGATTTTCCTATCCTAACTACCTCGGACGCTTAAACTGGCAATCCATTTTCCAGTTGCGCTTACCTTTCTGCGTTACCCCATTGCTCAAACGCTAGAAGCGGTGCAGGAATATTTAACCTGCTTTCCATCGTCTACTCCAATTGGCCTCGACTTAGGTATCGACTAACCCTGAGTGGATAAACCTTTCTCACGGAACCCTTGGGCTTTCGGCGAACAGGAATCTCACCTGTTTTTTCGTTACTTATGCCAACATACTCACTTCTGTGGGCCACATTTGTCCTCACGGTCAAACTTGTATCTCCCACAGAACGCTCTCCTACTACTGCAGTTCAACACTGCAATCCAAAGCTTCGGTGCTTCGCTTAAGCCCCGTTCATTTTTCAGCGCAAAAACACTTGACCAGTGAGCTATTACGCTTTCTTTAAAGGATGGCTGCTTCTAAGCCAACCTCCTGGCTGTCTGTGTATTTTCACCTCTTTTCCCACTTAGCGAAGACTTTGGGACCTTAGCTGTTGATCTGGGCTCTTTCCCTCTCGACCACGGAGCTTATCCCCCGCAGTCTGACTCCCATGCTCTTAACGTACGACATTCAGAGTTAGTAAGGGTTTGGTAAGAATAATCCCCCTAGCCCAAACTGTGCTTTACCGCCATACGCCATACATGAGGCTATACCTAAATATATTTCGGAGAGAACCAGCTATCTCCCAGTTTGATTAGCCTTTCACTCCTACCCACAAATCATCCGAGCAGTTTTCAACCTACACCGGTTCAGACCTCCATCTTGTTTTACCAAGACTTCATCTTGTTCATGGGTAGATCACTAGGTTTCGGGTCTACCCCCTGCTACTAAACGCCCTATTCAGACTCGCTTTCGCTACGGCTCCGTTCTTTCAAAACTTAACCTTGCAACAGAGGAGTAACTCGTTGGCTCATTATGCAAAAGGCACGTGGTCACACGTACATATACTGTGCTTCCACCGGTTATAAGCATCTGGTTTCAGTGTCTATTTCACTCCCATCCCTGGGTTCTTTTCACCTTTCCCTCACGGTACTTGTTCACTATCGGTCATCAGGTAGTATTTAGCCTTATCCCATGGTCGGGACAGATTCCCGCGGAATTTCACGTGCTCCGCAGTACTTGGGAATGTATCAATTGGTTTCTCTATAATTTCGCTTACAAGACTTTCACTCTCTACGGTTGTCCGTTCCAGAACAATTCAGCTACCATAAAAAAACACAACTTTGTGATGATACTCACAAACTCACACATCCCACAACCCTTGTACAGCAACGCGTATCAGCTTACACTGCACAAGTTTTTGGCTCTTCCCGTTTCGCTCACCACTACTCAGGGAATCACATTCGTTTTCTTTTCCTCGCACTACTTAGATGTTTCAGTTCATGCGGTTGACTTCTACTTACTATATATTCATAAGCAGATACTAGATCTACAATCTAGCGGGTTGCCCCATTCAGACACCCCCGGATCAAAGCTTGTTTGGCAGCTCCCCGAGGCTTTTGGCAGCCTACAACCTCTTTCATCGCCTCCTGATACCAAGGCATCCTCCAGATGCTCTTTTCAATTATATGCAAATTCTATAATTCTCAGTCGTTTACGACTCAGACAACAACACATTACTTAAAACGTGTTGCATCTATCACTACAGTAAATTTCAATGAACTAATTCAAAACTTTTTTCGAAGCCGTTTCGCGTCTTTCACGCGCCTCGTTTCGACGTGGGGAGTAGAATACTTTATCTGTGAGAAAATGCAAGCGCCAAAAACACACTTTTTAAAAAAAAGCGGAGAAACGTCTGATGCGACTTGAGAAAAATAAAGATAATTGGCTTAAAAAGCCACTAATCTGATGGCTAAAAATAATGCATTATTTTTTACAAACGAAGTCATTTTTTCACAGCATGCTGAGCAAATGCAATAATTTGTCAGATTTAGCCTCCGTACCCACCTCGCTCAATGCGCATAGGCTCAAAACCAACCCTACCCCCAACGTCTCGCACTGCCCGCCGGCGAGCACGCGCCAACTCCTCCCGCGCCCGCTCAGTCCGCAGAACTTCTAGCCTTGTCTCCACCAAAAGATACACTACACATAGTTGGCGATAACGGGTGTTTAACTCATGGTAAAGTTTCTGATGAACGCGGACCACCGCCTGCTCTTGCTCCGTCAAAAAGTCAAAAATAATTTCAGCCCGCCTGGCATCATCATCTTTCATAATGGCCCATTCACTTTCTAGCTTTTTCAAGCGAGGTTGCTCAGCAGCAATCTCGGCCACCAACCTCTCCTGCAATTCCTGCAACTGCTCAAGGGAGCAGTTTTCAATCTCTTCGCTGCTGGGAAGAGCGATTCCCTGTCCCATGCAATACGGCCCACCAGGCCGATCACAGGCAGAAAGCCAATCATTCAAAATCTTGGTACGCGCTGGCACTTCCTTAAGCCACATCTCAAAGGTCTGCAGCCGCGCCAGCTCTTGCTCCTTGCACACTTGCTTCTTTTCGTATGCAGCCTGCATCATGACCTGCTCTGCATCCTCACCGCTCCACCATCGCCTCATCGCCTCAAACGCAAGGACTCGCCCCTGCATCACACTGATACTTAGTACACTCATAACCACTATCGTTTTTTTCATGTTAGTCACCCATTCTTAGTAGCACGTAAAAAGGCTTATTAAGCACTTGTGGATGTGTACAGAGTGGCAATGGTTACACAAAAAGAGCAATGTGTGAATAATTTTAAGCAAAAAAGAGCCGTATAAAAACAAAAAGACAGAAAATACGCACCACCCACATGCATTACCATCACGCGCGCGCACGCGTACATTATAGGTGCGTAATAAAAAAGCACCCTCGCTCTTATGCCAACCCACTAAAGCAAGGCATAAGATATTAGGTCTGGATACAATACCGCACCTATACAAAAAATATGCAAACAGAGAACACTCCAGCCTAAAGCGACGGCACAGAGGAGCGCTTAATAAGACCGGTGTTTTCGCCAAGGCACAACACCATTAAAAAAGAAATCAAATCGTTGGCCACATGCGCACTCAAATCAAGCGCCCGTAATAACGCAGAAGCCGTCCTCTTAACCCCATGACCTGCCTTAACCAAGCCTGATTTCAGCGCATTCTTCACACGTTCTTTTTCTGCAGCCGTCATAGGCCGTTGTTGCACCTCGCCTGCTGTCGCAGCCGGCGAAGACAGAGCCCCTTGGCTTGGCGCCACTGCTGCAGACTGCTTTGCTAAAGCGGTATTAGTACTACTTGGCAACGGGCCAACAACACCAGACATTGCTGAGCCCGGCGCTGCCATATGACATGGCGTCTGTGCAAGACCACTGAAGAGTATCAAAAAAAGAAGCCTTGTTTGCTTGCCCACCATAGTACTATTCCCTCACATAAAGACGACATAAAATCTCTATAAAAGGATACCAGCGCAACAAAAGCCAAAACAAGACTTCAACAAAAAAACGGTTTATTCTTTTTAATATTACTTTCTATCGCCACCGCGGCTGCGATCTGCCATAAAAAAAGAAAGAAAGGGAGAAAGCTCGGAAGAAGCTCTATGCACTAAATGCAGCGCCCGCTGCATGGCACGCCCATAATCGACAGAATCAACCACCACCGGAGAAGCACCACTCAACGTAGTCCAGGACTGCCATAACCCGCCACACGCAACCCATTTGCGCCATGCCCATTCCTTCTGCATATCTTTTTCATCCACGGTCGCACAAAATCTATTTTTTACTACATCAGTGACCTTGGACAACGTTCTGCCAAACATGTCTCCAGTTGCCCCAAGCAATGCCGTTATGGCCAGCCCACAGTAATGGCCTACTCCCCCCACAAGCGACAGCAAAAGCTGCCTACATACCACATAGCGGGCCGATGCATTGTATGCCGCAATCATCGATGCCAGATCTGCGGGATCACCTTTTTCAGTTGCCACCGCCATGCGAAACTGCATTGCATGAAAAGAGTCTTTTAACAACCCATGGAGCAGCTCCTGATGCATACAAAAAAACCACCAAAACACAATCTGCAGTTTATCTACCGCTCTGGCAGGTGCCGGATGCGGCCACGAAAAGAACTCCGCAAAATCCGCACGAGCTATTTCTGCATTCAAAAAAGCATCCACCGATGTACCACAAGAAGACGCTTTAAAAAACCGATAGCAAAACACCAAGCATTTCGCTGCGGCATCAGAGTATGACTCAGGGCGCACAAAACCACTTTGCACAAACTGTTCAAGCGCCTCGTGATCACAATTGGCCTTTAACACATCATCGCCAACCAGAATGGGATCAACAACGCTCTCTGTTGCAAAGCGACCGCGTTCTAGACTCTCTATGAATGCCACCATGACGGCACTCCCACTCATTGGCGCCATGGCATTTGGTGTATACAAAAACCCAATATGCTGCTCAAAAGCCTGCAGCAACTGTTCCCCCTGCTCTGGATTAGTACACGGAATGATGGCACACGGAAGATCATCCGGCCGCAATACCACTTTTTCTACCGCAAAACCATAGCCAGAAACCAAAATAGTAAAACCAAAAAACAACAATAAACGCATATAATCCGCCCACTAATAGAATAAAAAAGCTATTAATGGAGCATACACGACTCTACAACAAACTCAAACGCCCGCTATCTGCAGACCAGACCTACGGCTGCCGGTAGTAGTTGCGAAACACCCGCCCTAACTGAACCGCCGCATACACGCCCAGTAGCGGCAGCACAGTCAACATGGTTATCTTATATGCCTTTTCAAGTGCACTGCCTTTTTCTATGAAATCTTCTTTCTTAATCGCCTCACCCTTCTTTTCAAGATCTGCAAGCAGCTCATTAGTGATCTGCTCCCGACGCTTATCAAGCTTGACGGCCATCTCGACTGCCCAATCTTTTTGCGATGCGTTATGCTTTCTCATGCTCTCTTTCAGTTGCTGCTCCAGCTGCTGTTTAAGCGTTTTCTGCTCATCTTTTTGCGTTCTTTTGTACGCAGCAAGCCACTCCTCCTGCTCATGGCGCACGGTTTCAAGCGCCTGGCGATGCGCCATCATGACATCAGCATGCTGCTCGCAAAACGGCGCACCTTGGGGATGGCCATCCTGCAATTCATCATACCATTGTGACAACAGACGAAAGCGGGTTGCTGATTTAAAAAGAAGCGCCGACTGCGCCAACTCATGTAGCGTCAACGGCTGCACTACTTGATAAGGAGGGAACACACCAAATTGTTCCGTACGGCCACTGCGTGATTGATACACCACACCATCGGCAAAATATTTGGTAATGATCGATGCACTCAGCGAGCCACTATCGCGCACCTCAAAATCACCACGCACATCGAGCACTCCTCGCTTTGTGCTCAGCCCTTCGCACTCAATTTTTCCACGCCCGGTACCATCAATGCCACAGACATCAACAACGCTATTAATGCACCGAAAAAATCCACCTTGATTCAGGTTTACATACATAAGGTTCAAATGCGCATTTTTTACCAGTACTGAACCATTGCCCGTAATAAAGATGTACACGCGTGCACCACACGGCACCGAAAGCTGCAACCGCTCGCCACTCACGCTGCAATTATTACGCTGGACCAGATACACCAATCGCTCGGTAGCAGATCTGCTCTCCACCGAAACATCGATCGTACCACGCGCCTGCAGCCGCTGCAGCGCAGGAGAGGATATATCAGTTGCCACACCGCCATTGTTATCAACCTCTACGGCCAAATCACCCGTCACAATCGTGTAATGCAGAATATCGGCATGCACTATTCCTACTAGTGAAAGCGCTGCCACAACCAATCCAATAGACTTCATATACTAACCCTCAAAAAAGATGTTGCATAAAGCATATTAGCGCCTTAGCAAAAAGCAATAGATGAAGCAGCAGCCAACGCCCATTGACAGGAACAAGGCTCTTCTGGCAGAATTAATTGCAACATCTTATAATCGTTGGTGCAACGAGGTCGCAGTTTCTATGAAAGCTTCTTACTTATAAATCATCCTTCATTAACCGGCTGGTCTGCATGACCAGTCATTAGTAGTAGATTTTTAGTAAAGAACTTTCTATGTCTCATAGACCTATCATCCTAACCGATGTTTCAGTATCGGTTTCCGGAAAAACACTTATTTCTCATTTCACAACTACCATCCATGCGGGAAGCAAGATTGGTATCATTGGCCGCAATGGCACGGGAAAAAGCATGCTGCTACGCACGCTTGCAGGACGCATACCACCCACCGTAGGCGCCATACACTACGCTAAAGATCTGATCATCGGCTATGTACCGCAAAGCATCGATGACGCCGCTCAGCTAAGCGGCGGGCAGCGCTTTAACGCGGCACTGACAGAAGCCCTGGCACATGCGCCGGATGTTTTGATGCTCGATGAGCCAACAAACCACCTCGATCGTGAAAATAGGCGTTCGCTTTTACGCTATCTCCGCTCTTTTGCCGGCACCCTCATTATCGTATCTCATGATGAAGAGCTGCTCAGCGCCTGCGCGACAACCCTCTGGCATCTTGAAGGAAGCGGGATACTCCATTGCTCACACAAAAGCTATACACAATATCTGCAGGATCGCGCGCAGGAGCACGCCGCTATTACGCACGAAATTGCCACACTAAGCCGCGCAACAAAAGAGGCGCATACAAAACTCATGAAAGAACAAGAGCGCGCGAGCAACCGGAAAAAAGCCGGCAAGCAGCGTTACACCGGTGAAAAAATGGCGCTTCGCTACGCGCAAGCGCAGGGGCAAGCAACGACTACAAAAAACAAAAGCGCCATCGACCAGCACAAGCAGCACCTGGCAACACGGCTAGAGGCATTGCGCCAACCGGAGGTAATTGTGCCGAGCTTCACCCTTTCTGCGGCGCAGACCTCATCAGATATGCTGGTATCCGTGCGAGAAGGTAGCGTCGGCTATACCGCCCCCCTCATTAGCGATATCACCTTTGCTATACATGGCAAAGAGCGTATAGCGATTCTGGGCAATAATGGCAGCGGCAAAAGCACGATTGCCAAAGCACTTCTGGCAGATCGCCGCGTGCAGCGCACCGGCCAGTGGCACATCCCGCGTAGCACCACCATTGGTTATCTCGATCAGCATTACCACACACTTGACCCGGACCTATCAGCATTTGATCTTATACAGCGCGTGATGCCACCCCATACACCTGTAGAGACCATTCGCATACATTTAAACCGCTTTTTGTTTCGCACCAATGAAGAAGTTTTTTTGCGATGCACACATCTTTCCCGGAGAAAAAGCACGACTTAGCCTGGCACTTATTGGTGCACGTACTCCCGCGCTCTTGATTCTTGACGAAGTGACCAACAATATCGATGCCGAAACGCGCACACATGTTACCCAAGTACTGCGGGCCTATCCCGGCGCCATGCTCGTCATCTCACATGATCAAAGCTTTTTGGATGCACTTGCTATTGATACGTATTACCAGCTCACGCCATTGGAAACAACACAAGGAACGTACCATCTTTCTACTGCGTGCCCTCATGGATAATTAATGAAAAC
>Ga0214923_10006784_pt1 | contig 12705 bp, 12 predicted proteins | sample LL1510_MetaG_FD_177993 | JGI IMG/M metagenome (GOLD analysis project Ga0214923, IMG submission 177993) | Freshwater microbial communities from Lake Lanier, Atlanta, Georgia, United States - LL-1510 | ecosystem: Environmental > Aquatic > Freshwater > Lake | place: USA: Georgia | collected...
ACGTTGGGCAAACCTACAATACCGCATTTTAGGGCCATAAAGAAGGAAATTTGACAATGAAAGGAGTCTGAGTTGCTAGATATTCCATAATATTACACGAAATTAACAAAAAAACGTGGCACGAATTCATATAATCACTTTTGTAACACTGATTTGGAGTTTTTCCATTTTCGCACAAACAGGCACTTCAACGGATAGTTCCTTTCTCCGTAAAATTTATGACGAAGCCCTATTGCGAGGAAAAGCATATGAAGATTTACGCTCCTTGTGCAAGGATGTGGGGCCTAGATTATCCGGGAGTTCGGAGGCGGAAATGGCCGTTCGATGGAGCGAACAAAAAATGAAATCCTACGGCTTTGATACCGTCTATTTGCAACCGATCTTGGTCCCACATTGGGAACGTGGAAATCCTGAAACAGCGTGGATTACCTTGAAGGGAAAGGAAGTACATAAACTATCCATTCGAGCGCTCGGCGGATCTATTTCTACAAATGGATTACTTGAAGGACAGGTAGTTATATTTAATCATTTAGATGATTTAATAAAGTCAAATCGATCCGATGTACAAGGTAAAATTGTCTTTTTGAATCAAGCCATGAACCCAGCCGAAATCCAAACCTTCAAAGCCTATGGTGCATGTTATCCGATTCGGGGAAATGGCGCTGTAGAAGCTGCAAAATTGGGGGCCATTGGTGTAGTAATCCGTTCCCTGGGCCTTCCCTTGGATGACCATCCGCATACTGGAAGTATGCACTACGAGGACAGTGTACCGAAGATTCCTGCCGCGGCTTTGTCAACCGTGGATGCAGCGTATTTAGCAGAAATGCTGACGATCGAACCAGGGGCAAAACTCGCGTTAGAAATGGATTGCCGTATTTTTCCCGACGCCCCATCCTACAATGTGATTGCGGAGCTTCGCGGTAAGAAACACCCCAAGGAGATCATCACTTTTGGTGGACATTTGGATTCGTGGGATCAAGGCGAGGGTGCGCACGACGATGGCGCAGGGGTAATCCATTGTTTGGAGGCCCTGCGGATTCTGAAAACCTTGAATTATCGTCCTGCACACACGTTGCGCGTGGTGTTTTTTATGAACGAAGAAAATGGCAACATGGGCGGGAAAACGTATGCGCAAATGGCCAAGGACCGTAAAGAAAAACACATTGCTGCATTGGAAAGCGATCGTGGAGGATTTACGCCAAGAGGTTTTGGTTGTGACGGGACATCAAGTGTTTATCAATCCTTCAAAGCCCTACAAAAACACTTTATTCCTTATGATTTGCATGTGTGGGAAAAAGGTGGCGGAGGCGTGGATATTGGCCCCTTGAAAGAATATTTCAAAGACATTACCCTTTTCGGTTTTATTCCGGATAGCCAGAGGTATTTCGACGTACACCATGCGGCAAGCGATGTATTCGAAAGCGTCAACAAACGGGAATTAGAGCTCGGTGCGGCCGCGGTATCTGGCCTTATTTACTTTATTGATCTTGAATTATTTAAATGATCCTCTAGATTTTTTAACGAGTCTGACTCGCGTTTTTTTCTTACCGAAGGACATTGATTCATTTCTTCATCGAATGCTTGCTTTTCCTCTGGAGACATGGTTTTATACAAAGAATAACATTTTCGGATAATCGGTTGATTATCATTTTTGGCAAGAATTTTTATTCGCTTAACTGGATCATTGGTTCCGTCATATTCTTTCGCAGCTTTAACATATTCATCCGCACATTTACAAGCTTGTGATTTGCAAGCGAGGAACCCATAAATCAATAAGACCGGTACAATAAGCTTAAACATTGTAAGAAACGGAATTTACTTCATCAAGCTACCCGCTGGAGCGTCTTGCGGACTAGGTATCAATTGGCTCAATTCGATTCTAAATTTACTGCCTTCAGAATTGATTAATGCAGTAGAATCCGTTAACTCAAGAATTTTTCCGTGAATGCCTCCTGTCGTAACCACTTTATCGCCTGCCTTCAACCCTTCTCGGAATTTTCGCATTTCCTTTTGTTTTTTTGCTTGAGGACGTATCATAAAAAAATAGAAAATGATGAGCATTAAACCTATCATTAAAAACGAACTCATGGGATTACCTGTCATGCTTATTTTATTTTATTTTTGCTTTAATCAATAGGACCTTTGTAGAACCTTTGGTGTTTGTTACTAAAGTAACAGATTTTGTTATGCTTTTGGACGTTACATTTTCAGTTTCAACTTTTGCCACAATTACGGTCGATTTACCTGGTTCAATCGGTTTCTCTGGTTTTTCTGCAACAGTACATGAACAAGATGGACGTACCTCACTAATAACAAGTGGGGCCTTGCCTGTATTTTTCACGTTAAATTTAGCCTTGATTACTTCGCCCTTGACCACGGTACCTGCATCGAATACTTCGTTCACTTCCATGGAAGTCATTTCTCCGATTTGAACTTTATCTTTTTCTCCTCTACAAGAATAAAGTAGTAAAATAATACACGATAATAAAAATGCTCTCATACGTTAATTTAATAAACCTCGCCCGGTTTTTACGATTTTATTTTCCCGTTTAAGTTGATTGATAATTTCATCTAAAATTCCGTTGATAAAGATATTACTTTTTGGCGTACTATAAAACTTAGAGATTTCAATGTACTCGTTTAAGGTAACATTGGTGGGAATACTATGGAAATACAACAATTCTGCAATCCCCATTTTAAGCATTATCATGTCCATTTTAGCTATGCGATCAGCATCCCAATTGGCCGCTGTGGAGGCAATTAAGGTTTCGAATTCCTTCTCTTTCTGTATGGTAATCCGTAATAATTCATGCGCAAATACCTCTTCATCATCCTCAGGTTTGAATTTCGGAAGCGGTTGAAACGGTTTTTCAACGGAGATTGCTTTCATCGACTTTATGACCATAGCACAACAAAGATCTAAATCATCCATCCAATATATACTTCGTTCCTCAAAAAAATGATAAATCGATTGGCTATTGGCGATGGATTCTTTAAAAAATTGAACCGCAAAAATCAAATCTTTACTAAACCCCACTTCTTCATCGACCATGTACAAACCGTAACACTCTGTCTCTGTGGCTACCGAAAACATTTTCTTGAACATTTCTGTACTTTCCACACCAAACCAATTGACTTTCCGTTGTGCTGATAACTCCTCTAATATTTTAGATTCAGAAATTATTTTAAATACTTGGTTTGCAACAAATTTTGGATTCGGATGCAGGTCTTCTTTGGTGGGAAGAAGCTTTCTTTTTCTTTCTTCCATACGGTTTTCTGCTGCCTTCACCATGGGTTCAAAGGCCAACAAAAGATAAATATACATATCATACATTCTTTCTAAAGAAAGTTTCAGCTCCGAATCAATTTTTGCCAAATCTTTGCTATTGCTTTGGAAATGCGCATATAAAATTTGAAGAACTTTTATGCGTAAATGCCTTCTATTCAACATGAAATTACACTTTACACATTCAAACTTCCTTTCTCTACAATTCGTTCTTCCGCCATTTGATTCGCCACAAGGTAAGTGGGTAAATGGTTTGCACTAGACCTAGATAAAATTTCACTCACAGTTTGATAAATTTCTTGGGCTTTTTGCTTCGACCACGACAAACTATTCCCAGAAACTTCTGAAAAACAATTGATGACCCCTCCTGCATTGATCGCAAAGTCTGGCGCATAGATAATCCCTTTCTCCATCAACACCTGCCCATGCTTCGTTTCGTCAGCCAATTGGTTATTTGCTGCCCCTGCAACAATACCGCACTTCATACGCGACAACGTGTCATCGTTGATCGTTGCACCCAATGCACAAGGCGCATAGATATCCATGTCCACATCGTAAATATCGTTTGCGGCCACGACCTGCACGCCAAAATCGTTCACCACCTTAGCCAGCGTATCTTGATGAATATCGGTCACCGTGACGATTGCGCCTTCCTCTACCAAATGCTTAACCAAATATTGTCCAACATGTCCCACGCCTTGAACGGCCACTTTCAGGCCGCTTAAGGAGTCACTTCCTCGCTGCGCTGCTGCACAAGCTTTCATTCCCATGTAAACACCGTAAGCCGTAACAGGAGAAGGGTCGCCGCTTTTACCAGGTAAACCCACAACATGCTTTGTGGTTTGGCTCACATGGACCATGTCGTTGGGGTTGATTCCTACATCTTCTGCAGTAATATATTTTCCAGAAAGCGAAGCCACAAATTCGCCGAAACGTCTGAACAAGGCTTCCGATTTCATGGTTCTCGAGTCCCCAATAATAACCGCCTTCCCACCGCCTAAGGCTAAATTAGAAATGGCATTTTTGTAAGTCATACCCCGTGACAACCTCAAAACATCGCGAATGGCATCGCCTTCGTTATCGTACATCCACATTCTTGTTCCGCCCAAGGCAGGTCCTAAAACTGTATTGTGAATTGCAATGATTGCACGCAATCCTGTTTCCGCGTCGTTGCAAAATACCAATTGCTCATGTCCCATCTTTTGCATGGTGTATAAAGGCCAAACAGCCTCTATGGACAGCGTGTTGCTTTGATTATTTACCATTAAATTCAAGCTTTGGTTCGACATATTCCAATTCCAAAGTACCTTTGTACCAAGCGAGGCCAAAAGTAACAATAATATCGAATGAAGCATTTACGCAAACTGAACAAATATTTTCTCAAATACAAATGGCATTTCTTTTCGGGTATTTTATTCACCGTTTTGAGTAATTATTTCGGCGTTCAAATGCCCAAATACGTACGTGATAGCATCGATGAATTACAAGCTACGGGACTCAGCAACCAACTTCAAGATGCTCTCTTGCTGGCACTTCGCATCGGAGGGCTTTACCTTTTGCTTTCTATTGGAAAAGGGTTTTTCCTTTTCTTGATGCGCCAGACCATTATTATTATGTCAAGAAGAATAGAATACGACATAAAAAACGACATTTTCAACCATTATTTAACGCTTGACCATACCTTTTTCAAAAAAAACAGGATTGGTGACTTAATGAACCGAATCTCAGAAGATGTTAGTCAGGTGCGCATGTACTTAGGACCGGGTGTCATGTACACGATAAATCTTGTGGTGCTTTCCGTTTTGAGTATTTACCAAATGATGCAAATCAATTTCACACTTGCCATTTTCGCCTTACTGCCTTTGCCCCTCATGTCCTACCTAATTTACAAGGTTTCAAATAACATAAACAAGGCCAGCAAATCCGTACAAGAAGAGCAATCCAACCTGACCACCATTGCCCAAGAGACTTTTGTAAATATTCGTCTCATTAAAGCCTACAACCAATCGACATCCACAGAAGACAAAATGAATGGCGCCACGGAAACTTATAAAACAAAAAGCATGCGCCTTGTGCTGATCAATGCCTTGTTCATGCCCACTATTTTAATGCTCATTGGCTTAAGTACCCTTCTCGTCATCTACATGGGAGGTGTATTGACCGAAAGCAAGCAACTGTCCTTGGGTTCCATTGTAGCCTTTATTTTCTATGTTAATAATCTCACATGGCCCTTCGTTTCAATAGGCTGGGTAACGTCGATCATCCAACGAGCCGAAGCCTCGCAACAACGCATCAACGAATTCTTACTCACCCAAACCCTCATTGCAAATCCTTCTAGCGAACCCTTTGAATTTGAAGGTAATATAACGTTTAATAATGTCAGTTTACACTATGAAAACACTGGCATTGTAGCGCTTAAAAACGTAAGTTTTTCGCTACACAAAGGAGGTAAATTAGGAATTCTCGGAAAAACGGGCAGCGGAAAAAGTTCCATCAATGGCTTGATTACAAGGCAATTCGACCCTACTTCAGGTGAAATTTTAGTCGATGATAAAGTGCTGACCACCCTGAATTTACTGGATTACAGAGCTTCAATGGCTGTGGTTCCCCAAGACGTATTCTTGTTTTCGGATACCATTCGTAACAATGTGCGCTTCGGAAGTGAAGTCTCCCTCACTGATGAGGAGATTATTGAAGCGCTTACCTTGGCGCATGTGTGGCACAACATTACTGAATTCCCAGATGGTTTAGACACCTTACTTGGTGAACTTGGGGTCAATTTAAGCGGTGGTCAAAAACAACGCATCAGCATTGCTCGAGCGTTGGCGCGAAAACCAAAACTCATCATTTTGGACGATTGTTTATCGGCAGTGGACACAGAAACCGAAGAAATAATTCTGAATAATCTCCAACAGCTGCCATACCAGCCTGCTGTCATCATGATCAGCCATCGGATTTCCACTTTGCGTTTTTGCGAATCGGTGCTTGTCCTTGATCATGGCGTGGTTAAAGAAAAGGGAAGCCATGAACAATTGATGGCGAACCAAGGCTTGTATTCTGAAATGGTACACCAACAAATGGAAGACAGAAATGAGTAAGGAAAAGCGTATCGTCTTGCTCTCCGACACCCATGGAGATTTACAAAACGACGTGCTACCCTATTTACAAGATTGCGATGAAATATGGCATGCTGGAGATATCGGCTCCTTGCCTCTAATTGATCAGCTAATGGCTTTGAAACCTTGCCGAATGGTCTACGGAAACATCGACAATGCTGCGATTCGCAGTTGCGTTCCCTTGCTACAGCAATTTGAGGTAGAAGGCGTAAAAGTCTGCATGACACACATTGGCGGTAGACCAGGAAAAGCACCTGCTGCGATTCATGAATTATTGGAAAAAGAACGGCCGAACCTTTTCATATGTGGGCATTCCCACATTGCTCTCGTGCAGTTCGACGCAAAAAATAACTTGCTTTGGATGAATCCTGGTGCTTGCGGAGTCAAAGGATTTCATACTATCAGGACAATTTTTCGATTTGATGTGGCACAAGGGCGTTGCCATAGCTTAGAAGTCATTGAGTTCCCGCGCTACCCTTCCCAATCCTCCAGCCAAGAATCCACAGCGTAGCTCGATTGCGCACCCGTATCCATGTTCTTAAGCACCACCATGCGATTTTGTATTTCTTCTGTACCATAAAATGCCACCCAACGAACGCCACGGTCGTTGGCATATTTCAATTGTTTTTGCATTTTTACCGCCGAAGGAAACACTTCCACTGTTTTTTTCTTTTGGCGCAACTGCTCAGCCCATACCTCACATTGGTCTGCAGATTCTTCTGAAAAATTCAGAAATAAGAGATCGGGGCCTGCGTTAAGCGATGGGGGAAACAAACTTAAGGTTTCCATAATATCAAAAATACGGTCAGCACCGAAGGAAATCCCTACTCCTGAAAGCCCTTTGAGTCCAAATAAGGCGGTGAGATCGTCGTATCTACCGCCCCCGCAAATGCTCCCCATTTCCACCTGATGTGCTTTTACCTCTACAATAATTCCCGTATAATAATTCAGGCCGCGTGCAAGGGTAACATCCAATTCCAACACATGTTGTGCACCAAATTGAGGTTGCAATTTCTCCTGTACGTATTGCAATTCCTCTAGACCCTTCATTCCTATGTTACTTTTGGCCAAAAACGACCTTAGAAACCCTAACTTTTCTGCAAAATCTCCTTGCAATGCAAACAGCGGAGCAATTCGGTCAATCACGTGGTCGTTAATTCCCTTTTGCCGCAATTCTTCCAACACGCCATCCTTGCCTATTTTGTCCAATTTATCCAAAGCGACTGTGAGGGCAATGATATCGTTTTCGGCATGGCAAACTTCGGCAATTCCAGCAAGCACTTTTCGGTTGTTCAATTTTATGGTAAATCCTGGCAGTCCTAATTCGGTAAACACCTGCTGAATAATTTTTAGGAGCGTCACTTCGTTACGGAGCGAATCGCTACCCACGATGTCGCCATCGCATTGGTAGAATTCTTGGTATCTTCCGTGTTGTGGGCGATCGGCGCGCCAAACGGGTTGAATTTGGTATCTTTTGAATGGAAACACGAGTTGATGTTGATGTTGCACCACGAAACGTGCAAATGGAACGGTCAGGTCGTAGCGGAGGGCTTTTTCCGATAACGAAGCAGCAAACTTCGGGAGTTGGTCGTGTTGAAGCGCCGCAATGTCGGCTTTCTTCATTTTATCCCCAGAATTAAGGATTCTAAAAATCAATCGATCGCCTTCCTCGCCATATTTCCCCATCAAAGTGGCGGAAAGTTCAAAACTCGGTGTTTCAATGGGGTCAAAACCAAAACCCTCGAAGGCATTGGTAATGACTTGAAAAATGTACTGACGTTTTCTAACGTCGGACGGAAAAAAATCCCTGGTCCCTTTCGGGGTGTTCAGTTTTTGACTCATAAGGTTTTGTATCGGTATAAATCTAACAAAACACCGTCAGACAATCCCATTTTCGGTACATTTATCTGTTCGATTTCAAGGACTTCAAGGATAAAAGAATAAATGCGCATGGCAGGCACAATCACATCCGCGCGATCCTCCTTAATGGGAAAACGAACTATCATTTCCTCTACCGAATACCCCTCTAGTTTTGTACTTAATTTTGTTAAATCTTTAAGCAGTACAGCTTCTTTTGTTGCACGCTCTAAAATTTTGAGCACGCTATTGATGGTACCTCCTGCTCCGTAAACCTTTTCTGGTTGATTAGGTTTAATATCGGAAAGCAACCACGCTTTCATTTTTTCCCAAACCTCCTCTTTGACTTTGTTTTTCAGCAGTCGGACACTGCCAATTTGAAAGGATTTTGCTACATGGATCTGTTTTTCTTGAAACAAAGTGATTTCCGTGCTTCCGCCTCCCACATCGATAAGCAGATAATTGCTTTTCACATTTTCAATCAATTGAAACGTTAAGTACACCAATTCTGCCTCTTCCTTTCCTGATATCACTTCCAAGGGGATTCTGGTTTCTTTGTATATGCGGCTAATGATTCGTTTCGCGTTGTTGGCATCCCGCATCGCAGAGGTTGCTACTGCACGAAAAGCTTCAACTTGGTAGAATTGAAGCATGGCCTTGAAAATCTTCATGCCTTCTACAAAACGATCGATCTTTTGATCGGAAATTTTTCCTTTTTCAAAGACGTCATCGCCTAAACGCACAGGCAACCTGAGGTAAGCCATCTTGGAAAATTGCCAAACACCTAAAGGCTTCTTTACCTCAGCAATGAGGACTCTAATCGCGTTAGACCCCACATCTATTGCACCTAATTTCATTCTGACAAAATTAGAAATCATTAACTTTGTATGGGTTAATTCATGAAAAAAACACGTTTTATTTTCGAAAACAACCAAACACCCTGCGCGGGAGGGTTTCTCCTTTCTGATCCATTTATGGGTGATGCTTACTTCGAAAGATCGGTTGTTTACCTTTGTCAATATGACAAGGATGGTGTTTTTGGGTTAGTCCTTAACAACGCCATGGAGCTCCATTTGTCCGACGTATTGGAAAATTGTCCCTTCGCTAATTACCCACTTTTTGTGGGGGGACCTGTGGCTAAAAACCAATTGTTTTTTCTACATAATTTGGGAATGAAAATAGCCCACTCTTTGCCTTGCGGAAAGGAAGTGTATTTCAGTGGGGATTTTGATTCTCTGGTGGCGTTCTGCAAGCACGAAAACCAAACGAACATTAAGCTCAAGTTTTTTGTAGGGTATTCCGGTTGGGAAGAAGGACAATTGGAACAAGAAATTGAAAATCATTCTTGGATCGCTGTAAATAACTTATCAGAAGATTTAATTTTCGCTACAGAAACAAAAGATTTTTGGAAAACATGCATGGACGCGCAAGGTGCTAAATTTAAAATTATTGCCCGCTTTCCGAAAAACCCCAACGATAATTGATTTTCATTAGGTAAATCCTAATTTTTCACCTATCTTTGTGCCCCGAAAATGAAGCCATGGTTCGAATTGCATGGTAAAATTAACCCTCTTTCAAGGCGCGAACCCTTGAGATACAAACAAATTTGCTATGGCAAAAAGTACAAAAAAAGAAATCGCCAACGAAGGTTCAAGTGATTTCGATTGGGAAGCCCTATACCTCGATGGTTACACCCAAATTGAAAGGTCTGAAATGTCAGATCAATACGAGAAAACCCTTACATCCATTAACGAAAAAGAAGTAATCAAAGGGGTGGTGGAATCCATAACCAAAAAGGAGGTCATTATCAACATTGGTTACAAGTCGGAAGGCGTCGTGCAAGCGAACGAATTTCGTTACAACCCTGATTTAAAGGTAGGAGACATCGTGGATGTGTATGTGGAAACCCAAGAGGACAAAACAGGTCAATTGGTGGTGTCCCACAAAACAGCTCGTATGCACTCTGCTTGGCTTCGCGTAAATGAAGTATTGCGCAGTGGCGAAATCATAACAGGTTTTGTGAAATGCCGTACCAAAGGTGGTCTCATCGTAGATGTTTTTGGAATCGAAGCTTTCTTACCGGGTTCACAAATTGATGTTAAACCTATTAGGGATTACGATATTTATGTAGGTAAGAACATGGAATTCAAAGTAGTTAAAATCAACGAAGAATTCCGAAATGTAGTGGTTTCTCACAAAGCACTCATCGAAGCTGAAATTGAAGAACAGAAAAAACAAATCATTTCTGGTCTTGAAAAAGGACAGGTGCTTGAAGGTATTGTAAAAAACATCACTACTTATGGGGTATTTATTGACCTCGGCGGTGTAGATGGATTGATTCACATAACAGATCTTTCTTGGGGAAGAGTCAACCACCCCGAAGAATTATTGGAGTTGGATTCAAAAATCAATGTCGTGATTTTGGATTTCGACGACGATAAAAAACGTATTGCACTTGGCCTTAAGCAATTACAACCACATCCATGGGATTCGTTAGATACTGCACTTAACGTTGGCGACAAAATTTCTGGAAAAGTAGTTGTGCTTGCGGACTACGGTGCATTTATCGAAATCGCGCCTGGTGTAGAAGGATTAATTCACGTTTCAGAAATGAGTTGGTCGCAACACCTTCGAAGTGCACAGGATTTCATGAAAGTGGGAGATACCGTGGAGACGGTTATCCTTACCTTGGACCGCGACGAACGTAAAATGAGTTTAGGCATCAAACAATTGATGCCTGATCCATGGAACGGCATTGAAGACCGATATCCGGTAGACTCAAAACACAACGCTAAGGTGCGGAATTTCACCAATTTCGGTGTCTTTGTGGAATTAGAGGAAGGGGTCGATGGCTTAATCCACATTTCGGACCTGTCATGGCAAAAGAAAATCAAACACCCTTCAGAATTTTGTAAGGTGGGAGACATGTTGGACGTAATCGTTTTGGAAATCGACCGCGACAACCGACGCATTTCTCTTGGCCATAAGCAATTGGAAGAGAATCCTTGGGATGTATTTGAAGGGACCTTTGCTGAAGGAACCGTACATCAAGGAACGATCACTGAAATGAAAGACAAATCAGGAATTGTAGCGCTTCCTTATGGGGTGGAAGGAATTTGTCCGAGCAAACACTTGAAAAAAGCTGATGGATCCAATGCCAACGTAGATGAAGTCCTGGATTTTGTGGTGATTGAATTCAATAAGGAATCCCGTAAAATTGTACTTTCTCATGCCCGTAGCCACGAAATGGACAAAGAAGCAGCTCCGGCAAAAGCCGTTAAAGGTAAAAAACCATCCAGTAATCCTACAGATGACGCCGTAAATGCCATCAACAAAGGCAACGAAAAATCGACCTTAGGCGATTTGGATGCCCTTGCCGGTTTAAAAGAAAAAATGGACAAGGAGAAATAGTCCTACATATCTCAGGGAAAAAAGGAGGCAAGCGCCTCCTTTTTTTGTTTACAACCCGCACACAATTATAAATCAGCTAACTTACCTTTGTCCCATGGACTTTGTGCTTGAATCTTCCTTCCAACCCACAGGCGATCAACCCGCCGCAATCCAACAATTGGTGGAGGGAATCAACGCAGGACTGCCCTTCCAAACCTTGATGGGTGTAACCGGAAGCGGGAAAACCTTTACCGTGGCCAACGTCATCGAGCAAGTGAAACGGCCCACGCTTATATTATCGCACAACAAAACATTGGCGGCACAACTTTACAGCGAATTCAAGCATTTTTTTCCTCAAAATGCCGTGGAATATTTCGTTTCCTATTATGATTATTATCAACCTGAAGCCTACCTCCCTGTAACCAATACCTACATCGAAAAGGACCTGTCCATCAACCAAGAAATCGAAAAACTCAGGTTGGCGGCCACATCGGCATTGCTTTCAGGAAGAAAAGACGTGATTGTGGTAGCATCTGTTTCGTGTATTTACGGAATTGGCAATCCGAATGAATTTCAAAAAAGTATCCTTCCCTTAGAGGTCGGCATGATTATCCCACGAAATAAATTTCTGCATAAGCTGGTGGAGAACTTATACACCAGGAGCGAAGATTCCTTCGAGCGAGGCATGTTTCGTGTAAGCGGCGACACCGTGGATATTTTTCTCGCTTACGCAGATCACGTTATTAGGGTCTTGTTTTTCGGTGATGAAATTGAAGGAATTCTTGCCATCGATCCATTTACTCAGCAAGTCTTCGAACAATTTACCTCGATCAATCTCTTTCCTGCGAATCTCTTTGTATCGAGTCCTGAAAACACCCTTCAAGCCATCCATCGAATTCAGGACGATCTCCTTGCCGAAGTAACAGCGTTTAAACAAGCGGGGAAAATGGAAGAAGCGAACCGACTTGAAGAACGCGTTTCGTACGATTTGGAAATGATTCGTGAACTGGGGTATTGTTCGGGAATCGAAAATTATTCCCGCTATTTTGATAACCG
>Ga0214923_10006785_pt1 | contig 12704 bp, 11 predicted proteins | sample LL1510_MetaG_FD_177993 | JGI IMG/M metagenome (GOLD analysis project Ga0214923, IMG submission 177993) | Freshwater microbial communities from Lake Lanier, Atlanta, Georgia, United States - LL-1510 | ecosystem: Environmental > Aquatic > Freshwater > Lake | place: USA: Georgia | collected...
ATCTAAAATGCTAAGGTTTTTATCAAGCCCAGTTCTTTTATCTGCAAATTTAATTCGTGTTACTCCTGCACCATTTGTAGCTCCAGGACCTCCTAAATATGATAATACAGCATCTCCAGCAACATAACTTATAGCTTTATTAATAATACCACTTACCCCCTGACTTGTATTACCATTTGGGTTTAAATTATATCCAATGTTTCCTGGGAGTCTTATTTTTTTACTATTTACAATAGCATCTTGTAATAAAACTAATCTATTTAGTTTATTCCATTCATCTTCAGATTTTTGAACTTTTAAATGTTCATCATATGTTGTAGAAAATGTAAATGGGTTAAGAGTAATTGATGGGGGTTGATTTAAAGTATTAAAATGAAATCCTTGAAACCCATATTGAGCTTGTTCTAATGTGTTAGATATAGCATAAGATCCTTGATTTGGAGCTATAAAAGATGACATTTCCGTAGCAACGGACATCCTAGATAATATGTTTGTTTTAGCAGCAAAAGAATTAAAATTCTTTTCATCACCTATAAGTAATTGAGTTAGTGATGATACACCATTATCTGCTAAATTATAAGCTAAAGTTCCTCCTCGTATTTTAAAATCAGGACTTAATGTGAGTTTTTGTGTTTCTTCTTTTAAAGAACCATTTTTATTAACATACTGAGTTACCTCATTAGTATCACCTAAAGGAATTTGCCTTTGGATATAAGGTTGATTACTTGAACCACCCCCAGGTCTATCCAACCCATACTTAAGAGATTTTAAGTCAGTTTTTAATGTTACTAAAGGCATTTATTAGAAAGATTTACCTTCAGGAGCATTATTTTTATAAGTACCTTTTGAAAAAGTATCATTAATAGGATTAATTCCCTTAGCAGCATTAGCTGATGTTGGGTTTACTCCATTTAAATCAAAAGATGACGGGGTAGTAAACGGAACATTAAGTTGTGGTTTACCTACTATTGAATACTGGAAATGTAATTTAGAATTTTGTAATGATGCAAAATTATTTGGGGTTGGACCACCATTCAAATTAGAATAAACTGATTTGTCTTTGTTTAGTTTATCAATAAGTGCCATAGTTTTAAGTTTTTAAAAGTTTATTGTTTTATTATAAATATTATCTTATTCTAGAAGAATTCATAACTACTGCTTTACCCACTTTAGAACCATCTATATGGATATCACCCCCTTTTTCTACTAACATTACTAATTTTTCAAGTAATTTAATTACATATTGTTGTTCTTTTGAATTACCACCTAATAACTTAGTACCTCCTACAATAATATCATCTGCTCTAAATTTTTGAACAGGCATTCCAGGACGAGAAATAAAGTCAGCAGCAACTTCTTCACCACCTAGTGCTCTTGCTAATGGTGGTGCTAAAGCTTCTTGAATTGGTTTTGATTCTCCAATATATTGACCAGCTAAAGAACCTAAAGTTCCTCCAGCAAATGTTCCTATAGGACCAAGAACAGAACCAGCAACTGATCCTAAAACACTTCCAATAGCTCCTGAAGCTGAGGGAATTATTTTTTTTGCTTTATCTAAAGGTCTTAAACTAGAATCTGTTAAAATAGAAGCAAGATCTGCGGCCCCAAGTAAAACACTCATTAAACCTCCACCTTTAACAGCTTTTCCTATAAATTTAGCTGCTTTTCCTAATAATCCATTTTTTAATAATGATGCTGGGTTTAATTTTGAAGCAACATTTACTATGCTTTTTCCAGCAGATTTTAATCCACCAAAAACTTTACTTCCTACACCCTTTAAAAATCCACCGGCTGTACTTCCAGCAGATTTTAATCCACCTAAAGCTTTACTCCCCATACCCTTTAAAAATCCACCAGCTTTACTAAAAAATCCTCCAAACATGTTACCTAATTTAGGCATTAAACCCGAAAACATGTTCATAATTTTAGGTCCTAAACCTTTTAAAAACCCACCAAACACTCCTAGTTTAGGGACTAATTTACCAAGTACACCCCCAAATTTACCAAAACGACCTGTTAGTTTTGAAAATGAACTACCAAATTTGTTTAAGCCTTTACTAAATTTACTTTTTCCTTTTAAATCTACATTAATTTCACCTTTTTTCTCAAATGCAGATGCTATAGAATCACCTAAGGCATTTGAATTTACATCTTGTACATACATTGCAGTGCTTGGACTACTACCATCTTTTTTCTTACCCATACCAAGGGCATTCATGAACTTATCTCCCCCAGGTATTTTTTCTATAAGACTCGTACCAAGTTTTTTTATGGGGTCAAGTAATCCTATAGTGTCTAATCCTTTAAAAGTTATAACACCAACACCTAATACTTTAGCAATCAATTTAAACCATTCATTGTTTTTCATAAAATCAATAAGACCTTGAATTTTATCAAAAAAATTATCTATAGCTCTAGGTAATGTTTTATCAAAAAATTCTTTACCCGCAGGAGAATTAAACCAATCCATAAATGGTTTAAGAACATTTTTATCAAGTAAATCAAAAAGATGACCTTTAATTTTATTCCATATTCCTTCAAGTTTTTCCATTACGGGTGCTAACCTATTATAATATTTCATTGAATCTGCTTGAGCTGCTCTTTGTCGAGCTGCTTCTTTTTCAGATGCTGACATACCAGATTTCATAGCTGCTTGGCCATCTTTTTGACCATCAACTAAATCCCCTTGTAATGAAACATTTTCTTTTTGTTTAACCAACATACCAGCCATTTCATCTCTGCTCATACCGATTGCTTTAGCCATAGCTTCTTGTTGGACAACATTCATTTGTTGAAATTCTTGAAGACCACCTGCTTGTTCTATTAATAATTTAGCTGCTTCTTCAGATTTACCTTGTAATGCTAATTCTCTTGCTTTTTCTAAGTTTAACTGTTTACCAGTTAATAATTCAGCTTCCATTTCAGCCGCAATAGAATCTTCAAAATTTAATAATCCCTTAGCCATGTCTTCCATTTTCTTCATTTCAACCCCTAATTTTTTAGACATAGCAACTGTTTTTACTAATGCTTTTTCTTGACCCGCAAATCTTATTTTTACAGTATCCGAAACATTTGATACCTCTTCTAAGAGGCCTTTCATGCTGGTTGATAATTTTAAGTTTTTAATTTGTTGTAAAGCAGTATCAGACATATTTTTAACTACTTTACCAGCATTGTCTCCAGATAATTTTGAAAATTTATAAAATTTAGATAAAGATTCAGCAGACATTCCTGCATAAATGTTTAACTGAACAAATTGTTTTAATATATTAGGTGCTATTTTTTCTGTAGATCCTAAAGCTTTATAAATTGAACCTACTGAGGCTGCTGATGCTTCAAAACTAGGACCCGCTCCGGCTACTGCACCTGCTAATTTACCGGCAGCACCTTCAGCTAAACCTAAATCACGAGAAAGATTAGTTACAGCATCTGCTATAGGTATTACAGCTTGTCTACCTTCTTCTGCTTTTTCTTTAACATGACCAAACAATTTAGTAATACCCCCAATAGCCACAGTTATTAGATTAAGGGGATTTAAAAATCCCCAAGCTGATTTTAGTAAACTTCCAAACCCAGCTCCTAATATTTTTAAACGGCCTGTAAGACCTGCTGTTTTATTACCTCCTTCAGTTACTTTATCTGCCATTTCTTTGGCTTTATCTCTGGCTTCACCAAACATATCACCAATTCCACTTAATCCTATTTTACCTAAAAGTCCTTCTATACCACCTAAAGCTAAACCAGTAAGACCCATAGATTTTTCTACGTTTTTTTGTCGTCTTGCTTGTTCAGAAATTGCCTCATTAGTTTTAGTTACAAGGTCTTCTTGTTCTCTTAATTGAGCATTTATTTTATCAAGATATTCTATTTCTTGTGCTGATGCTTGTCCACTTTCACGTTTTATTGTTAAAAGTTCTCTATTTCTTTGAAGTTCAGCTGCAGCTGCTTTTGCTTTATCTCCTAACTTTTTTAATTCTCTAGAACTCATATCTGTGAGTCCTTCTTGAACATTAGCAACTTGTCTAGAAATATCCCTAAGTGTATTTAAAGATTTATTAGATTGTCTTATAGCTTCACTAGTTTTTGTAACTGCACCTATAACTTTAGTCCAATCTTGTACTATATATCCTACATCTTCTCCAAATCCTTCTGTTTGTTCTCTTAAGGTACCCAAAAGAGCTTCAGCAGTTTCTAAATTACCAATGTCGGCTATTTTAACTGGATCTTTTTTTAATTTGGCTTTTTCTTTATTAATTTTTTGTAATAAATCATAAAGTTGTTGGGCTTCATTTGTAGCCTTCTTATTATCTTTATCTTCAGCCATTTTTAAATACTAGTATATATATTATAAATATTTAAAATTTACTTTTTTGACATATTAGTTACGTAAGATGGTGGTTGAACCACGTTATTTTTAGCTAATAAACTTTTATCAGGATTAGCTAAATCTATATTATAAGACTTAGAATTACCAGATGAACTACTAGAATTTTCTTTGTTTTGACGTTCATAAAAATCATTTATTTGATCTAAAGTAAAATGTCTTAACCACATTGGCATATTGTATACAGTTTCAAATGTATACCCACCTTTACCATGAAATATTATATCATGGATTTGAATAAATAACTGTTTTCGGTATTGGGCGCAATAATCAGATGTCAGGGAAAAAAAAGTTTACCCCTAAAGGCAATGATATAGTTATAGATCTATCTTCTATTTCTATTGGAACCTCCATATCAATGTCAGGTTGCATTTCTTTTACATAATCCCTAAGAGCTCTTGAATCACGAGCTAATAAACTATTATCTACAAATTCCCTAATAGTTTTAGATGTTCTATCACCATTAATAGATGTTATAAGATATTTTAAACGAGTAGTTAATTCGTTTGATGCATTCTTATTTATTTTTTTAAGGCCTTTTAATTCATTTTCAATTTTCTTTTCAACATGACCATCAAAAATTTTAAATGTAACTTCATTACCTGAATGAGGTAATGTAAAATTAAATTCATTTATACCTTTAGTATATAAAGATTCATCAAATACTTTATGTTCTAATGTAGTTAAATCAATAACATGAGTTTCACCGGCATAATCAAATTCATAATTTTTACCATAACCCAAAATACGAGCTGCAATTAAAATTGCATTTTTATCACCTGTAATAAGATCATTATAATCAACTTTTGTAACTATTAAAGATTGAAGTAATTTATCAATCATTGTACCGTTTTGAATATAGTTTTGATTTGTTAAAATATCTTCTTCTCTAGCTGTCATATATTTCATTTCAATCTTACCACTAGATAAAGGATGTCCTTCAGGATAAACTAAACCTTTTGAGGGCAAATCAATTGTTTCTGTTGGAAACAAATATTTTGGAGCTTCTTGAGGAGTTGGTGATTGTTGAGATATAACTGATTGATTTTGTATTTGGTTTTCCATAATTCTTATTTAAAATAACTTTATTGTCTATAATACATATACGAGATAAAAAAGAGCTTGACAAAAGCCAAGCTCTCTTTATATTTTTATGAGACGTATTTTAGAAGTTTAATACGCAGTAATCCATTCCAATACCCATTGTAAGGTTTTGGGCTGCTGCTTCGTTATCCCAGTTGTATTCACCAAATTCTGCTGATTTGATAAATGCACCTTTAATAATCCATTCACTTACTACATCACCTACAGGACCTAGTACATTAAGTCTAAGATCTTTCTTGTAAAAATCAGAATAACCATCACGGCCTGTTACTGATTCGTGGTGTAAACGTACCCATTCCATTAATGCTTGAGCACCGGAAGGAGTGATAGGATCAAAAAGTGTAAGGGATAAATCGTTCCATTTTAATTTACCTTTTATTTTACGGTAAACGTTTATATGGTTAAGAACGATTTCTTCTTGTGAGAACCCCATACCACTTACAGCTTTTATGATATAGCTAGGAAAACCATCTACATACATAATAAATCTATTTTGTTGCTTTGGTTCAAAAGCTGTAAAAAACATCGAGTTTGGATCTAATACTGCCATTTTATATCTATTGTTTTATTTTTTTATTCATTTATAAATATTACTCCTCTAAATTCTTATGCTGGGAAAGTAGCTCCGGTTGGAAGAATGTTAAAGTCTAAGTAAATAAATTCAGCGGTTTTAGTTGGTTGAATGTATATCGCACCTACTAACTGATTTCTATCAATTACATCAGCTGTATTGTTTGAATCATCCATTACAACTTTAAACGCATATAAGCCTTGTCTTTGTTGTACTGATTCAAGGTATGGTTGAACTTGGCCTAAAAATTGATTTCTTGTAGCTGCTGTATTGTTTTCAAATACTAAAGTATTAGCTATCTGAGAAATATATGATTTAAGTTCAATTAACAAACGACGAACGTTTACACGATCAAGAGCAGAAGCTTTAGTTTGTAATGTTTTCTGACCAAATACTACAACACCAGTTCCTGGGAAGGTAGCAATTGGATTAACTTTACCTACATACAAAGTATCTCTATCAGTTTGAGGTACTTTTCTTTCAGCTTGTCTTACCATACTTAATCCACCACGGTTAATACCTGCTGGTGCAAACCAAGCTTCTGAAGTTTGGTCGTTATTAGCATATACACCAGGTATTAAAGTAGAGGCAGGAACCCATACTAAAGCGCCAGTAGTAGGATCAGTTACTTGTAACCAAGGCCAATATGCAGCTGCATATGAAGTATTTAAACTAGCAGCTTGGCCTGTGGTAGTAGCTACAGTTGAGCCATAACCTACTAAATCTAATACTATAATAGCATCTCCTCTGTTTTGGATATTTGTTATTAAAGTATTTAATTGAGCAGCATGGGTAGCATTGTTATAAATTAAACCAGGAGCAGTAATTACATTAAATTGATAATCATCTTTATTTGCTAATAAATTAAATGTATCAGTATAATTAGCACCTACTAAACCTTGAGTATTAGTATTATTAATATTTTCGTAGAAGTTTTGGCTACTAACTACTATATCACCTGTAGCGCCACCAAATGTACCACTAGCAGCTACTGGAATAGAAGCAGTATATAAATTACTTGCTGGGTTTCCTAAGTTATTAAGATAATCAGGAGTTTTAAGACCTACTGTTTTTACTCTCACATAACGAGAAGCATTTGGATAAGATCCAGTTACTTGAAGATAAGGAGTAGCAGTACCACTACCTACTAATGTAAAGGTTTGATCACCTATTACTTTAGAGATATAATTTGAAGCTTTAGGATCTAAAGATAAGTTAGTCCAAGTTTCAAGTACTGATTTTAAATTTGGAGTATCATTACCCTGACGGATTACTAATGAAAATACACCTCTTGAAGTATCAGGATTTTGAATTTCCCATCTTAAGTTATCAGCTGAACCACTAGCTAAAGCACCTGAAGTTTCAGTTGAAATACTGTTCATGATAATACCAGGGCTAAGTGTTTCTAATATGAAAGCACTACCACTAGCAACTATACCAGCTGAACTACCAGATACAAAAGATGAAGTTGCAGGTGTAAATGAACCTGAAGCTACACGAGTTACTAATAATGTAGCTCCACCATTTTGAAAATAATTGTAAGCTGATATTGAGGTTAAAAATGTATAGCTATCGGACCCGCTAGTAAAAGAACTACCAAAAGCTGCTTGGTATTCTGTCCAACTAGTAACTAGTGTAGGAATACCTACTCTACCTTTAACAGTTGGACCTATAAGGGCAGCTCCAGCTTGAACTGGACCTGCAGTGACCTGTGATTGGTCATTTTCTCTTGCTAATACGCCTGGGGAAATTAATGTTTCTGCCATTTTATATTGTTATTTTTTATGATAAATATGTTAAGCCTTTTCAAAAGATTAGGCATTAGGTAAGAACTCATTGGTTTCTAAAGAAATAGTCCCACTACCATATTTGTTTTCTAATTCTTTAGCTAAACTTATTTCTTTTTCTTGCAATTGTTGTAGTTGTAGTTTAAATTGTTCTTTTTTTAATTGAAATGTCATAATTTGCATTTCTGCATTTCCTACATTTGCTATAAGTTCTTGATAATTATTACGTAATTCTTTTAATTGTGTAACTTCTTCAGGGGTTAAAACTTGTTTTTCCATAATTTTATTATAAATATTAAATTTTTTATATAGTATATGGGAGATCCGAAGAAAAAGTTCCTGATGGTGCTGATATAATAGAATCTAAGTCTCCAGCTATTTCTGAAGTAAATACAATATGATTTTTATCACTATATTTTTTAATAGATGATAATTGTTTTTGAATATTATCAGGAACAATATACCCGTATAGTTTAAGGGTAAATGTAGTTTTAACTGCTCGTTCATTTGTTGACACTACTTCAACAGCATGAGAAAATGAATCAATACTAGCTTTAAATTTAAAACGTTCAGGATTTCCCCAATATGAATCTGAGGCATAATTTATAGATTCTACAATTTTATTCATTTGTTCTATATAATATGTAGAAATAACAAAATCATAAGTTACAGTTACATAATCTGGTACTACAACAGCATAGTATTGTTTAACAGGACGAGTATTATTTAATATATTAAATTTATCGTAAGTATTTGTTTTACTATAGGGTTTAGATAAAACATAATAATTATTAGGAATATTAGAATCTAATTTATTAGCTATTGTTTTATTTTTTTCAATACCATTACGTTTAAAAGTTATTAAAGGCATCATAACTTTACCTTCAGCATCTTTTAAAAATCCATCTTTTTGAAGCTGTTTCCATCGTTCAGCAGACCCATATACAATAGGAACTTTTTGAATTACCCCATTTTGTACAATACTAGGTTTTATAATATTTTCAATATAGTAAATAATAGCTTCATCTATATCTTGAATACCTAAAGTAAAAGGTTTTACTGTGTCATCTCTAAATGAAATTTGATTACTACGACTTTTGGGATCTATAAAAGCATCATTAGGATTTCCTTCATAAGCAAAACCAGGAGCACCAGATGGTGGAATATATGGTTGTTGTTGAGAAATACTAATTTCTCTTTGAGTAGGAGGGGTTGGTTTTTTACCTTGATCAGCCATTATAATAATCTTTCTCTAGTTATGCCTACTTTATCAGCAGGAACATAATGTGTTTTACAAATTAAAGATACATTGTAGCCAAATTGATCTAAACCAGGATTTAATGGATTTATTTCATTTGGAAAATCAGGATTTTTACCTACAAAATATTGGTTAACATTTATATTATCTACTTCATAATATCTTTCTTGGTACAAAATAATATCTCCAATTTCAATATCTAAATTAGCATCTGTTAAATCATCTCTTAAAAATTTAAAATCAACAGGCCAAGTAAAATCTACACCTATATCAGTTTCATCAAAGTTTTGATCTCCTCTTTCTACTAAACAGTTAACTAAAACAGGACCCATATAATATTTTTCACCTGCGGCTTCACCATAGATATTAACTTTAGTTTTTGATAATTCAAATTTATAAACAGCGCATTGTTGAGTAATAATATCTCCTAACAATTCACGGTTTAATTTTCTAAATAAACTTATATCACGTGCTGAACCAAAAAGTGCCATATTATCCTATATAAATTACGTATGGAACCTGTTGTAATTCTTTTATTCGACTATCTGTTTCTAAAGATCGTCTTTCTAATAATTTTTCTCTAGAAGTTTCTTCTAAATAGGCTCTTAATCTTTCAATTAAAGCTTGTTTTTCAGTAGTTGCAGCTGATATTAAGTCTGATTGATTTAAAGTTAAATCAGCACCCGGAATAGGAATTGATGAATACTTACCTCTAACATACCCTAACATTTCTTTACATAAAGCTAAAGCATATTCAAATATCCATTGACGTCCTATAGAATTTATTTGTGAATAAACTGGGTTATTATAAGGTACGTTTGAAACATTAGTAACTATAGACCCACCTGGAGTAAAACTAGCGCTTAATCTAGAAGATTTAGTTGAATATTGAAAAAATAAACTTCCAGTAATTTGAGGAATAGGAAATATTCTTAATTTATTATTTATAAGTTCAAATGAATAATTAGATTTTCTAATTTGGTCATTTAATTCGATTGCTTGTATTTTTTGAATGTCATAATTCAAAGGCATTAACGTAAAGTTAATAGCAGGTGAATAGTTACCCCAACCAAAAGTATCTAAAAAATTCATCATACCAGTACCAGTACCAGCATAAGGGTCAAAATATTTTACAATCGCAGGAGGAGCTTGATAAAATATTCTTTTAATTTCAATATCTTTATCTGCTATACTATTACTAATTGCCCATTGATTTAAATCGTAATCTTGAACATTTACTTCTAAAGTAATAGATCCTGATTTCCAATCATAATTCCCACCTGTTCCAGCTTCAGCTCCATATTGATCACTTAAACGAATAATATTAGCAAAGTTAGGAGTAATTAAAGTGTTATTAAATGCTGATCCTGTAGATGCTCCTTCTAAAGATAAATAATCTTGACGAATTTTATAGGCATAGATTTCATTACCATAAGTGGTAATTGCTTCTTCAAAAGCAGTATAAAAGTTTAAATCTTGTAATTCTACTTCAACTAAAGGATACCCTAAACGTCTAGCACAAAAAGTTGTTACTTTATCGGCATCTACTTGAAATTGATAGTCATTGTCATAAAATCCAAATGGTGTATTACCTGGAAAGAATGAGCTAGACCCCGGATATATTGGAATATTAGCCATTTAGTTTTTGTTATAAATATGGTGGGGTTATATTATCTACAACCTGCTTGTGTTTGTACTTGACCAAAAGCATCAGTAGAAATAACATTACCATCTGCTACTTTATAATAATTTCCAGCACTATTAAATGGAGTATTTCCGGCTGAATCTGTATAAACATAATCACCTACTTGAGGATATGCATTAGCCCCATTATGATAATATGTTGTATCTGTACTTAATGGACATGCTGATGGTTCGTCAGGATCTCCAGTAGCTGACATTAAAAAAGATGTTAAAGCTACAGCATTTTGATTATACCCATACCATTCATTCATAGAATAAGGGGCTGAATTATTTGGGTATTGAGCACTAGCAGTATTTATTGTAGCATAATAACCTAAAGAAGCACTTGCTAAAGTTATTTGTCCTGATGAACTTAATTCTGATCTAATATTAGATAATGATATTTGTCCTGAAGAAGGTAAAGTCATTATTTTAGTTTAGATTTGAGTTCATCAATTTGCTGTTGTTGTTCTTTTATAGCTTCAATTAATAAAGCTACAATTTTTTCATATTTAACAGCTTTAGTTCCAGATTCTCGAGTTGTAACAATTTCAGGAAGTACTTTTTCAATTTCTTGAGCTATTACACCTATATCTTTACCTTTATTACCATGTATTTTTCCTACAGGATTTGTATCTTCAATCCAATCAAAAGTATTACCTGATATTTGTTTTACTTTATCAATAGCATTTTCAATTGGTTTAATATTTGTTTTCCAATTTATATCAGAAGTAGAAAAGGCTACTATATCGTTAGATGCATCTATACGACCATCAGTACCATTTGGAGCTATACCTACCCCTAAAGAGCCTGAAGCTAATTTAGCATCACCATTATTATCTAAATAATATAAAATAGCTCCTGTAGATTTTTGGATTTCAAGTATATTGTTAGTTTGAGTACCATTTCCTTTTACAAGTAATTGTATTTCATCTGTTTTACCTTGTATTTCAACTAAACCTGCGGGTGCGGATGTAATTAAACTTGTACCACCACCAAAACCTGCTCTTGCATTACTATAATCAACAACCATTACAGCTTGACCAGGAACACTAAATCCTGCTCTACCATAAGTTGGACTTCCAAAAGTACCAAAATAAATAGAACCTGCATTTGTATAAAAATCTAATTGAGCAGTACTTAATATTTTTAAATTTGTACCATCATATTCTAAATTAGCAGCATCATCTACAGTATCTCCCGTTGATGGGTAATAAGCTAATTTTGCAGAAGTTCCAGTATTAACAGTACCACCTGGGGCATATGAAGCTGAGGTAGCATTTGAAGCATATGAAGCACTTGTAACACTACCACCATAGAATGAAGCTGTTTGAGCAGTTACTACATATGAAGCTGTTGAAGCAGTTCCTAAAAGCGAACCTGTAAATGAACTAGCAGAAACATCTGATTTAAAATAAGCAGAACCACTAGCAGTAATTTTAGCTACTACTTCAGTACCTCCCGAATTTTGCCATTCAGTAACACTACCTGTACCTGGTTGACCTCCTGCTGCTCTAATCATTAAATTGACCCCAGTTGTATCTGGGTTTTTAATTAGCATAGAGTAATTATTAGGATATGCAGGTTGGGAACCTCCATATGGGTAGGTATATATATTTACATTAGATACAGTGCCAGCAGCACTATAGATACCAAAACATACTTGTAAAGCATTACCTCCTTCTAAAAATAATGCTCCTCCATATCCTTGTATAATACGAGAAGTACCACCAATAGCATTAAATTCTAACTTAGGAGAATAATAATCTGCTGGGGCTTTTAATGCTATGCCTATGCCTGTACCTGTAGCTTGATTTATAGTTAAAGAACCAGTGTTTACAGTTACATTACCATTATCTGCTACAGCAAATGTGTTTATATTACTACTATTTTCAAGATAAAGAGTGTTTGTAGCTG
>Ga0214923_10006786_pt1 | contig 12704 bp, 11 predicted proteins | sample LL1510_MetaG_FD_177993 | JGI IMG/M metagenome (GOLD analysis project Ga0214923, IMG submission 177993) | Freshwater microbial communities from Lake Lanier, Atlanta, Georgia, United States - LL-1510 | ecosystem: Environmental > Aquatic > Freshwater > Lake | place: USA: Georgia | collected...
GGGGCCGAGGTGGCCGATGAGGGCTCGGAGAGAGCCGGGCGAGGGGTGGCGGCTTTCAGAACGGCGGCCTGGTCTGCGGCGGTGGCCGCGGGCTTGGCTTGGGCAGGGGGCTGGGCGGCGGCCTTGGCAACGGCGGCGGCAATCTGGGCTTCCTCCACCTCCTGTTTGTAGCGTGCCAAGGATGGGGGGAGTTCGAGGCTTTCCCCGGAGGCAAAGGCGACGGCGCGATCCCCGAGGCCGGTGGACCTGGAGGCTTCCGGGAATTCGGTCATGAGTTTTTCGTAGAGCTGGAGAGCCTCCCGGGGCTTGTTATCGCGGCGGTGAAGTTCCGCAAGCTTCATCAAGAGGCGGAGGCGGTCGCGGGGCTGCTGTTCCCCAACGAGTTCCAGAGCCTGTTCGTAAAGCCGGAGCGCCTCCTTTTTCTCGTTAAGATCGCGGTAGACGTCCGCCCCGCCCTCCAGGACGATTTCATTTTTCGGAAAATCCTCCAGGAGCCGTTCGACGGCGGTTCTGGTTTCCGTGAGGGATCCGGTATTGGCGGAAAGGCGGACCTTGCGGAGACGGAGCCAGGGAAGGTCGGGCGAATTGGCCGTCTGGGCGACCTCGAGGTTTTCGTAAAAGTTGCGGGGGAAGGGGCGGTAGAGGGGATCCCCGACGAAGGTGACCATCCAGGAAAGGGAGAGCTGGGACTGGTAGGCGGCCTCGGCGAAGGAAAGCCCGGAGAACAGGGCGCTGACGAAGAGGTTAATGTCGGGTGTAAAACGCAGGTACGGCTCGTAGACGGCTCCCATGGTGGCGGTGGCTCCGTGGGAGAGCAGGGGGCCGACCCAGTTTTTTGTCTCCGAGCGAACGGTTTCCGCGCTGAAAGAGTGGATGTGGTAGGCGATGGCGCCCCGGCGGAACCTCCCGGTGGGCAGCTCGAAAGGCCCCTGGAAATCCCCGGTGTACCACCCCGCGTAAAAGGCGATCTGGTCCCAAGGGGCGAGTTTGGGGACGACCTCGGGGCGGCGGTCAATTTCCACCTCGAAACCGCCGGCCTTGAAAAGAAGGGCTGCCCTTTCGAGCCAATCGTCGCCGAGGCGGTAGGGATCGTCCTTTTTCTCAATGGAGCGGATATCGAAGAAGGCCCGGCCGGTCAGCTCGGTTTTTTCGACCTCCACGGCGTCCTGGATCATGCGCCGGACGATGCCCGGGGAAGGCCCGTCCAGCCGGGTGACGAGGATCAGGTAGTTGGCAAAAAAGGAGCTGAAAGGGCGGATCCTTTTGTCGGCAAAATACGGGTTGGCGATCATGCCGTACACGGGCAGCCCCTGGAGAGGCAGGAGGGCGAGTTCGGAATCGACGGAAGCGGCGTTGTTGCGGAGCTGAGGCATGAGATTTTCCGGGGCGAGCACCGCTGGGTCCTCGGCGATTTTCAGGGGCATCCCGCGCATCAGAACCATGATCCAGATGGGATTCTCCCGGGACTGCTGCACGGACATGGTGCCTTCCAGACCGAGGACCGGGTTGGGCAGGAAGTTTTCGGCCCGTTTCATCCACCCACGGGACTGGAAAAGGTCCTCGAGGGGTTTGCGGATGGTGGTCTCGAAGTCCGCGCGGGTGATTTCCTCGGTCAGGGCGCAGGGGATGCCGATGACGCGGTCCGGGGGGATGGAGCGCGCCTTGGCGTAAGTCTCGGCCAGGGACGGGGAGTCGGGATCCGCCGAATTGAAGACCACCAGGGTATGGGAGGCCAAATCCGGGAGGGCGGCGGCCATGGGGGTTTCCGTGCCGGCGCAAATCCAGGCCGGCAGGAGGGCGCCGCAGAGCCAACCGAGAAGGACGCGCATGGGAAAATATTAGGGAAAGGAGGGGCTTCGGGGAGAACAATCAGAGATCGAGGCTGAGTCCGTCGAAGGCGAGGCGAACTCCCGGGGGAAGGGTGGATTCCCGTTCGGCGTGGAGGGTGCGGTGGGTCAGATGGGTGAGCCAGGTTTTCCCGGCGCGAACCGCGCCGGCGACCTCCGCGGCCTCGGCGATGGTGAGATGGGTGGGGTGGGGTTCGTCGCGCAGGCCGTCGATGACCAGCACGGGGATTTCCCCGAGGAGGTTGCGGATGGCGGCGGGGACGGCAGAGCAGTCGGGCAGGTAGGCGGCCCGCGGGCGTCCGTCGCGGTCGAGGCGAAACCCGGTGGTGATGATCTGGCCGTGGGGAACGGGAAGGGGGACAAAGGTGACGGGGCCGATGGTGAAGGGGCCTTCGATCCGGTGGGGTTCGGGGCAGACGTAGGCGGAGTTGCGGTGATTGACATCGAAGGCGTAATCGTAGGCCTTGTGAAGGCGGGAAAGGGTGTAGGGATCGGCGTAGACCGGGATCCGGTTCCCGTTGTTGACGGAGTAGGTCCGCAGGTCGTCAAAACCGGCGATGTGGTCGGCGTGGCTGTGGGTGAAGATCGCGGCATCCAGACGGGCAATACCGGCCCGGAGGGCCTGGGAACGGAAATCGGGGGAAGTGTCGATGACCACGCTGAGGTTTTCGTCCTCCAGCCAGACGGAGGAGCGGAACCTCCGGTCCCGGGGATCGGGGGAGGTGCAAACCCGGCACCGGCAGGCGAGCATGGGAACGCCCTGGGAAGTCCCGGTTCCGAGAAAGGTCAGGCGCATGAAGATGGATAGCTTGGAAAACGCAAAGTGGCGAGGAGAGGGTCATCGCCCGGGAGGGGGTGGCCGAAATCAAAATTCCCTATCCCCTAACGGTCTTCTCCCCTCTACCTTTCCCCCATGCTGAGGCGTCTGCGGATCAAAAATCTGGCGGTGCTGGAAACGGTAGAGTGGGAGCCGGGAAAGGGATTCAACGTCCTGACGGGCGAGACCGGGGCCGGCAAGTCCATCCTGATTGACGCGTTCCTGTTGCTGCTGGGCGAGCGGGCGGACAAGGGTCTGGTGCGGACCGGTGCGGAAAGCTGTTTGGTGGAGGGAGAGTTGGGTGGCGCCAAGGAGTTTCAGTCCTGGCTGGAGGAAAAGGGCGTGGAGGCGGATCCCGATGGGACCCTGGTAATCAAGCGGCAGATCAGCGCCACCGGCACCGGGCGACAGTTTCTCAACGGATCGGCGGTGACCCTTGGGCTGCTCAAGGAACTGGGGGACCGGCTGGTCGATCTGCACGGCCCCCATGACCACCAGACGCTGCTTTCTCCGGCGACCCAGCGGATGGCGCTGGACAGTTTTGGCGGCCTGGAGCGGGAGAGGGAGGCGGTACGTGTGTCCTGGCGGCAGGGGAAGGAGACGGAAGAGCGGTTGGCAGGGTTCCGGCAGAGGCTGGCCGGGGCGGATGGGGCGACCCGGGAGCTGATCGACCACCAGGTCCGGGAACTGGAGCAGGCGCAGCTTCGTCCCGGGGAGGATGAGGTCCTGGAGAGGGATCATGCGGCGGCCGGACACGGCAAGCGGATCCTGGAACTGGCGGCGGAGGTGAATGCCCTGCTGGAAAACGGCGAGGAGAACGCGCTGGGATTTCTGGGCAAGGTGCAGCGGGCGCTGGGGGAATGGGAAAGGCTGGATGGGGCGGCCGCGGACATGCGCTCGAAAAACGAGGAGGTGGTGGAAAGCCTCCGGGAGCTTTCCCGCGAGGCGGAACGGCGGGCGGAGCAGGTGGGGCTGGATGCGGAGCGGTTGGCGGAGCTGGAGCGAAGGATGGATTTGGTGTTGGGGCTGAAGAAAAAGCACGGGGGTAGCGTGGAGGCGGCCCTGCAGCGGTTGGAGGAGCTCAGGCGACGGCAGACCGAGTTGGCCGATGCCGAGGGTACGGAGGCGGCGCTGGTCCGGGAGGTGGAGGCGGCGCGGAAAAAACTGGCCCAGGCATGCGGAAAATTAACGGAGGCCAGGAAACGGGTGGCTCCGCGTTTCGCGGATGAGGTGACCGGGCAGCTCCGCGGCCTGGGCTTTGCGCAAAGCCGGCTGGAAGCGCGGATCCGCAAGGAGGAACCGGGACCGGAGGGTGCGGAAACGGTGGAACTGCTGTTTGCTCCCAATCCCGGCGAGGATCCTCGCCCCTTGCGGAACATCGCCTCGAGCGGAGAGCTCGCCCGGGTGATGCTGGCGCTCAAGACGGTTTTGGCGGAAAGGGACGAGGTGCCGATCCTGATTTTCGACGAGGTTGACGCCAATGTCGGGGGCGAGACGGCCGTGGCGGTGGCGGAGCGTTTGCGGGGACTGGGAAAGAGCCACCAGGTGCTTTGTCTGACACATTTGCCGGCGGTGGCGGCGGCGGCGGACCATCATTTTGCGGTGACCAAGCGGGTGGAAGGGGGAAGAACCCATGCGTTGCTGGAAAAGCTCGGTGGCGAAACGAGGGAGGGAGAGTTGACGAGGATGCTGGGAGGGGAAGGAAAGGCGGCCCGCTTGATGGCGAAGGAGTTGCTGGAGGTTCGGTCGAAACGGATAAAAAAGGCCTAGGCCGCCGTCCCGGATCTCGCCGGGGTTCCAGAAAAGGAACCGCGGGTCTTGCCCGGGGCGAGTGCGGAAACAACAAAATCCGGAAGCCGGATCTGCCTAAAACTTCAGAACAACGGGATCTCCGGGGGAGATGCCGAGTTTTTTCGCGGCACTTCCCTTGGAGACGGCAATTTCGAACTCCCCGTCGCTGTTGATGAGGGCAAAGGGGCGATCGTCGGGCGCATCGGCATAGGTGCGAAGGAAGGGAACCGGCACGGGTTTCCCTTTGAGGGTGAGGTTGAGGAGCTGGCCGGGCTTCAGCTTGCCCAGTTCGGAGCCCGGGAGGTTGGTGAGGATATTGCCGTAGTGGTCGACAAACAGGACGATTCCCTTGGCGAGGTTGGGCAGGACGGTGGCGGTGTTCCGCGGAAGCCGGATGATTTTGTCCGCCTTGGGGCCGACCTCGTCCAGGGATTTTCCCCCGGCCAGGCGGGCGGCCACCGGGGCGAGCATGTCGCGGCCGTGGAAAGTGGAGGAGGCCTCCCCGGGCAGATACCAGTCCCGGTTTTCCACCTGGCGGGCCTCGGCGAGGCCCTCGCGGGCGAGGACCTCGGTCAACAGCCCGTTGTTCGGGGCGACGTAGATGCGGCCCATGGCGGTGCGCACCGCCAACATGGTACGTGCGGAGCCCACGCCCGGATCCACCACGGCGAGGATGACGGCGCCGGCCGGAAGGGTGTGGGCGGATTTGGCCAGAAGATAGGAGGCGGCGGAGATGTCGAAGACGGTGCTGTCGTGCGTCAGGTCGAGGAGCTCGGCGGAGGGGTTGACCGTCTTCACGGCCCCCTTGAGCTGGCCGACGTAGGGGTCGTTCAGGCCGAAATCGGTGTAGAGGGCGACGAGGTTGGCCATCCGGGGGGAAGACTGGCACCCGGCCAGCCAAGGGGAAAGCAGCCCGACAAGCAGGAGGAAGGGTCGCATGTCCTTATTTCTCCCCGGTGGCGGTGCCGGCGGCGTCGATGAGCTGCCAGAAGCGCGGGTTGCCGGCCAGTTCCTCGTCCTCGGGCCCGGGGAGTTGGGAGCGAAAGGCGAAATCCTTGAGGGAGTTTTTGTGGAGGACGCGGTGGATAACGAGCCCCCCACTTTTCTGTTCAAAGTAGATGCGGTAATCCCCGGCCCGGTAGCGGTAGAGGGTGCGGTCGGGGCGTTTGACCGTGCCGAACCGGTCGGGATGGCGGCTGAGGAAATCGGAAGTGAGCACGTCGAATTCCCGCAGAACCTCCACCTGAAGGGGGGTGGGAAGTTGGCTGATTTCCGCGGAGCTTGCCGGCGTGAAGATGATCTGAAAGGCAGGCACGGCCAGAAGTTTAAGTTTAAGTTGAAGTCGAAGTAAGCAGAAAAATCCGGGCTTTTTCCCTCCCGGAGGTTTTTCCGCGTGCGATGGAGGCCGATTTTGCTTATGCCAAAGGGGATGGAAGCCCATCCTGCCGGCCGATTGATCGTCATGGGGGTACCGGGGCCGGAGCTGAACGACGGGTTGCGGGAACTGATCCGGAGAATCCGCCCCGGCGGCTTCATTTATTTCACGAGGAACATGGCCGAGCCGGGGCAGTTTCACCGGCTGGTGCGGGAATGCCGGGAGCTGGCGGGGCATCCGGTGATTCTGACGGTGGATCAGGAGGGTGGTCGGGTGAGCCGGCTGGCGGTGATGGGCGAACGGCCTCCCAGCGGGGAGGAACTGGCCCGGGCGGGTAGGGAGGAGTGGTTTGCGGAACATGGCCGGCTGACCGGCCGGGTGATGAGGGCGGTGGGGCTGAATCTCAACCTCGCGCCGGTGTTGGACTACGCTCCCCCGGCGAGGAAGGGGGTGGACAATTCGCTGGCCGGCCGTTGCTACGGCGCCAGTCCCGCGGAGGTCATCCCCCGGGCGCGGGCTTACCTGCGCGGGTTGCAGGAGGAGGGCGTGGGGGGAACGGGGAAACATTTCCCGGGCTACACCTTCTGCGGGCTCGATCCCCACGGGGATCTCCCGCTGGTGGACCGCACGCGGGAAAAAATAGAGAAGGAGGAGTTGGAAGTTTTCCGTGAGGTAGGGAAGGAGTGTGAAGCCATCATGGTGGGGCACGCGCAGTTTCCCGCATGGGGCAAGGAATCCGGTCCGGCGAGCCTGAACCGGGACATTGTCACCGGCCTGCTCCGGGAGACGATGGGGTATCGCGGGCTGGTGATGACCGACGATCTGGAGATGGGTGCGATTGCCAACCGCTACGGCAGCGCGGAGGCCTCCCGGCGGGCGATCCGGGCGGGCGAAGAGATCCTGCTGATTTGTCACAACCCTGCCTGCGTGGAAATTGCCCGGGATGCCCTCGCAGAAATGCCGGAGAAGGAGTGGCGGCCCGCGGTACAGAAGGTGGAGGCCTTCCAACAGAAGATGAAAGAACCGTCGGTGAAGTTCGAGGCGGGAACCTGGAAACAGGTGAATGAAGAGATTGGAAAATTCCGCATGCGGGTGACGGGATCGGCCGCCGGCCGTTAATGTGAACGAATCCCACGAAGGGAAGCCGGCCCGGGTCAGTAGCGGACCTTGAGCAGGTAAAGGCCCTCGGCCGGGGCCGTGGGGGGGGCGGTGGAGCGGGAGCGGGCGGCGAGGATTTTTTTCAGATCTGCCAGGGAGAGGCGGCCATGGCCCACCTTGACCAGGGCCCCGACCAGATTACGGACCATCCGGTAAAGGAAGCCGTCACCGTCGAAGCTTAGTTCCAGGAGATTCCCGGTTTTCCGGCTGATGCGGATGGAGCGGAGCCGGCGGACGGTGGATTCGCGCTGATATCCCGGGTTGGAGGTGAAGGAGGCGAAGTCGTGTTTTCCCGCGAACAACCGGGCCGCCCGGCGCATGGCCCCGAGATCGAGGGGCCGCGGGACGTGCCAGGCCCGGCCGATTTCCAGGGGATGGAGATAAGGGGCGTTGACGATGCGGTACAGGTAGGTTTTGCCCCGTGCGGAAAAGCGGGCGTGAAACTTCGGTTTCTCCTTCCGGACGGACAAAACGCGGATCGCGGGGGGGAGGTGAAAATTCAGCGCGCGGAGAAGAACTGCCGGGGTGTGTGCCGGGGGAAGCTGCGCCGAGGCCGTCTGGCCGAGGGCGTGGACGCCGCGATCCGTCCGGCCGGAACCGGCCACAGGAAAGGGTTTTCCGAAAATTTTTCCGAGGGCGCCTTCCAGGGCGAGTTGGACGGTGGGATGCGGGTCCTGCCGCTGCCAGCCGTGGAAGTCCCCGCCAGTGTAGGCGACGGTGAGTTTAAAAGTTTGCAACTTCATGGGGGCAAAAGGGAGCCGCAGCCTATCGCCCGTCGGAATTTACCAGAGGAAAAACGCCGAGGAATGCCGCCACTCCCCTCCGAAGAGGCCCATCAACGAGATAATCAGTCGTTCCAGATTTTGTCGAAAACGTAGGTGAAACCGACAAAACCGCCGTAGGCATTGACGCCCTGATTCCGGGCGGAAGTGTTGGCGTTGGAGATGTGCTGGAAGGCGCCTTCGATGTTGAAGGTCCAGTTTTTGTCCAAGAGAAACCTCAGGCCGCCGGCAAACTGCGGGGTAAATTCCACATTGGCGCCGATGGCGTCCTGGTCGGACCAGTTCCGGGCGTTGGTATAGATGACCCCGGCACCGCCCTGAATGTAGGGGACGACGATCCAATCGGGCTGGACGAAATTATAGCGAATCAGCGCGGTGGCACCGACCATGTAGGTGCCGAAGCTGTACCAAACATAGGAACCGGTGGCCTCGAGAATCGCCTCAAAGGAACCGCGCAGGGGATCATTAATGCCGGCTTGGGGGCCCCAGGCATCGGGGGAGTCGAGAATCCAGCCCAAGCGAACGTTGTTTTGCTGGTAATTATAAACCGGAACCACCGGACCAATCCCGGAAGGCGAGAACATGGCGCCGGTCATGAATTCCAAGGTGATCCGGTCCTCCACAAAAATATAGGATGCAAGATCATCACTATTAGTGGTTTGAGAGGAAGGAGATGTTTTTGAAGCCGTGGTGGATGCGGAGATATCCCCATCTCCGGCTTGGGCAGGGCAAATTGTTAACAAACCTGCAAATAAAATGGAAATACCGCTAAGGGCACGAGACTGCCTTTCAAACTTGCCTCCGAGGTGCATCAAATTTGACTAGGGATTGGATTGGGTACGGTCAAGGAATTGTTGGAGGATGAGAGTCGCTGCGGCGCTATCAACCTTTTGGCGCAACTCCTTCTGGTTCAGCCCGAAACCGGAAAGATCGCGGCTGGCTTGGCGGGTGGTGAGGCGTTCGTCCTGGGCGAAAATTTTTGCGGAAATTTGAGTTTCCATTTCCGCGATGAATTGGCGGACTTTTTCCGCGGAGGGGCCGTAGGAGCCATCCATATTTCTGGGCAGACCGATGACGATGGATTCCACGCCATGGAGCTGGACCAACTCGTTGAGTTTGGCGACGACCTCGCGGGTCCGGGTGTTTTCCAGCCAGGGTAACGGGGAGGCTAATGCGCCGGTGGGGTCGGAGAGGGCCAGGCCGATCCGGCGGGTGCCGAAGTCGATGCCCAGGATCCGGCTCACGGGGAGTGGACGGCCTCGGCGATGGGACGGAGGAAGGAGGCGACCTCCGCGGCGAGCCCCGCGTTCCGGCCGATTTTCCCGATGCGGTCCACGATGGCGCTGCCCACGACAACGCCATCGGCCAGCCGGGCCACCTGTCCGGCCTGCTCGGGGTTGGAGATGCCGAAGCCAACGCAGACGGGAAGGGCGGTGGTTTTTTTGAGAAGCTCGACCCGCCCGGAAAGCGTGGCGGGGAGGCTTTTCTGCATTCCGGTGACCCCCTCGCGGGAGACGTAGTAGATGAAGCCGGAGGCGCGGCGGGTGATTTCCTTCAGGCGGGCTTCCGGAGTGGTGGGGGCCACGAGGACGATGCGGCGCAGGTCGGCGGAAGGAGGAAGGTCCTGATCCGCCTCCTCGGGGGGCAAGTCGAGGAGCAGAAGTCCGTCAGCGCCGGCCTTGGCCGCGTCTTTTTCGAACTTTTCTCGGCCGTAGGCGAAAACGGGGTTGTAGTAGGTGAACAGCACCAAGGGGATATCGCATTTCTCCTTCCGCAAACGGGCGACGAGTTCCAGGACCTTGGGGAGCGTGGTGCCCGAATCCAGGGCCCGCTGGCAGCCAAGCTGGTTGACGATGCCGTCGGCGAGGGGGTCGGAAAAGGGCACGCCCAACTCGACAAGATCGGCTCCCGCCTCCGCGAGGGCGGGGACGAGCCGTGCGGTCGATTCCAGATCCGGATCGCCGGCGACAAGGTAGGCGACGAGGGCCTTGCGGTTTTTGGCGCGCAGGCCGGCGAACATCCGGTCGATGCGGTTGGTGGTCATGCCACCGGGAATCCTGCCAGAGCCGCGGGAGGGTTCACGCGGGAAAATCCACCTCGCCGGAGGCGAAGACCTTCCGGGAGCCATCGGCCAGAAGGAGATGGAGGTGCCCGGAATCATCCACCTGATCCGCCACGCCCTCGAAATCCTCGTTGCCTTGGCGGATGCGGAGGAAATTGCCCAGCTGTTGCCAGCCGGCGCGAAAATCCCCGAGCATCGCGGAGGGATCCTGATTCCAGCGGCTGGCCAGCGCTTCGAGAAAAGCCGCCAGCATCGTTGCCCTGGGAATGAGCCGGCCGGAAGCCTGGAGCAGGGAGATGGCGCGGTTTTTCAGTGCGCGGGGAAAATCCGCGGCCTGCTGGCCGAGATTGAGGCCAAGACCGAGGATGGCGAGGGGGAGGCGCCCGGGACGGGCAACGGTCTCCACCAGCAATCCCGCGAGTTTCCGTTCCTGGAGCAGGAGATCGTTGGGCCATTTGAGGGTGGATTCGATGCCGGTCAGGCGGCGGACGGCGTCCGCGGCGGCGAGGGATCCCATCATGGAAAGAAGGGGCAGTTGCCGGGCGTCCGGCTCCAGCAGGAGGGAGCACCAGAGTCCATGGGGACGATCGGAAATCCAGAAATGACCCTGGCGCCCGCGTCCGGCGGTTTGGATGGCGGCGGCCCAGACGGAGGGGATGGTTCCGGATTTGCGGGCAAGGTCCTGGGTTGAGGCGGCCTGCTCCACAACGTGAACCCGCCCCCGGAAAGGGTTGGACCGGGGAAGAAGGGTATCGACGAGGTCCGGGGTGAAAGGGTCGGCAACCACCGCCCGGGGAATCCTGTTCTTAGAGGGAGAAATTGCCGTAAAAGTTGATTTTGGGCTCTTTCATCTTCCGGCGGCGCTTGACGCTGGGCTTTTCGTGGGAGCGGCGGGCGCGGACATCACGGAGGATGCCCTCGCGATCGAGCTTCTTTTTCAGACGGCGGAGGGCCTTGTCGACCGATTCGCCGCGTTTGAGCCTGATTTCAACCATGGGGGATAGTTATATCGAAAAGGGTGGAGGCGGGGAAGGGCGTATTTTGGCTCCAGTTCAAGTTGCGGATGGGGAAAAAAGGGCCTCCCTGATCCAGTTATTCCCGTCCGAATCCAAAAGGCCTGCGAAATGACTGGAGGAGCCTGATTCCCGGCACAAAATATCCGGTTGTGGCCAAGCCCTTTGTCCATTTGCACTGCCATTCGGAATATTCCCTGTTGGACGGGGCCTGCCGGATTCCGGAGTTGGTGGCCCGGGCCAAGGAACAGGAGCAGCCAGCCCTGGCGCTGACCGACCACGGCAATCTTTACGGGGCCATCGAATTTTACCAGGCGGCGAACAAGGCGGGGGTGAAGCCGATCATCGGGTGCGAGGTCTACATGGCCCCCGGGGACCGTTTTGAGAAAAAATCAACCGCCGGCGGAAAGGACGCGAACTACCACTTTATCCTGCTGGCGAGAAATCCCGAAGGCTACCGGAACCTGATCCGTCTGGTGACGGCGGCGCACCTTGAGAGTGTTTATTACAAGCCGAGAATCGACCACAAGCTGCTCGCGGCGCATTCGGCGGGGCTGATCGGGACGAGCGCCTGCCTCCGGGGCGAGGTGGCCGCCGCCTTCCTGGAGGGGCGGGAGGCGGACGCGAAACGGATCCTGGGCGAGTACCGGGAGATTCTCGGGCCGGAAAATTTCTTCCTGGAGATCCATGATCACGGCCTGCCGGAGGAGGAAAAAGTGCGGGAGTTTTACCGGCGCCTGGGCAAGGAGACAAAGACCCCGCTGGTGGCGGCCAACGACGTCCACTATGTCCGCAAGGAAAACGCCGTCACCCAGGAGATTCTTGTCTGCATTTCCACGAACAGCCGGATCAACGACCCGGACCGGAAGATGAAGTCCTACGGGCCGGAGTTCTACCTCAAATCGGCCGCGGAGATGGAGAGCCTTTTTGCCGGATTCCCGGATGCCCTGGAAAACACCGCGGCGATCGCGGAGCGGTGCGATCTGCAGCTGGATCTGGGGGGCAACAAATTCCCGGCTTTTCCCGTGCCGGCGGGGATGACGCGGGAGCAGTACTTCCGGAAGCTTTGCCAGGAGGGGTTGCGGAAGCGGTATGGCGACAGGGCGGGGACCGACCGGGAACTGCAGGAGCGCCTGGAATTCGAGATGGGGGTGATCGAAAAAACCGGATTCGTCAGTTACTTCCTGATCGTCTGGGACTTCATCGACTACGCCAAGCGGCAGGGAATCGCGGTTGGGCCCGGCCGGGGCAGCGCGGCGGGCAGCCTGGTCTCCTACGTGCTGGGCATCACCGACCTGTGCCCGCTCCGGTACGGCCTTTTGTTTGAGCGGTTCCTCAACCCCGAGCGTATTTCGCCGCCGGACATTGACATGGATTTCTGCCCGGACCGCCGGGAAGAGGTGATTGCCTATGTGCGCAACAAGTATGGGGAGCGGGCGGTGGCGCAGATCATCACCTTCGGAACGATGGGGGCGAAAATGGCGGTGCGGGACGTGGGCCGGGTCCGGGGAATGAGTTTCGGGGAGACCTCGCGGATCGCCGACCTGATCCCGAAGGTGCCGGGGGCGAAGCTGTCGGACGCGCTCCAGCAGGTTCCCGAGTTGAAGCGCATGGCGGAGGAGGAGACGGTCAAGGAGGTGATCGAATCCGCCCTGCAGCTGGAGGGAATGGTTCGGCAAAGCGGGACCCACGCAGCGGGGGTGGTCATCGCGGACCGCGACCTGACGGACTACCTGCCGCTGACCCGGGACGACACCGGGGCGGTGATGACCCAGTTTTCCATGAACGAGGTGGGTGAGATCGGTCTTCTCAAGATGGACTTCCTGGGCCTGAAGACCCTCACGGTGATCCAGGACTGT
>Ga0214923_10006789_pt1 | contig 12696 bp, 10 predicted proteins | sample LL1510_MetaG_FD_177993 | JGI IMG/M metagenome (GOLD analysis project Ga0214923, IMG submission 177993) | Freshwater microbial communities from Lake Lanier, Atlanta, Georgia, United States - LL-1510 | ecosystem: Environmental > Aquatic > Freshwater > Lake | place: USA: Georgia | collected...
TCATTCTGTTAAAGATAATATTTAATTTATAAATTTAATATTATGTTATCTCTATATATTGGATATATTTAATATTTATTAATTTCTTATTTTATAATCATTATCATATCTTATTATATAATTATTTCCATATTTATATAATATCATTTTATATTCATCTTGTTTATTTAATATTTTAGTTGTTGTATTACGCTCATAACCAAGTCTCATATTTGTTTCTTGTTTTACTTCTGTTTTATTTGTTTTAACTAATATTTCATTTTCACTTTTTAAATTATTTAACTCAATATTAATTTTTAAGTCTGTATTATTATATGTTATATTATTTATTTTTATATATATTATCGATTCATTTTCACTTTTTATTAAATTATTTATATCTTTATATATTTCTTCTACTTTTACTTTATTTTTTAATTGAATCAAATTATAATCTTTATCAAAATTATAATTTTTTATTTCATTATTTTTTTTATTTATAATACTTATATTCATTATTGAATCATAAAAAATATATGAATTTTTATATTTATTTATATCTTTTTTTATTTCATCTATTGATATTTTACAATTTGTATTTGTACATATATAATTATTTGTTATATTTAAATTTATATTATCATCATATGTTTTTTTAATTTGTTCTACAATTCCTGATTTTATATAATCTATAATAAATTCATAATTATCTTTAATATTTATATCTTTTATATTTAGTGAATTAATTTTACTATTTAATGTTATAATTTTATTATTAATTATGAATATATAAACATAATGATATATGTAAATAATAATAATAATAATAATAATAATAATAATAATAATAAAAATAATTATCAATTTATTATATATGATATAAATTATAAAAAAATTTATGATAATATTAATGATGATAAATATAATAAAAAAATAAAAAACATAATAACATATTATTTAATACATTTTAATATAAATCCTCATAGAATTATATTTAATAATATATATGAATTAATATTTGATGATAATTTTATTAATATATTAACTCATATAAAAAATTTAACCATACCGTCTATAATTCCATATACATTATTAAATATATTTAATAAAAATTATGATATTAATGATATAAAAGAAAATTTAGAATTAATAAAAGATAATATTATTATTGATAATAATATTATTCTTAATATTAAAAATAATAAAGTTTCGATAAGTTTTAAAAATAATGATGTAAATGATATTATAAATTCATTATTATTAGTTGATAATAAATTATATACAGAAAATATAAGTACAATAATTACAATTATAAATGAAAAGATGTAATAAATATATAAGATAAAGAATATAAGATAAAGAATATAAGATAAAAAATATAAATAAGATGCTGCGAATGTCTTATAAAATAGGTGAAAATATAGATTTTATAAATTTTTTATATTAGATAAATCTAATATAATTATTATCATTTTTATTTATTATATGATACTATAACAATTTCTACTATCTTATAAAATGTGTATTTAAATTGATAAAAGATTTAAAATGGCGATTTTTAATATATAAATAATTATATATTAAAAGTCTAAATATAAAAGTGAAGATTATTTAGAAAATGATACTAATTATACAAAAACTTGCGAATTATAATATAAAATTATATTTTATAAATAATTAAATAAGTTTAAATTATTTATAAAATATAAAATAATATTATATAAATAAAAAAAATGTTATTAAATAATAATATAGGAGGTGGTGCTGCTGAAATAGGTGGTAATTCAATTAGAAGATAAATTATAATTATAAATATAATCAAAATGGTAAAATACAACTACTACAATCACAACTACTACAATCACAAGAATTACAATCACAACTACTACAATCACAACTACTACAATCACAACTACTACAATCACAAGAATTACAATCACAACTACTACAATCACAAGAATTACAATCACAACTACTATAATCACAACTACTACAATCACAAGAATTACAATCACAAGAATTATAAAAATTTATTTTTAATAAATCATTGAAACATTAACATAATTTATTAAAACATTAACAAAATGTATAACAAATAGATTAATTATTTAAAGAAGTATTTTAGATATCAAAATCATTAAATTATTAATATTATGGTATAATATTAGAAGTCATTTATGTAAATTATATTTTTTATTATTACATTATAGATAATATTATATATATAATATATTTTTATATAATAATTAAGATGAAAATTATAATTAAAATTTATATAATATATCTTTATTATCTAATAAATAATTTAAATAATTTATGATATAAGGATTTTTTTTTTTAGTTAAAAATAATTTAATTACTTCAATATAACCATCTTGGTTTAAAAATACTTTTTTTTTATTGTCAATTATTTTAAATATATAATTTTTTTTATTAGATTTTTTTAAATTAATATAAAAATCATCATTTTTAATAACAATTCTGAGTAATTCTTTTAATTCAATATATAAATCATTATTATATGATAATAATTTATAATTTATAGTTTTATCATCATATAATAATGAATTATTATAAATTTTTTCTAATATAATATTATTATCAATAATATTATTAGATTGAAAATTATTAAATTGATTATTAAGTGTATTATAAATGGTTTGATTTAATAAAGAGTATTCATTATTATAATATAAATAATTATAGATATCAATATGATTAGTATTTATAATAATATTATTATAAATAATATATTTATTAGGATTATTTAATAATATATCAATAGTTGTTTTATTGTCATATACAATTAAGTAATTTATACTTATATCATTAGATATATTATGATATATATTGGTAAAAATTTTATCATCAATATGTATAAAATTATTTATTAAATTTTTAATAGTAATTAAATTTAAATTATCATCTTGTTTAGTATAAAAACAATTGATAGAAGTATATAATATATTCATTTATATTTATATATATTTATATTTATATATAATAATGTTATCATATATAAATAAATCATTTAATCAATTTTTTTAATAAATTTAAATCATTTACATATACTACATTTTTATACTTTGATATAACAATCAATACATATACAATGAGCACAATCATAATCTATTAATAATTTATCATCTAAACAAATAATACATATATCAATATGATTTAATTTAGTGAATAAAATAATTTTATTGATATAATTATTAACAATTTTAAAAGATCTTAATTAATTTATTTTAGTGTTAACAATATCAATATGTTATAAATTTTTTAATAAATAATAAAGAAATAAAACATTATCTTAATAATAATCAGATAAAGAAGTTAAACATTTAATATCATTATGTTGAATACCTAATAAATGATAATATTATAATTTTTCTTCATTATAATCATCATCTCTAAAATAACAAGCTAAGTATAACATAGCTTATGTATTATTATATTAAATAGCTAAATGATAATATTATAACATTAATTCACTATTTCTAAATCTAATATGATAAAATAAACCTAATTTAAACATGGCATTAGAGTTTTATAAATTAATAGCTAATAAATAATATTTTTTCATTTAATCATAATTTTCTGTAATTATTTCATAATAATCAGCTAATAATAACATAGATTTTTAACAATTTAGTTTAATAGCATTTTTTAAACATAATTTCATTTAATCATAATCTTTATCAATATATTTATAATAATATCCTAAATTATGATAAGTTTATTATAATAAATCATCATTATTAGATTAATTAATTATCATATAATAATATTTTTTCATAAATAAATAATTAAAATCTATATATTAGTAATAATAACCAAGATTATACATTGCTTATTCCATTTAACCATTATCTATAGCCATCTAATAATATATTTTCATTATCATATAATCTTATTATAATTAATAATAATAACCAAGATTATACATTGACATACAACATCCTTTTTTTATAGCTATTTAATAATATTTTATCATTTATTCATAATCAATTTCAATATATTAGAAATGTTAAGCTAATACATTCATAGAATATATATCATCTAATTCAATAGCCATCAAATAATATTTTATCATTTATTCATAATTATTAATTAATTTATAATAATTAGCTAATTCAATCATAGATTATAAATGTTATTATTCAATTGCTTTATTATAATATTCAATCATTTAATCATATTATTCTTATTATCTATATTATATAGCTAAATGATAATTTTAATTTGAATCAATCATAATATAAAAATATATATCAAATAAATATTTATATTATAATGAATTAAATCCAAATACTTTAATAATTTAAATAAAATAATAAAAATATTATAATATACTAATAAATTATATGACCAAAATATCTTAAAAAAAATTGAACTGGATAGAAAAATCTATGATTTTTCTATCTAGCGCCTAATTTTTTTAAAAGTAAGTTTATTGCTAAAGCAATAAACTCCCTTTCAAAAAAAAATTGATCCTGGTCTAAAAATATAATTTTATAAATAAAATTATATTTTTATCCTCATAACAATTAGTTTTATACTAACTCATTTCATTCGTTAGTATAAAAAAAAATTGAACTGGATAGAAAAATCTATGATTTTTCTATCTAGCGCCTAATTTTTTTAAAAGTAAGTTTATTGCTAAAGCAATAAACTCCCTTTCAAAAAAATTGAAAAAAAAAATATATATAAAGTTCATTAATAGTATCTAAAATATACCCATTTACAACAACAACAATAAAATAATCTTAAACATTAACAACAAAACAACACAAAACAATGTAAAAATAAACCATTAATACTTAACTTTTTGAAGATGAAAATGATTTTTCTGTTGATTCTTATGATATATATTTCAAAAATTATTAAGATTAAGATAATTTTGACAATGAATCATAAGATGGTTAATTTGAATATTCTGAAGACGAATAATCTTAAGATGAATAATCTGAATATTCTTAAGATGAATAATCTGAGGAATAATAAGATGAATAATCTGAAGAATAATTTGATTAATAAGAAGACTAATAAGATGAATAATCAGAAGAATATTAGTAAGTTATTAATCAAATAGTTGAAGAATATAATTAATTAGTAGAATAGTAATACAAAATACAAGAGACAGATGAATACACTCCAGAAGATTATTAAATCTATTGTGATGAAAATAATAAGAATTATATTGTTATTATTTTAAATTACAAAGAAGATAATGAAAGTGTACATATTTTGTAACTATTAAATAGTTATTAAGCAGATATAATAACTACAATGATAGATAGTTAAGAATATACTATTTTTTGTTAAGATTGGTATAATGGTGAAAATAATTTTTGTGAATCAATTTTAGAAAAAATTAATTTAAATTCACAAAATAAAGGGATTGATACACCATTTATCATTTTTAATAATAAAATAGAAGATGTCTATATTAAAAATTGAATGATTATATAATCATTGTCAACAGAAAAATCATTTCTTTATAAATTCAAAAATAAATCTATATATATATATCTTTTATCAATCATTTCTTTATAAATTCAAAAATAAATCTATATTTATCTTTATCAATTATTAGTTTATTAGCAATTAAAAAATCTTTAAAAATATTATTGATATTTTCATGTTGTATTATATATTCAATATAATCAAATAATTGATATTTATATTGATCTAATAATTCTATATTTTTATAATTTTCACAAATATATTCAATCATTAAAATATCAATAATAGCATCTAAATCACCATTAATTAAATCAATAATTTTTTCATCTTTTATTATATTATTTTTATTTATATAATCCAAAAAATAATTACAATAAGAATAAATAATATCATTATCTATTATTTCTATATTTAACATCTCAATTTTATTATCAATTATAATATTTTTGATAATTTGTTTTAAATATCTATACATATTATATCCATATATTGATGAATAATTATCACCGAAGGTACCGTTAAAAAATGTTGTATTTACAACATTTTTTTGCGCTAGCGAATTATCTAAAGATAATTCGGTACCTGTGGCATTAATTCATTTAATATTTTTGATTCAATTAATTTATCTATTTCATATTGAATATATTTTTCTTTATATTCAATATATAATTCATCATATTTTAAATCTTCATCTTTTAAATCTAATAAATCTAAATTATATTGTAATATTTTACAACAATATCTATAATCTAGATCAAAATAATCATAAAGATATTTAATTAAAATAGTTTGTAATTCAATAATATCATTAGAAAAATTATCATAAATGTTGATAGTTACAAGATTATATTCTATATTATTTTTTTTATTTTAACTAATTTTTTGATCAATATTATCAACTAATTAAATATAATATTATATTTTTTTAAATAATTATAATATAAGAGCTAAATAAGATATAATAATTATTTTATATATTTTTCCATATTATAGGCGAATATTTCATAAGGATGAAAATTCATTATATAATTATATAATAAATCATTTATATTATCATAATTATATTTATACTGTAAACTATAAATATTATTATAAATATTATAATCAATATCAGGATTAAAATAAATATTATAATTATATTTTTTAATAATATAATAACCAGATAATTGTAACCATTTGATCATTTCTTTTTTATATATTCGTTGCCAAATATGAGACATTTCATGAATTATATATGTTGCTAATTGTTTTATATTATTTTTTTTAATAATTTTTTTATTTAAAAATATAATATTAAATCGTGTATGAGCTAAACCATATAAATATTTATCACCAATAGTCTTTGAAAATATTAAATCTATTGATAATAATTGATTTTTTAATTTAATATTTTTGATATTTTCTCTTATACATTTTCTCATATAATTTATTGATTTAATTATTTTATTTTTTTCATAATTAGAAAAATTAGAAGCACTATTACACCATTTATTTAATATATTATTATCATTTTGTTTATTTAAAATATTATCATAATCTTTAATAAAAAAACTAATAGTTTCATATTTAGATAGAAAATAGATATTAGGTTTTGTATAATAATATAAATAGATTAATAATATAAGTAATATAATTATAAACATTATAATAAAAATATATATAATTAGATAGTTATAATATTTATTTTATTAAATAAATATAAAAAATTGCAAATAATATTATATATAAAATACATTATAATAATAAAAAATAAACTAATTAATACCTACTAAGATGATGAATATTAATAAATTATTAAAATTATTATAATTATTTATATAATATAAAATATAAAAATTATATATAGATGGATATTTAAAAGATTTTAATAGAAATATTATTAAAATAATAAAATAATATTTACAATAAATAAATATTAATAAATATAAAAGTTTATTATAATATATGCCAAATATATATTATAATAAATATCTCTAATGGAATATCTAAAATTATTATCAAAAAACATTTATTTGTGATAATATTACTAATATATATCAAATATTATTTAGATTAAATAATAAAAATATTGATTTAATTATTTAATTTCTATTATCATTATTATTTTAAAAATCTATTTAATAAAAGATTATTATTTGTAAGATATTAAATCATTTATTTAAAAATAAATTTATTAAATTATTTACATTTAGTCATGTATAAATTATTAAATATTTAATGATCAAATTTATAGATATATTTAAAATTATATTAGAAAATGAATAATTTGATAATACTATATTATAATCATGTGATATTGGTTAATATTATTTATAATGATAATAATAAATTACCATATGATTTTGAATAATTTTATAGATTATGATTATTGTAAATAAGATATATTATCTATAAAATATTTACCATAATAACCTAAAATAAATGAAGCACATGTTGCTAAACTTCCATAATAAGCATCTCTTTTATGTTTATCTGTAATTTCTTTATTATCAGGATTAAGATAAATTCTAATATATAAATAAGTAAAATACCAGATTAAATCAGCTAAAATCATATTAGCTAATAATTTTTTATCATTTTATATAATTAAATATAATTATGAATAAGATTAAATATTTACGAGATATGGTTTTTTATATTATTTATATAATTAATACAACCTTCTAATCTTAATAATTTTATATTAATTAAAGATTCATCTAATATAAAATTGTTACAATATATTATATTTAATTGTTTTAAATTATATAAATTAGTATATGATTTATTAATGATATTAATAAATCATTTAAAAAACAAAAAAATAAATAATTTAACACCAATTACAACATTTATCACCGAAGGTGCCTGTGGTATTATTTATTATTCTTTTAATTTCATTATTTATTTTTTTATCATTTATTGATTGATAACTATGATATATATCATATTTAATTATATTCACTATATTATTATGTATATAATTAAAATAATTATGTAATAAATTAATATCATTATGATCTAAAATTAATAAAAAAATATTCTAAATTTCATCTAAATCTTTTAATTTAAGAATAAAAAAAGTATTAGGATTATATATAGATAAAATAGCTTTACTCATTAAAAAAATTTCTCTAGGATATATAATATCTAATAAAGTACCATTATAATAGATTTTACAAATTTGAATCCATAATTTCTCTATATAATAAAAATCTTCCATCTTTACATTTTATATTTTTATTATATATTATATATTTTATTATGGTTTATAAAATTCATTTATGATTATTATCGTTAGTTGTATAATTTTCATAATCTTCATAATCACTTTCATTAATTTCTTCTTCAGTTAATTCACCAAATAAATTATAAGTTTTTTGATCTAATATATCTCCATTATTAAATAAAAAATCTCTTTTAATTTGACCAGATGTAAACCATTCTTTATATTCACCATCTAATATACCATTATTATATTTAGATTTAATTAAAATTTTATCATCTCTATCTTTTTTAGTAAAATTACCATGTTTTTCTCCATTTTTATATGTTCCTTCATATTCTATTATACCATTAATAAAATATCTTTTATATAAACCATCTAATATTCCATCTTTATAATTTATTTCATATAATTTACTACCATCTATATAATACATTTCATATAAACCATCATATTTTTTATTTTTAAAAATACATCTAGTAGTTAAAGAACCATTATCACTATATGTTTCATATATACCATTAATAGGTTTATACAATCTATATTTTAAAACTCTATCTTTATTCAAATAATATGGAATATCTCCTTGATTTGATATTTCACCTACTTTATGTATTACTTTATTAGCTATATATAAAAATGATTCAGCTTCTTTATATTTTTTTCCATCAATATCTTCTATTTCTAATGTCTTTATTTTATTACAAAAATATCTTGCATTATGTTTATCTATTAATAAAGGTCTATCCATATTATGTATAGTATCATCTAATAATTCAATAGTAACAACAACTCTATCACATTGATTAATAATACCAATTGTATATCCAATTATTTTATCTTTTTTTCTCAATGACATTCTTATTTAAATAATATATCTATTATATTATTCTCTTTTAAATAAATTAATATTTTTTTAATTATAATCATTAAATTTTTTTATTAAAAAACTTTTATATCTTTATTAAAATTATTAAACAAATAATCTACTAATATATAATCCATTATATCTTCTGTTATTATATTATTTAATTCATTAGTTAAACATTTTCTTATAACATCTTTATTTTGTTTATATTTAATATAATAAAATGTTAATTTATCACTGAAGATGTCTGTGGTATATTTATTATTTAATAATAATAGATGTAACCCATCAAAATAAAATAATTTAGTAACATATTCAGGTAAATGTTTAATTATATATATAAATCAAATAATAACATCATTAGATTGATTTATTATTTGATTATATATTTTAATTAAAAATTTTATTGTAAATATTCTTGATAATTTATCTTTTGTTATATCTAAATAATCATTTATATTATCTAATAAATGATTATATAAATTAGTATTAGATGATAAATAATTATAAAATCATTATTATTAGTATAAGTTGTAAAATCAAGTTCAATCATTGTCATATATATTATATATTTATTTATTATTATATATAGAATAATTTATTGCAATTTTTTGTAAGGGAGTTAATTGCTAATGCAATTAACTTACTTTTAAAAAATTAGGCGCCAGCAAGAAAATTTATAAATTTTCTTGTCAGCCGTTAAATTAAACTTAACATTTCTTAACATAAGTTAAGTCATGCAATTTTTATATTTTATAATAATATACTCTTTTAGATTTCTCTAAATTTTCTATTCTATAAACATATAAAATAAGTTTTTAATGATGTTTAACACACCATTGATATGAATTAATCATATCAAATTTTTTATATAGATATTTCGAGCTCCATTTATATCTCTATCTATATTTAACTGACAACATTTACAATAATATACTTTTGCACCTCCTAAATCTTTATTATAACTTCCACAACTACTACATATCTTTGATGTATATGATTCATTTACTAATTTATAATTCACATTATACATTAAACATTTAAATTGTAATCTTTGTGTAAATTCATAATATTTTGTTCTTAAACATGCTACTTTTTGGACATTACTTAACACACTGCTATTTTGTTTTACTATATTTTTGGCACTCATATCACCTATTAATATAGTTTTATAATTGTGAGTTAAATATTTTATTGTCTTCCAGTGTAAATCATCTATTCTATTCTTTATTTTACGGTTTATCAATAATTCATTCTTCTTTTTTATTTTATTTTTAATATTTTCATTATTTTTTATTTTATTTAATCTTTTGATAGATTTGCTTATAATAGAATTAACATTATTTCCAACTTTTAAAGATCCATCTTCACTTATACCTGTCATAAAAGTACGTAATCCTGGATCTAATGATATTAAATTAGATGTTTTATTTGAAATAGTTTGGTTTGTTGTTTTTATTGGTATTAATAATGTATATTCATCTATTATTTTATTATAATTTATTTTAACATTACTATCTATATCAACTAAATTAACTTCTTTTCCATTATAATAATATCTTATATCTCCTAATAATAATGGACATATTTTATCTTTTAAAATATAACATTTTTCAATTTCTATTGTTTTAGATATTCTATCATTTCTCCAATATTTAATTCTAAATTTTTTAATATTACCTCTTATTAAATTAGTTTTAGCTGATTCTATATTAGAACATAATTGTCTGATAGCATAATCTAAATTATGACTTTGAAATTTTGTATTTTTATTTATATTTTTTAATTGTGAATCTTCTTTTATTATCTCTTTTTTATCTTTTAATTCTTTTCTTATATCATAAAAATTATATATTTTTTTAACATCTTCATAATTATTATTTACTATATCTCTTGTTATATTATGTTTAGTAAATAAATAATTAGATTTTATATATTTAATAGCTTCATTATACATCTTAGTATAAGCATCAAACCATTTATGCAATATTTCTTTTTGTTCTCTATTTAAAATCATCTTAACTTTTTGACATTTAATAATCTTTTCTTTTTTAAATTTTATATTATTTTTAATATTATCAGGTTTATCTTCTGGAAAATATAAATCATATTTTTTAATATCAAACCATGAATTAGTATTTATATTAACATGATTATCATTTAATAAATATGGTAGATCTAAACAATGATCTTTTATTTTATCTTTAATAGTATTAATATATTTATCTATTTCTTTCTTTTTTTTCTTAACCATTTTAACTATATTATTATATTAGAAAATTATATTTATATTACTTTATAATTTAATAAACTATAATATTAATAATTGTTAAGTATTGTTAATATAAAAGTATATTTAAAATATAATAAAAAAATTGATAACTTATATAAAGAAATATATAATATTTATATATTAATATATAAATTAATAAAAAATATCAATGGAAGAATATTTACCAGGAGGTAAAGCTTGTAAAATATTAGGAGTTCATCCTAGAACATTATATTTATGGGATGAAAAAAAAACAATAGAAACAATAAGAACACCAGGAGGTAAACGTTTATATAATGTTAAAAAATATTTAGAAAATATAGAAAAAAATAAACCAAAAGAGATAAAAAAAGACACTATATACGCTGATGGCGAAATAAAAGATACAATAAATGAAAATAAAATAATTAGAAAAAAAATAATATATGCTAGAGTTTCAACAAGTGGTCAAAAGAATGATTTAGATAGACAAGTAGAAGTATTAAAAGAGAAATATCCAAATTATGAATTAGTAAAAGATATAGGAAGTGGAATGAATATGAATAGAAGAGGTTTAAGAAAGATAATAGATATGGCTATAAAAGGAGAAATAGAAGAAGTAGTAGTAGTGCATAAAGATAGACTAGCGAGATTTGGATATGAATTAGTAAAAGATTTAATAGATAAATATTCAAAAGGAAAAATAATAATAATAGAGAGAAGAGAAGATAAAGAAGCGAAAGAGGAGTTAGTAGAGGATGTATTGCAAATAATGAATATCTTTGTAGCGAAGATGAATGGAATGAGAAAATATAAAAAACGTGAAATGATAAAAGAAAATAATAAAAGTGATACAGAAAATGAATCATTAAGTGAAACAGAAAGTGATTCATTAAGTGAAAAAAAACAAATAAAAAAGAAGAA
>Ga0214923_10006790_pt1 | contig 12694 bp, 8 predicted proteins | sample LL1510_MetaG_FD_177993 | JGI IMG/M metagenome (GOLD analysis project Ga0214923, IMG submission 177993) | Freshwater microbial communities from Lake Lanier, Atlanta, Georgia, United States - LL-1510 | ecosystem: Environmental > Aquatic > Freshwater > Lake | place: USA: Georgia | collected 2015-10-15
GAACCGCGCGTTCGGATGGGCCGCCTTCACACCGAGCGCCTGGGCCAGAGCGGGCGTCCAGTCGTTGCCCTGCCAGTCGATGGCATGCGCGGGGGGGTGTTCCGTCATGCCCTCCCACCACACGCCGCCATCGTCGGTCAGGGCGACGTTGGTGAAAATCGTGTTTTTCGCGAGCGTCTTCATCGCGTGGGGATTGGTCTTCTCGCTCGTGCCGGGAGCGACACCGAAGAAACCGGTCTCGGGATTGATCGCCCGGAGACGGCCTCGGGCATCCGGTTTGATCCATGCGATGTCGTCGCCGACGGTCGTGATTTTCCAGCCCTGCTCGCGAAAATGCGGCGGCGGGGTGAGCATCGCAAAGTTCGTCTTGCCGCAGGCGCTGGGGAACGCGGCGGCGACGTAGGACTTCTTTCCCTGCGGATTCTCGATGCCCAGGATGAGCATGTGTTCGGCCATCCAGCCCTCGTCGCGGGCCATCGCCGAGGCGATCCGCAGGGCGAAGCATTTTTTACCGAGCAGCGCGTTGCCACCGTAGCCGGAGCCAAAACTCCAGATCTCCCGCGTCTCGGGGAAGTGCACGATGTATTTCTCTTTGTTGCACGGCCACGGCACGTCTTGCTGACCCCTGGCGAGAGCCGCGCCGACGGAATGCACGCAGGGGACGACACGCTTGAAGTCGCGGTCGATGAGCTCGAACACCTTCCTGCCGATGCGGGCCATGATCCGCATGTTGACGACCGCATACGGGGAATCGGTGAGCTGGACCCCGATCTGCGACATGGGCGAGCCCAGTGGGCCCATGCTGAAGGGCAGCACGTACATGGTGCGGCCCTTCATGCAGCCGTTGAACAGCCCCTTGAGCGTCTTGCGCATCTCGAAGGGATTCACCCAATTGTTCGTCGGGCCGGCGGCCTCCTTGGAGAGAGCGCAGATGAAGGTGCGATCCTCGACGCGGGCGACGTCGCTCGCATCGGATCGTGCGAGAAAACAGCCGGGCCACCGCTTCGGGTTGAGCCTGATGAAGGCGTTGGCGGCGACCATCTGGTCGCAGAGCAGGTCGTACTCCCGCTTCGAGCCATCGACCCAATGGATGGCGGCCGGCTTGCAGAGGTCGCTGATCTTCTTGACCCACCGCAACAGGTGCTTGTTCGTGCTGAGGGGGGCGGGAGAGACGGAGGTTTTCATGCAGGCCGCTGTTTGAAATGGGCAATGCTGTGCCCGCCAGGAACGAAAAGTCGGCCGACCGGGACTTCCGGCACCGGTCGTCCGAGGCGACCATGATACCGACGTGGCCATGGTGTTGCCTCCGGCAATACCCGTCAGCCGACGATCGGCGCGGAGGCGATGTCGATCTTCGGCGGTGGGCTCCGGTCAGTTTCCGGCGATCGGCTTCGAGGCATAGGGTTCGCGGCCCACGAGCAGGCTCGTCATCCCGAGGTCGGCCAGAAGGTTCGCTCCGGTGAACGCCCGCGCGGCGTCGGAGAGGAGAAACACCGCCGCGTCGGCGATCTCCTCCGGCTCGATCAGGCGGCCGCCGGGGATCTGCGACCGCCAGTAGTCGAGGCAGGCCCGTTCATTCGGTGCGGCGGCGACGAGGCCTTCCCAGATCGTCGTCCGGCAGAGACCGGGGGAGAGCAGGTTTACCCGCACGCCATGCGGCGCGAGCTCCACGGCGGCCGCTTTCGAGAAGCCCACCATCCCATGCTTGGCGGCGTCGTAGGGGGCCGCTCCCGCCACGGCGGCGAGCGTGTGGACGCTCGCGATCTGCACGATCGACCCGCCGGCGGGCCGCTGGGCCAGCATCTGCCGCGCCGCGAACTGCGTGAGAAAGAACGCCCCCTTGAGATCGATATCGAGCACGCCATCCCACTCGGCCTCGGTCACCTCGAGCACCGGCTTCACGAAGTTCACGCCGGCATTGTTGACGAGGCCGTCGATCCGGCCGCAGCGTGCCGCCGTCGTCTCGCAGAGCCGCTGGAGATCGTCGATCCGCGACACGTCGGTGGGCACGGCAAGCGCCGCACCGCCGGCTGCGACGATGCCGGCGGCGGCAGCCTCCGCCTCCGCCGCCTCGCGATCGGCGAGCACCACGCGGGCGCCCGCAGTGGCACAGCCCCGCGCGATCGCGAGCCCGAGGCCACGGGCCGCCCCGGTGACGATCACCACGCGCTGATCAAGCTGGTGGAAAGCGGGCACGGTGCACCTTCGACGAGGATCGTGGCGGGAGCCCGGAGTCTTTCGAGCGGCCGGCTTGGCATCCGCTCCCGTCGCCGCCTATCATACAAGTTGCCGAGCCAGCTCGTGAACCCCCGCGAACCCCGGGTGTCGAGAAGCCCGGATCGGAATTCCCATGCCGCTCGCCGTTCGCCGTCGTCGCCCGCCGGGCCGCCCGCCCGGGAAGGCCCGCCTTGCCGCCCGCTGGAATGTGGCGATCGAGGGCGATCTCGTGGCCCAGGTGATCGGCCACCTGCGGGAGCAGATCGTGGCCGGCTCCTACCCCGCCGGCATGTCGCTGCCGAGCGAGGGACGCCTGGCGGAGTCGCTCGCGGTGTCGCGGACGGTGATCCGCGAGGCGATGCGCAGCCTGCGGTCGCAGGGGCTGATCGTGATGAGTCAGGGCGCGAGACCACGGGTGGCAAGCGTCGACTCGCGGCCCACGGCCGAGGCGCTCGCGGTCCTGCTCCAGCGGTCACGGACGACGCTCCTCCAGCTCACCGAGGTGCGGCGGCCCCTGGAATCGGCAATCGCCCGGCATGCGGCCGCCCGCGCGACGCCCGGCCAGATCGCGGCGCTTCGGCAGGCCGTCGACGACCTCCGGCAGGCGAAGACGCTCGAGGCCCGCGTGGCCGTGGATCTTCGGTTTCACGGCCTGCTTGCCGAGGCGACGGGCAACCCCGTGTTTGCCGTGCTCCTCGACACGCTCGGCCGCCTGCTCGCGGCCTCGCGCAAGCGCACGATCCGCGCGGCGGGCCCGCAGCCGGCGGTCGAGGGGCACGCCGCGATCCTGGCCGCCGTCGCGCGCCGCGACCCTGCGGCCGCCGAGGCGGCGATGCTCGAGCACCTCGCCTGGGCCGAAGCCCATCTCCGCGATGTCGGCCGCTCACGGCTCGAGCGGCGGCGTGCCACGTCCCTCACCCCGGAAGACCACCATGCACAAGGTCGTGATCACCGATTTCATCGCCGATGACCTCGCCCCGGAGCGCGCGGCCCTCGCCGGCCTGGCCACCGTCGAGGCGTTCGACGCCCACCACGAAGACGAGTTCGTGGGGCGGATCGAAGACGCCGCCGCGATCATGATGTACCACAACATCCGCCTCACCCGCGCGACGATCGAGCGGCTGAAGCACTGCCGGCTGATCGTGCGCTGCGGTGTGGGCTTCGACAACGTCGACCACGCCTTCGCCCGCGAGCGGGGCATCACCGTGGCGAACGTCCCCGACTACGGCACCGAGGAGGTGGCCGACTCGGCGGTCGGGATGATGCTCGCGCTCACCCGCGGCATCCATCAATTCAACACCCGGCTTCGCGACCGGCCCGATCCCTGGATGTATCACGTGTTCGCCCCGCTGCACCGGCTGCGGGGGCGGACGTTCGCGATCGTGGGGCTGGGGCGGATCGGGATCGCCGCGGCGGTGCGGGCCAAGGCGCTCGGGATGGATGTCGCCTTCTACGATCCTCACCGCCAGGACGGCTTCGACAAGGTCCTCGGCATCCGGCGGGTCGAGTCGGTCGAGGAGCTGTTTCGGCAGGCGTTCGTGCTCAGCCTGCATTGCCCGCTCACGCCCGAGACGCGGCACCTCGTGAATGCCGAGTCGCTCGAGTGGCTGCCGCGCGGGGCGTATCTCGTGAACACGGCCCGCGGCGGCGTGGCGGACACGGCGGCGCTGCCCGCGGCGCTCGCCTCGGGGCGGCTCGCCGGCGCCGGCATCGACGTGCTCGTCAACGAGCCGCCGCCGGCCGATGATCCGCTGCTCGTGGCCTGGCGGGATCGCAGCCACCCGGCCTTCGAGCGGCTGATCGTGAATCCGCACGCGGCCTTCTATTCCGAGGAGGGCCTGCGCGACATGCGCACGAAGGGGAGCGACGCCTGCCGCCGCGCGCTCCTTGGCCTGCCGCTGCGAAACGTCGTAAACTGAAGATCATGCACGCCCCGGCAGGGCGCGAGCGCACGATCCACGGCCTGGAGTGATTGATGGTGACGAGCATCCCGAAGCGACGCCCGTGGCCCGTGTGCCTGGTGGTCCTTGCCGCGGCCGGAATCGGCCTCGCATCGCCCTGTGCCGCGGTGCCGCCGCCCGAGCGGCCGGCCGGCTCCCCGGCCGCCGCCGAGCCCGCCGCAACAGAGAAGGCCATGCAGACGGCCGCCGCCTTCGGCATGCCCGAGGGCTTCGTCGTGGAGCTCTTCGCCGCCGAGCCCGAGATCGTCAATCCGGTCGCGTTCTCGATCGACGAGCGGGGCCGCGTGTTCGTGTGCGAGACGTTTCGGCAAAACCAGGGCGTCACGGACAACCGCTCCCACGACGCGGCGTGGGTGGATGCGGACCTGGCGTCGCGGACGGTCGAGGACCGGCTCGCCTACCACCTGCGGCTGCTCGGAGACAAGGCGCAGGAATGGGAGAAGCATGACGACCGCGTGCGGCTCCTCGTCGATAACGACCACGATGGGCGGGTCGATCGGGCGACCGTGTTTGCGGAGGGTTTCAACGGGCTGATCGAGGGCACCGCGGCCGGCATCCTGGCCCGCCGGGGCGACGTGTTCCTGACCTGCATCCCGAGTCTCTACCGTCTCCGCGACGACGATGGCGATGGCCGCATCGATAGGGGCCCACCCGAACGGATCGTCCTCTCGACGGGATATGGCGCACGCGTCGCCTTCCGTGGGCACGACCTGCACGGCCTCGTCATGGGCCCCGACGGCCGGCTCTACTTCACGATCGGTGACCGTGGATACGCGGTCGAACACGACGGCCGGATCGACACCGATCCGGGGGCGGGCGCCGTGTTTCGCTGCGAACCGGACGGCTCCGGCCTCGAGGTGGTGGCCCACGGCCTGCGAAACCCGCAGGAACTGGCGTTCGACGATCTCGGCAATCTGTTCACGATCGACAACAATTCCGACGCCGGCGACCGGGCACGGCTGGTGCATCTCCCGCCGGGCGCCGAAATCGGCTGGGACATGGCGTTTCAATACCTCCCGGACCGGGGCCCGTGGCACCGGGAAAAGATCTGGCACCTCGCCCACGATGGCCAGCCGGCATGGATCGTCCCGCCGCTCGCGCACATCACCTCCGGGCCGTCCGGCTTCGCCGCGTATCCCGGCACGGGACTGACGCCCCACTTCGACGGCCGCTTCCTGATCGCCGATTTCCACGGTGCGGCGGCGGGCAGCGGCATCACGACGTTTCGCCTCCGGCCGCGCGGCGCCACGTTCGAGCCGTTCGATGTCGAGCAGACGTTTCGGGGCATCCTCGCCACCGACGTGGAGATCGGCCCCGATGGGGCGGTGTGGGTGGCTGATTGGGTCGAGAGCTGGAACGGCGTGGGGAAGGGGCGGTTGTGGCGGTTTCGACCGCGCGACCAGGATGCCCGCGTGGTCGACGAGGTGCGAAACCTGCTCGCGGGCGACTGGCCGGCGCTCGCCGAGAAGACGCTCGCGCCGCTGCTCGGGCATCCCGATCGGCGGGTGCGGCTGGAGGCGCAGTGGGAACTCGCCCGGCGGACCGCAACGGCCCGGTTGGCCGAACTCGCCGGCGATTCCGCCCGCCCTCTGCCCGCGCGGCTCCACGCCATCCAGGGCCTCGGGCAGATCGCCCGCCGCGTCGATCCGCCCGCTGCCGCCGTGGATGGCCTGCTCGCAGCCGCAGGCGACACCGCCTGGGAAGCCCGCCTGGCCGTCGCCAGGGCGCTCGGTGAAGTGCCCGCCGCCACGGCCCGCCGCGACGCGGTGCGGGCGGCCCTCCTCGCCATGGTCGCCGACGAACACCCGCATGTCCGCGCCGCCGCCGCGATCGCCACCGGAGGGCTCGGCCATCGCCCCGGCGATGTGTCGGCCAACGTCGAGGCTCTCGTCGCCCTGGCCGCGAAGGAGGCCGGGATCGATCCCACGCTGCGGCACGCCATCGTGATGGGGCTGGCCGGTGCCGCAGACCCGGACACACTCGGCCGGCTCATGGCCCACCCGACGGGCGACGTGCGGCTCGTCGTGTGCCTCGCGATGCGTCGGCTCGGGGACGAGCGGATCGCGGAATTTCTCGTCGATCCCGAACAGAGGCTGGCCCTCGAGGCGGCCCGCGCGATCCACGATCTGCCGATCGCCACGGCGCTCTCCGCACTGGCCGCGCGGGCCGTGGATGGTCCGGTGGACGACGCTTTTCTCCGGCGGGCGATCTCCGCCGCCGAGCGGGTGGGCACGCCGGAGTCCGCCGCGCTGCTCGTGCGCGTCGTCTTCCGTCCCGAGGTCGCCACCGACCTGCGGATCATGGCCCTCGAAGCGTTGCGCGCCTGGGCGGAGCCACCCGCGAAAAACCGGGTGACGAACGTCTGGCAGCCTCATGCGCCGCCCCGCGACGCCCGCATCGCCCGCGCGGCGCTCGAGCCGGCGCTCGCGCCGCTGCTCGATGGCCCCGCGGCCTCGGGGCCGGCTGCGCTGCTCGACGAGGCCACGCGGGAGGCCTTGCTGACGACGGCCTCGTCGCTCGGCATCGGCACGGTCGGGCCGTTGCTGGCGGCATGGTGCCTCGATGCGTCGCTGAGCCCGGCGTCACGAGCGCGGGCCCTGGAGTCGCTCGTCGCAGCCGACGGTGCCGACGTGACCGCCATCGCCGCAAGGCTCGCAGGCGATCCGCAGCCCGTGGTGCGGGCGGCCGCCAGACGGGTGCGGGCCGCGAAGCTGCCGCCGCCGGAGGTCGTGCCGGAACTGCTCGCTGCGAGCGACGCGACCGATGCGGCGGAACGGCAGGATGCCGTCCGGCTGCTCGGGGGAATCGATCATCCTGCGGCGTGCGACGCGGTCGCCGCGCTCGCATCCCGGCTCGAAGCCGGACAGCTCGACCCGACCATCGAGCTCGAGGTCAACGAGGCCGCGGTCGCGCGGCTCGGCCCCGAACGGGGGCGGGCGCTCGCAGCCGCGCGGGCCGCCTCCGGGGGTCCGCTCGGCGGCTGGCACGACGTCACGGCCGGCGGCGACGTGGCCCGGGGGCGGGACGTGTTCTTCGGCAAGACGGAGGTTTCCTGCGTCCGCTGCCACAAGGCGGAGGGGAAGGGGGGCGACGTCGGCCCCCTGCTGGACGGTGTCGGCGGCCGGCGCGACGGCCACCATCTGCTCGAGAGCATCGTGCATCCCGACGCCAAGGTGGAGGATGCCTTCCGCACGACGGTGATCGTCACCGACGACGGCCGCACCGTGGCGGGCATCGTCACCGGCGAAGACCCCCACGCACTCACGCTCCGCAAGGCCGACGGCGCGGTCGTCACGGTGCCGATCGCGTCGATCGACGAGCGCACCGGCGGGCCGAGCGGCATGCCTGCCGACCTGGCTGGCAAGCTCACGCGGCGCGAACTCCGCGACCTGCTCGCCTGGCTCGCCCAGCTGAAATGACCCGCCGGGGAACCGACCCCGGGCCGAACCGGCTGTTCCCCGACGATCCCTCCGAGACCGTGTCGTGTCCACTCCCATCGCCGGTGTCGAGCCGCAGCGCACGCCTGAAGTGAGCCGGGCCTCGGAAGCATGGGTCGCCGGCGAAGTGCTCATCGACCTGATCCCCGACGGGCAGGGCGGGCGGCTGGCGGTCGTGGGGGGAGGCAGCGCCAACACCGCCAAGGCGCTGGCTCGGCTGGGCGTCACGACATGCTTCATCGACGGCATCTCGCGCGACGCGTATGGGGCCATGGCGCGGCGGGAATTGGAGGAGTCGGGCGTGGACCTGAGCCGCGCGCACGCAAGCGACAAGCCGACCGCGGTCGCGGAGGTGGTGGTGGATGAAGCCGGCAACGCCTCCTACGACTTCTCGCTTCTCGGGACCGCCACCTTCGATTTCTGCGAGCATTGGCGGCCGCGGGGATCGCCCGCGGTGCTGCACGTCGGCACCCTCGCCACGATCGTCGCGCCGGGCTGCGAGGTGCTCCATCGCTGGGCGGAGGCCAGCGGGGCTCCCGTGGTCTACGATCCCAACGTGCGGCCGAGCGTGCTCGGCGACCGGGCGGCCTACCGGGCCGCCGTCGACCGCTGGATCGCGATCAGCGACGTCGTGAAATTTTCCGAGGACGACATGCGCTGGCTCCACCCCGAGGCGGGAGGCATCGAGGCCGCGATCGACTCCGCCCGGGTCGCGCTCGCCGCCGGCCCGGCGCTGATCGTGATCACCCGCGGCGAGCAGGGGATCGTCGGCGTGACGCGGGACCGGGTCGTCGCGGTGCCGGCCGTGGTGGCGACCGTGATCGACACCGTGGGCGCCGGTGACACCGTGGGGGCGGTTGTGGTGGAGGGGATCCTCGCCCATGGGCTGGCCGGAATGTGCGGCGAGCGGCTGGCCGACGTGCTCGGGCGGGCGGCCCGCGCCGCCGCCCTCACCTGCTCGCGGCCGGGAGCCCAGCCACCGTGGGCGGCGGAACTGGCGACGTAGCGGCCCGCGGAGGGCGTGTGAGATCAGGCTCCCCACCGGCACATTGGCGGTGATTCGCAAGGTTTAGGTCCGGGCCGCATGACCACTCCCACAGCCGACATCGACGCACTGCTCGACCGAATCGCCGGCGGGGAGACCGATCTCTACCTGTTCGTGGTGCAAAGGTTCGAGCTGTCCCTGCGGAGCTACCTGGCCGGGCAGCTTTACGACCTGGGGGAGGCAGACGATCTCGCCCAGGAGGTGTTCATCGCGGCCTGGCGGGATCTGCACAGCTTCAGGCGCGGCGAGGACTTCGGCGCCTGGCTGCGGGGCATCGCCCGGCACCGCGTGCTGATGCACTTTCGGAGCCGGAAGCGGCATGCCAACGCAATCGATCGCTTTCGGGAGGAAGTCGCGCGCATCTCCCAAAGCGAGCTCGAATCGGCAGCCTGCGACGACGGCTCGGCCGTCATCGAGCAGCTTTTGCACTGCGTCTCCCGGCTTCCCGAGAAGCTCCGCCGCGTGGTGCGGGCGGGGCTCGACGGCGCGCGGCCCGCAGCGCTCGCCGATGAGTTGCGGGCGACCGTGGCCGCGATCTACCAGCTCCACTACCGCGCGAACCAACTGCTCCGCACCTGCATGCAAGGCGGAGCCCAGCCATGAATTCGGATCTCCACATGACTCCCGATCTCGCGGTGTTTCTCCAGGCCTGGACCGGCGGCGGGCCGGTGCCGGACGTCGACCGCGAACGGCTGCTGCACCGGCTCGAGGACGACGCGGTGTTCCGTGCGGAGTGCCTCGCCGAGATCCGGATGCTCGGCATGCTCAAGGCGGTGCAGGCGCCGCCCCCGCGGTGGCTCGACATCACCGACGTCCTCGGGGTGTCGGCCTCCGCGGTCGATGCGGCTCCCGTGCGCGAGCTTCCCCGTGCCGTGATGGCTCGTCTGGCTCGTGAAACCATCGCCGCAGGCCGTTCCCGCCGACACCTCGACCGGCCGATCGCGGCCGCCGCCGCGGTCGGCATCGTCGTGGGCATGCTCTGCACGTCGGCGGTGCTCGGATTCGCGACGCGTCCGCTGAGCCGGGAAACGATGCTCATCCGGGAGGGCTTCGAGGAGCCGCCGGCCCCGGGCGTCACCGGCGTTCCCGCCGGCCCCGGGCGGTGGAGCGGCGACTACTCCGAGGTGGTGGGCGTGCGGCAGGGGGTGAAGCCTGCGGGCGGCAGTTGCATGCTGCGGTTCCAGCGGGCGGACCATGAGGGCAGCCCGGCGTCGCGGCCGCATCGCAGCGGCGACGCCATGCGGGTGGTGGACGTGGGGATGCTGTCGCAGTCCATCGACCGGGGCGTGGTGATGGTGTCCCTGTCGGCCCTGTTCAACGCGGCCGGCTTTCCGGCGGACGAGCGTTACGACGGCGCGGTGACGATCTACGCCCTCGACGCGGATCTGCCGCTGGATCGCGCGACCGAGGAGATCGTGTATCGGGAGGCGCTGACGTCGACGACTGGGGACTGGAAGTCGCTGGACCGGGATCCCGGCACCTGGCAGCCCGCCAGCGCGCGGCTGCTCCTGCCGCCGGGCACGACGCGGGTGCTCTTGAAGGTCTCGCTGCGGCGGATGCCCGTCGGCAGGCAGGGCCTCGATTCGTTGCCGGAGAGGGTCACCTTCGCCGGGCACTTCATCGACGACGTCCAGGCGTCGCTCGTGATCACCGAGTCGACGTCGGTCACGCAGCGAAGGGTCGCGCCATGAGCTGTTCGCCCGCTTCTCGCTCAGCCAAGCCCTGCGCCACAGCCCGCACGCGCCGGCTGCGTGAATCGGTGTGCGGCCTTCTGCGCATGGTTGTCATGGTTGTCATGGTCGTCGCGAGCCCAGCCCACGCCGCCCCGAAGTGGCCGGGCGTCGATCCGCTCGACCTGCCCGAGCCGGTTCCCTGGCGATGGACATCCACCCGAAATTGTGACCCACCCGAGGCAACCCATCATGAAAACGACTCTCAGCTCAACCATGAAAATCACCCTCACCCTCTTCGCCATCCTCCTGCTCGCGCCGCAGGCCGCGCTGCACACCGCTGATTTCAAGTTCACGCCCGAGCATCAAGCCGCCGTGAACCGGCAGCGGCGCATCTTCTTCCAATACGACCCGGCGGCTGACATCCAGAAAAAGGGCGGCTTTGGTTCGGACATCGATTCGGTGATGGATTATGTCTTCGGCTTCGCCGACCTGCCGGGCAGCCAGCTCGATGCGATCTGCCTCGATGTCTCCAATGAAGGCGTCGCGCACCACCGCAGTAAGATCCTGCGCCCGATTCAGCATCCGGGCCTCATGAAGTGGCGCGAGCAGGGGCTGGATTATTTCGACGAACTGATCAAGCGGGGCCACCAGCGCGGCAAGGAAATCTGGTGGGGATTGCGCATCAATGAGGTCGAGCGCGGCGACTTGATCTATTACGAAAAAGGGGGCGGCTCGATCTCCGATGAACGCAACCCGGTGAAGGCCGCGCACCCCGAGTGGCTCCTGCGCTCCTGGTGGTGGCAGGGATTCTTCAACTACGCGGTGAAGGAAGTGCGGGATTACCGCCTCTCCATCATTCGCGAGGTCGCCGAGCAGTATGACTTCGACGGCGTGCATCTCGATTTCCTCCGACACACGCCCTTCCTGCCGCCGGGCAAGCAGTGGGAGAACCGCGAGCATCTCACGAGCTTCATGCGCGACGTGCGCGAGATGCTCCAGACGCAAGCAGCCAAACGCGGTCGTCCCTTCCTGCTCGCCGCGCGGGTCCCGGATTCCGTCGAGGGTTGCCACACCGACGGGATCGATCTGGCGGCGTGGGCAACGCAGGGACTCGTGGACGTGCTCATCATCGGCACGCGGACCATCAACGTCGATGTGGCGTCGTTCCGCAAAGCCGTGGCCGGTGCGCCGGTGAAACTGCTGCCCAGCTTCGACTGCTTCCATGCCACCGACGGTTACCACGGTGATCAATCGCTCGATCTGCTATGCGGTGTCTTCGGCAACTACTTGCACCAGACCGCGGATGGCGTGGGGATTTTCAACAACCCCGCCGGCTCTGCCGAACAGGCAGAGCGACTCGGTCTCACCCAGCAGGCGAACTACTCTCCCGAAATCCTGACCACCATCGGTAGCCTCGAGACCGTCGCCGGCAAGCCGCGGTTCTACGCCATCGAGCGGCGCAACGGCTACTCCCACAACGAAGGCTACGGCTCAGCGAACAGTGGCGCTCCGCTCCCGGTCAGCCTGCGCTACGACGGCACATCGTCCACGCTGACTCTTCCCGTGTGGGAGCCGGTGAAGCCCGGCACCGCCGCCACGCTGCGGTTCGTCGTCTTCGATCATGTCGAGGGCGATGAAGTGGCCGTGCACCTCAATGGCGTCGCCTTGAACCGCGACCTCGTGGATCCGCAGTGGAAGGACGCCCGCATCTTCTCCCCGCTGCCGCAGCCCGACATGGTGACGCCAGGCAATATCGTGAAAAACCTGGCCGCGCAGAAACTCACCCGCGTCGAGTTCAAGGTCTCCGCCGAGTCCCTGAAGCGAGGCCCGAACACCCTCGCCATCGCCGTGAACCGCACCGGCCCATTCCCGCCCTCCAAGCCGGTGAAGGTCGAGAAGGTGGAACTGCACCTGAAATGAGAGCCATGTGCATGCAACCCACCCTGACCTTCGTCACCGTGTCATCCTGCGTTGCCTCCTGTCGCATGACCTGCCGCGGTGTCCCCGCCGTGATGCGTCCTTCCACCATCTGATCTTCCGCCACCATGCTGAAACATTCCGATCTTCTCCAGCTCAAGCGTTGGAACACGCCCACCATCTACAACGGTTGGGAGCAGATCACGCGACGCGATCCGGCTGCGGAGGGCATCAATCTCGAAGAAACCCGCGACTTCATGCCGCAGATGGGTCCGATGGTCGGCTATGCCATCACCGTCGTCATCGAGCCGAGCAACAAGACGCATCGCGGGGCCAACGCGAACGCTTGGAACGATTACCGCCACTACGTCGCCGGCATTCCAGGCCCGAAGATCGTTTGCGTGCAGGATCTCGACAAACCACGCGTCATCGGGTCGTTCTGGG
>Ga0214923_10006792_pt1 | contig 12693 bp, 10 predicted proteins | sample LL1510_MetaG_FD_177993 | JGI IMG/M metagenome (GOLD analysis project Ga0214923, IMG submission 177993) | Freshwater microbial communities from Lake Lanier, Atlanta, Georgia, United States - LL-1510 | ecosystem: Environmental > Aquatic > Freshwater > Lake | place: USA: Georgia | collected...
TTATCTCTACGAATGCTTCCGCTATCGTTTTGTGAGTCAAATACTCTATTGCCTCTTCCGTTTCTATTATCCAAAACATAACCTTGATTTACTCCATTAATATACGAACCAGAGGTTGTAGTTCCAAGTTGATTGTAATATTTTGTGTAATCAAATTTTAAATATTCTTCTAGTCTTGGGAACTTATTTCTAAATGAAACCAATTCAACACTATTTTTATTTATTCTAGCTACGTGTTGTTTATCTCCTGTTAATTGCCAAGTTATGTTAAATGGTTGATATAACTGCCATAGCACTTGTGAATCCTTAGCTACAAGTTTATCAAAAGTATCTTGATTAATTTCAATATAAATAACCTCATTTGTTTTTTTACAGAAATATCTTCTAAATTCCCCATTTTGGTAATCTTGTTGGGTTGGGATATTAGGATTAAATGATGGGATTGCTGTTGGTGGAGGAACGGGGGTATTAGTTACATAACTATATAGTGGATCTACTACTACAACAGCTGAATCTATTGAAAGTGCTGTTTCATTGGTAGTAATATCTGTATTTATGGAAAGTAATTCTTCGTTTGGTTTATCGTCTTGGTTTCTTCCAGAAAAATATTTTCCTGTAGATATTTTAAAATAGTATCCAATGTATTCTTGGTTATTACTAGCATAAGCAAATTCACCACCATTGGTATATAGATTGGGTTTTATTTGAGATTTTGGGTAGTACATACTTTATGCTATTTTTTCAGGTAAATTATTAACAAAGAAATTTACTTTACCTAAACCTTCTTGAAATATATTTCCTTTAGTATTAGTTTTTAATCCAGCATTAAATCTTACGTAAGTAAAATTAGCAGCATTTTGGGTTTGGGGTTGGGGTAAAGATTTTCTACTTGCTAAGAAATATAAAGCAGTAAAATGAGCTGCTATTTTATATATTCCATTTTCTGCTTGATTTAACAAATCAGGATTAGCTACTATATCTACTTTTCCAGCTTTAGAACCTTGAGCAGCATATGCTTTATTATATTGCTCATAACTTCCTTTAAAAGTTAATTGATTAAAACCTCTACCTCTATATTTGTATCCGTCTCCAGGTGAAGTATTTCCATATAATCCTTTAGGGTTTCTTTTACCTACACCGTAAATAAGATCATAAAATTTATTGTTGTCTCTAGCTAATGCTTCTAATTCAGAAGCTTTATTTAAAGGATACAATTTACCTAACCAAGGCCAAATAGTAATTAATCTACTATATTTTGTACCTCCATATCCAAATTCATTTTTTGGTTGAAATCCTGATTCTTTAGAAACAACACCTAAAATTGCTCTAGCTTCTATATCTGTAAACCCATATGATATAAGAGTATCATATAAATAAATAGCATTTGCCTTTTGGTTTTGATTTAAATTATTCCAAGTAGTACCGGTTGAGGGTTGTGTACCTCTACTTGCGTTTCTAGATGCTTGAGAAACAACACTTTCACCGATTGAAGATCCATATGGATTTTTAGGAATAGCCATTGACTCTAAAGTAGTAATCCACTGATTACCTTCAATAGTATTAGAAATTCCTTTAATAATAAATTCTAATGAATTTGGGTAGTTTGAGGGTAAATAAGTAGTATCAATAATATATTTTTGGTAAACTTTCATTCCTGAAAGTCCATCCATTGTTATGGATAAATCAAAAGGTAAAAATCCAGCATTTGGGGATGCAGAGTTTTTATTTTTTAAAGAACCACTAGCATCTTTTTCTAATTGTGATGCTTGTGTTTGTTTTGCTTGATCATATTCATAAAAAGTAGCTGCTGTGGTTTGAAATGTATGCATTGCTTCCCAATTTAATTTAGGAAGAGTAACACCGTTATAAGAACCTAAATCACGTAAGAATACATTAAATGCATCTATAGGACCAGCATATTCTTTTAAAAGAGAACTTGATGATGGAACTTCTGTTTTATTTTCTCCAGGTGTAGTAATATCAGGTTTAAATCTATCTTTTAAACCATTATTCATTCTTGATAAAGCAGTAGCATCTTGTCCAACAACATAACCATTTTGAGTAGCACCTACAGTAATCATAGTTGCTAAATTAGCAGGAACAGTTGTAGTAAAATTTAAATCTCTTATAAATCCACCTGTTGAAGTTCCATCTTTATCAAAGTAATATCCTTGAACATCAAATTTTGCTAGTTTTGTAGATAATTTTAAATCATCTAAAAAAGAATCTTTATTAGGTAAAACAACTTCATCTACAATTTTTATTTCATTAGTTTCAGAATCTACTACAGGAGCTAATTTATTAAAATTACCTGTTGCTTCATTCCACCCATCACACAAACAAGATAATAAATCAAATAATGAAACTTTACCTGTAGTTTTGTCTTTTAATCTATCCATGTTTGTAAGAATCCATGTTAAATTAAAGTAAGCATTCATTATGTATCCATAACGATTTCCTCCTTTAAAAACATTAAATTCATCAGCATCATTAGCAAACACAGTATAGTTTCCACTATCAAAATTAAATTGAACTTTAAATAGACATATACCTGGATTAGTACTTAATTGTCTTCCTAATAAGTAAATTATATTTTCCTTTACTTTATTATTTATTTTTAATAACTTTACTTGACTAGTAATATTAGCATCTCCAGTATCTATATTATATATAATATTTTTTTCTATCCATTTTAAAAACCAACCAAATTTAACATAATATTGAGTATTACTTTTTCCTTCATAAATTTGTTTAAAGAAAGAAACACTATCACCAGAATCTTTTCCACTATATTCTAAATCAGATTCAGTAAGTGTTGAAAGTCCGTCTTTACCGGGAGCTAAAGGTGCTAAAAGTTGTTGTTTTTCATAAAACATTTTACCAATTTCATGAACATTAGCAAAATCTTTAATTATAGATTCTGCTGTAGGTGCAGGTGGTTTTGTTTCTGCAGTAGCGGGTGTTGTTTCTGTTTTAGCTGTACTTCCTGCAGGTAAAAGGGCATTAGTTTTGAGTGATTCAATTACATCACCCATACTAATTAGTTTTATACTAATTTCATAGGTTAAATCTTTAGTAAAATTCCAAGAAAAATTAACTACTTTACCTATAAGAGCATCATAATTACCACAAGATGCTAATCTTTTATCTTGTATTTTTTGATTGTAATCTTTATAACTTATTTTACCTAATAAAAAATCATCAGCTAAACTATGAGGATTATCACTTATATATGTTCCATTATTATCAAAATAAGAACTATTACCCCATTCTAATAGCATAGAAAATCCTAGACGCATATATAATAAATCAATAATATCAAATTGTTGTCTATTATTTGCTTGAATTCTTACTTCTGCTGTTTTTAATGAACCACGAGTTTCTGTTTTAACAGTTGCTGATTTAATACCGGGCATAGGACGTAAACCATAATCTGTTCCACCCATACCATAAGCATAATAATTTGAAGTATTAGGAACGTTTTTACCATCAATAGTATTTAAACCGTCCCATACTCCGTATCGTTGATATGTTTCTAGGTTTCCTTTTTTAGGTGATTCGTTTGTAGTACCATTAAATAAAATGTTTTCGGAAGCTAAACTAGAACCACCAACACCAAATCCACCTCTGATGTTATTATCTATTAAATCAACAGACGATACTAATTTTACCCAACCTGTTCTTGCCTCTAAATAGGATAATTCTTCATTAGTTCTATTAACAGAACCATATACTTTTTGACGTTGGTCAATTTGTTTGATTATAGTTTCATCAAAACCTTCTCCTACTATATTTGACATAATTAGGCGTTTATTGCGTTAAAATTTCTTATTATATTAGCATAATTTGAAGGGATTCTAATTTGTATTCCTTCAGGAATGATTAAACTATTTTGTGGTAAACTTACCAATGTTCCTGCTCCCGCATTTCCTGTATTAGCTATTGAAATTACCCACCATAAAGAACTATTTTGATAGTATTGTTGAGCTAAAATATCAAATCTATCTCCTTGAGTTGTATAAACATAAATATCATTTGCTGATAATGGAACTTCTGGGTAACGAGAAGTTACGTAAGCATCTTTTCCATTGATTTTTGTTTTTGGTATGTTTTGATATCTATTCATTTTATAATCCTCTTCCAGTTATTCCTGCTAAAGCTGCTCGAGCAGCATCTTGTGCTATTTTATTAGTTACTGCTACTGAAGTATCATCATTATTGTAATTATTGTTTTCAGCATTAGGACCATTTGCTAAAGCTATAAATTGTTGGTTTCCATAAGTTTTAACAAATCCTGTATCTTCTCCATCTGTATTAACAGCATTAGTACTAAATGTAAGTTCTTGTTTTCTTGGAATAAATTTCTGGATTGGTGTAAATGTAAATCCTGTAACTCTAATAATTTGGGCAAGTTCTTTAACTGTTCCATCTTGTGAACCGTCTGTTGAACCAATTCCTATTTCCCAAGGACTATCTTCACCCATTTCATATGTTAAACCAGTTATAAAACCAGGTTGTTCATACAAATAACCTCCAATTGTTAATTGTACTAAATTACCTCTCATATATCCATTAGGACTATAATCTGGTGCTAAGGTTGAAGCAAGATAATTTAATTTTTTATACATTGGAATAAGCTCTTCTTTGGATTGAGCGGCAACTGTCCAAGATAATGAAATTTGTCTAGTAAACCCACCATAAGTATAAAATTGTTCACCTCTTCCTAAATAATTAAATCCATTCCATGTAGAAGAATAAGAATCGGAAATTGGTCCTAAAAATGCTCTAAAATGCATAAATGTTTTATAATCCGGACTATTATTATCTATAACAGCAATCCTAAATTTTACAAAATCATTTACTACTGGATCTGTGGTTACAAAATCACTTCTATATATAGGTAAAGAATTAATTTTATCTAAACCAAATTGATTTAAGGAACTATCTCCAACACCTTTGATGTTTTGAATATTCCCATATGTTGATTTTCCTTGTTTATTTAAAACACCAAGAGCATAATCCGAGTAATTGTTATTTCCTCGTTGTCCTGGGTCTCCAATGTTTACTCGTTGAGTAAAATTAGCAGCACCATTAAGATTATATGTTTGAGATTTAGTAGTAGCTCCAGAAGCATCTGCTGCTTTTTGAGCTGATCCTTGTAAATTGGATCTTAATACTGCTCTAAAATCTTGAATTTTAGGAGTAGCAATACCATTACCCTCAATTGCTTTAGGTTGTTCAGCAATCAATTTAGAACTATATGTCCAATCGTTTTGTCCTGTGTCTGAGGATAATTGGGTTGGGTTTATTGTATTAGGGTATTTTGTTAGTGGGGTTTGTGAGATTGAAGAATATCTTATACCTGTGTTTCCTATTCCTAATTTAGAACCAGGACCACCTGTATAAGTCATTACATTAGCTCCATTATTAAGAACTACTTTATTTCCATCAAAATCAATAGATCTTCCGTTATACGAACCTCGCAATAATTCTGCTAACCTATTTTCTGCTATGGGTTGGGATGGTTTTACTTTAACACCATATAAATTTTCATTGTTAGCATAAGCTCCTGTGTCAGCAAATGGATTAATACCTTGTTTATTTAAATGACCTCCAAAAGCAACCAATCCGGCTTCTGCTAATGTATTTAAAGGTGAATAACTCCCTTCATTTAAAATACCACTAGTTTGAGTACGTACTGATGTACGAGATAATAATTGTTGTTTAGCTATAAAAAGTAATCCGTTTGGTGATTTAATATCAGCAAACATTTTACCTAAACGCTTGATATCTTCTGCTGAATCTTTAGCAGCATTAATACCTCCCCTTAATAAAAAATCTGTTGTTCCTATATAGGGAGAAATTTCATCAGGGATAGGAGTAGTAATATATGGTTGTCCACTATTACCTCCATAAACCCTGTCGTTCCCATATCTTAGGGACTTAAGATCCGTTTTAAGGTCAATTAAACCCATTATTATTTAGGTAAGTTGTCTAAATAAGGTAATTTTCCGTTTACTTTAGGTGCTAATCCATTTAAATCTAATTGAGAAACAGCTAAATCAGTAGCATAATTAGATTTTTTATCATAGACTTTTGGTTGTTTACCATCTAAGTCTAAATTTGATGTTGCTAAATCTTTTTGGTATTGAGATACACCATCATATTTAGTTGGATTCTTACCATCATAAGCTGAATAATTTGATCCTGCGGTTTGTAATTTATCTAATAATCCCATAGTTGTGTTTTGTTATAAATATTAAAATTATTGAACTCTGTAAGTGCTTACGTTCATTGCTGTACCTACTTTAGTTCCGTCTAAGTATACGTTTCCACCTTGTTTTATAACGCTTATTAATTCATCCATTTTTTCATAGAATTTAGTTAAAGGTACTACAGCTTCTGGACCTGCTTCACCAACTAATGCTCGTGTAGGACCCGTTACTATACCACCTGTTGCCATTTTTTTCTCTTTAGCACCAAACATAGGAATAATTGCTTCTCCTAATCCAGATGCTGCTTCTGGGAATAGGCCTAATAAGTTTTTAAATAACCATTCACCTCCCATACTTCCAACTACAGTTCCTAATGGTCCTCCAATAGCAGTACCTACAGCACCACCTAAAATTCCACCTAAACCACCAGCAACTATTTTACCTACTTCTTCAGATAATTTTTCTTTAGATAAGGGTTGTCCATCTTCACCTATAGGATTTTCAATTAAACTTTTAATATCATTGTAAGCAAAAAAACCAGTTAACATTGTATTTAATAAAGGAACTTTTTTAAGTGCTGTTTTAAAGAATCCACCAATACCACCTGCTGATTTTACTGCTCCTTTAATTGCTGTTAATGGATTTAATTTTCCTAATAATCCTTTAGCTCCTTTAAACAAATTAGAGAAAAAACCACCACCACCTTTAGTAACAGCAGCTGCTGCTTGTCCCCCAGCACTTGCCGCACCACCTGCTGCTGCTCCTGCTGCCGCTCCTGCTCCACCACCAGCAGCAGCTGCTGCTCCAGTAGCAGCCGAAGCTACTTGACCCATCATCCCTCCTAATCCTTTAAAAGCACCTGTTAATTTACCAAATTTAGCAATCATGCTACCTCCAGTAAGTAAAAGTAAAGCTTTAACTATAGTTTCAGCATTATGAGCTATAAAACTAAAAGCATCAGAAATTGGTTTTATTAATCCTACCAGTTTATCCATAGACTCAGCCATCATTTCTGTAGCTTCTTTTTGTTTTTCTGCTATGGTTTGGTTTTTTAATTGTCTTTCTAATTCCTCATTTCCTAATTTTTTAGAAATTTCTCTTTCTAAATTTTTAGCTTCTTCTAATTTACCTTGTTTCTTTAAAACATCAACTTGTTCTAATTCTTTTTTTACTGATTCTTCTAAGTCTGTTTTATCTTTAGCACTATAAGCTGCTAATGCTTTTTGTTCTTGGAACATTTCAGCCATTTCATCTCTACTCATACCTAAAGCTTTTGCTGTAGCTTCTTGTTGAATACGATTCATTCGACTGAATTTTTCTGATGTTATTCCTTGTTTTCCAATTTCATTAGCAACACCTGCTAAATCATTATTTAAAGCTAATCGTCTAGCATCTTCTAAATTTAAATCTTGACCAGTAAGCAATTCAGCTTCCATTTCAGCTGAAATTGATTCTTCAAAATTTAATAATGAACCAGCAATTTTGTCTACTCCTGCTAAATCTAAACCTAATTTTTTAGAAGCAATAGCTGCTTGAGTAAGATTTCCTCCAATTCCAGCTGTTGATAATTTTATAGCAGCACTTGCCTTTGATACATCTTTAGTAATAGCTTGATAAGAAATTGCTGTTTTATTACGATAGTTACTTAACATAACTTCTCCTCTAATAGCATTTCCTGTATCTTTAATGTTTTGTCCTGTTGCTGCTGAGTATTTTTCTAAATCATTAGCTTCATCAGCGGACAATCCCATAAATTTTACTTGGGCTGCTAATTCTTTAGTTGTATCCATGCTAGCTACAGCAGTGGTACCTAAAGAAGTAGCTAAACTTTCAGCAGCTGCCTGAAGTTCACCTCCTGTAAGGCCTTCCATACCACGAGCAGCAGCATTGAAACCTTTCATTAATCTTTCACTCTCGTCTGCGGATTTATTTAAGTTTCTACCTAAAGAAACCATTCTTTTATCCGCTTCACCTAAACCTTCAACTAGTAAACCTAAAGTAAAAGCAGATGATAATTTTGTAAATGCTCCTCCTAATTGTTTAGCACCAGCAACAAAAGAATTTCCACCTTCGGATGCTGCTTCTCGAGCAGCGTCTGATGCTTTTTGAAATTCACCAAATACTTTACTAAGACCTGGTATTTCATGAAAAAATTCTGCTACATCATCAAAAACTTTAGTTTGTTCATTTAATTTTTCAAACTGGTCTGTTATTTTTCCAGCTTGTTTAGCCTGTTCACGTAATTTTTCAGCACCGTCTTCATAATATCTAGCTACACGATACGCCTCTCTAGCTTGTTTTGCTGATAGATTAACTGTTTCTGTTCTTAATCTAGCGGCTTTGGCTTCTAATTTAATAGCTTCTTCTTGGGCTTTACGAACTTTATCTTCAAAAGCAGCTTGTTGTTTTTTAGAAGCTAATGTTTTTGAGTCTGTTTTAGCAATAGCATCTCCTAAAGCTTTAGCAGCATTAAAACTTTCTTTATATGCTTCTGTACTTTCACCAGTTGCTCTGCTAACTTCTCTTAAAGAAGAACTAATACTTTTTCCAATAGAATCTAAGTCATTAAGTAATCCTATAGAGTCTTCTCGTATTTTTTTAATTATTTTTTCGTCTATATCTCCTACTTTTTTTGCCATAGAAAAAATTGTTTATTATAAATATTAAAAGGCATCATTTTTTAGATGCCTTTGTAATATAAGATGGGGGTGTTATAAGATTATTATTTTTTTCTGATTTTAAGTTTTTAATTGATTCTTCAACTACATCTTTTTGTGGATTTTTATTTTCGTAATGTTCCCTTAATTTATTATATGTAAAATTTCTTAACCAAATAGGCATATTATAAATAGTACTCCAATCATATCCTCCATTCCCATTAAATACAATTTCGTGTATTTGATTAAATACACTTAATCTATACTCAGGCGTCAGGCCAAAAAAAGTTAATCCCAATTGGTAAATCAACGTCCTCCTCACCGCCTTCTGAGGTACGTAATGTTACTTTCATATCTACGTCAGGACTTAATTCACTATAGTATTGACGAAATGCTCTAGCATCTTTAGCTAAAAAATAATTATTAACAAAATCTCTAATATCTTTATTTTCTGATGATCCATTAACACTTAATAACATATGACTCAATCTTACAGTAACATCACTAGTAGTTTCTTTATTTAGTTTTTTAAGTCCTTTTGATTCACCCTCAATTTTAACTTCATCACCGTGAGTAAGTAATTTAAAAGTTAAAGTGTTATTTGAATAAGGAAGAACAAAACTAAATACATTTGATGTTGAATTTAATACTTCTGGATGTAATGGTTTTGGTTCAATGGAACTTAAATCTACTTCCTGTTTAATACCATCATACTCAAATTCATAACTAGCTCCATAAGATAAAACACGAGCCGCTAACATAATAGCATTTTTATCACCAATCAACAAATCATTATAATTGATTTTAGTTACAATCAATGATTGTAACAATTTATCAACTACAAGTCCTTGTTTGATGTAATTTTGATTTGTTAAAATATCTTCTTCCTTAGCGGTCATATATTTCATTTCAATCTTGCCTTCACGAAGAGGGTTTCCTTCCGGATACAATAAACCTTTTGAAGGTAATTCTACCATTTCGGTAGGTAATTTAAATTTATTTTCTTCCATAATTTTTATTTGTTATAACTTTATTGTCCTATATAAATATATAATAAAAAAAGAAGCTCGCAAAAAATGCGAGCTTTCTTTGATTTACTTTTAATTTTAATTAGAAATTCAATACACAGTAATCTGGTTGTACTTCCATAGTTAAGTTTACAGCTGTGTTTTCTGTATCCCAACTATATTCACCAAAGTTAGCGGATGTAATTAACGCACCTTTGATAATCCATTCTGAAACAATATCACCTACTGGTCCTAATACGTCAAATGTTAAATCTTTCTTATAGAAATCGCTATAACCATCACGACCTGTTACTGATTCGTGGTGTAAACGTACCCATTCCATTACTGCCTGAGCTCCAGAAGGAGTGATAGGATCAAATAATGTAAAGGTAATAGGACTCCATGTAGTTTTACCTTTCACAAAACGTTGTACGTTAATATGGTTTAAAGGTACAGTACCTTGGGTTAACGTGACTGCACTAACACCTTTAATCTCATACGCTGGTATACCGTCAATATACATAATGAATCGGTTGGCCTGTTTTGGTTCAAAGGCTGTGAAAAATATTTCGTTTGGATCTAATACTGCCATTTTATTTATTTATTTGTTTTGTTATAAATATTATTTTTTTAAAAAAATTAACCAGGGAAAGTTGCTCCAGTTGGTAAGATGTTGAAGTCCAAGTAAATGAATTCAGCAGTCTTAGTTGGTTGTAAGTAAATTTGTCCTACTAATTGGTTTCTATCAATTACATCAGGAGTATTGTTACTTGAATCCATCACTACTTTAAAAGCATACAAACCTTGTCTTTGTTGTACTGATTCTAAGTATGGATTAACTTGGTTCAAGAAACTTGTACGAGTTGCAATTGTATTTTGTTCGAATACTAAGTTATTTGCTACTTGAGAAATATAAGATTTAAGAGAAATTAACAAACGACGAACATTTACACGATCTAAAGCACTTGCTTTAGTTTGTAAAGTTTTTTGTCCGTAAACTACAACTCCTGTTCCAGGGAAAGTAGCGATTGGATTAACTTTATTTGTGTATAAAGTATCACGGTTTGATTGAGTTAATTTCTTTTCAGCTCTAACTACTGTACCTAATCCACCTCTGTTAATACCTGCTGGTGCAAACCAAGGTTCAGATACGTTATCGTTGTAAGCATAAACACCTGCTACTAATGTTGAAGCTGGTACCCATACTAAGTTAGCTGAGTCTGGATCGATTGTTTGAACCCATGGCCAGTAAGAAGCAGCGTATGAAGTATTCTTTGAATTTGCTGTACTAGTTACAGCATTAATACTTGAACTAAAAGGTACTAAATCTGAAATGTAAATATTGTCTCCTCTGTTTTGAGTATTATTAATAATAGTTGTTACTTGAGATGCACCTAAATTAGCTTCAGAAGCACATAAACCAGGGGTTAATAATATATTAAATTTATAATCATCTTGATTAGCTAATAAACTAATCATATTGTTATAAGCACTAGCAGATATTCCTTGAATATTAGTTACGCTTGAAGTAATGTTATTATAATAAGCAGCATTACCTCCTACAAATAAAGTTCCTGTAGCACCAATAAATGAACCACTTGCATTAGCAGGAAGTAAACCAGTGTATTGTACTTTTGGATTACCATTATTATCAAAATATAGTGGAGTAGGAGTATTAACTGTTTTTATATAAACATATTTAGAATTATTTGGGTAATCTCCATTTGTTATAATTTGTGAACCGCCATCACCATCTATAGAGAATGATTTATATTGGTTACCAATCACTCTAGCTACATAATTTGGAGCTGTTGGATCCATTGATAAGTTAGTCCAAGTTTCTAACACAACAGGATTATTAGTATTATCATCTCCTTGACGAATTAATAAAGCAAAAGTACCAGATCCTGAATCATTGTTGGTGATTTGCCATCTAATATTATTTGCTGAACCCGAGGCAGATAAGGAACCACTAGAGTCTAGTGTACCTGAACTGTTCATTATAATACCTTGAGATATAGTATTTAAAGTTAAGGCTTCGGAACCCGTAGTATTAAGAATTGATACTCCACCTCCATTAGCTCCTGTTACTGAACCTGTTGCTGTTGTTGCTGAAGTAAAACTACCAGTTACTACTCTAGCTACTAATAAACTTTCACCACCATTGTTAAAATAGTTAAAAGCAGCAATTGAGGTAAAATACGTGTAAACGTTACTACCACTTAAAAAAGTAGTACCAAATTTGTTTTGGTAGTCGCTATATGAAGTAACAATTGTTGGAACTTCTGCGGGACCATAAACGGTAGGACCAATAATAGCAGCTCCTACAGTAATAGGTTGTTGCGTAATAAAGGAGTTGTCGTTTTCTAAAGCGAGTACGCCAGGTGATATTAGTGTTGATGCCATGTTTCTAAAATTATTTTGATTTTATTCCGTAATAAATATTACAGAAAAAGTCAAAATTAATTAGAAGTGGTGAATTCTCCTTTGGCTATATCGATACTTCCCTCACCATATTTTTGTTGAAATTCTTGACCAACTTTAATTTCTTGAGATTTTAGTTGACTAAGTTGTTCAATAAGGGATTCTTTTTGTAATTCTAATTCTTGAATTCTAAATTCAATGTAACCAAAATCAATTGTTAGTTGATCTCTTTTAGATTGTAAACCTTGAACTTGAGTAAGTTCCTCTTGAGTTAAAACATGTGTTGTCATTTATTATTTTATTTGTGTAACTGTTGCTATAATTGATGGAACTCCTACATTACCATTTCCTCCTACTCCAGGTGTTGGAACTTCTGTTAAAGCTTGTACA
>Ga0214923_10006793_pt1 | contig 12689 bp, 8 predicted proteins | sample LL1510_MetaG_FD_177993 | JGI IMG/M metagenome (GOLD analysis project Ga0214923, IMG submission 177993) | Freshwater microbial communities from Lake Lanier, Atlanta, Georgia, United States - LL-1510 | ecosystem: Environmental > Aquatic > Freshwater > Lake | place: USA: Georgia | collected 2015-10-15
CGAAGCTGCTGAAGCTAAGGCTGCTGAAGCCAAGGCTGCTGAAGCTGCTGAAGCCAAGGCTGCTGAAGCTAAGGCGGCTGAAGCTGCTGAAGCCAAGGCGGCTGAAGCTAAAGCGGCTGAAGCTAAAGCCGCAGAAGCCAAGGCTGCTGAAGCCAAGGCTGCTGAAGCTGCTGAAGCCAAGGCTGCTGAAGCCAAAGCTGCTGAAGCCAAAGCTGCTGAAGCCAAGGCTGCTGAAGCCAAGGCTGCTGAAGCCAAAGCTGCTAAAGCCAAAGCTGCTGAAGCTGCTGAAGCCAAGATCGCCGAAGCCAAGGCTGTTAAAGCCGCTGAAGCTAAAGCCGCTGAAGCTAAAGCCGCTGAAGCAGCCGCTGAAGCTGCCGAAGCCAAGGCTGTTAAAGCCGCTGAAGCTAAAGTCGCTGAAATAGCCGCTGAAGCAGCCGCTGAAGCTTTGGCTTCAGCAGCCGCTGAAGCTTCAGCCGCTAAAGCCGCTGAAGCTAAGGCTGCCGAAACTACGGCTGCTAGAGCTGCCGGAGCCGCCGCTGCGCCCACTGGTCGAGTGCCATTGCTACCGATTTCATCGATTGTAGATTCGGCTCCGCAGCCTAGATCGGAGCAATCCAAAAATAAGTCTTCAAAAAATACACTATAGGTGCCTTTGATACAAGTATTTTTTAGAAAAATGATGCAGTTGGAAAGCAAATTAGGGCGCCTTGCAGTATTCGCCCTTCAGAACCGTTACGATGGACTGAGCCTGACGCATAAAGTCGCAAAGGGTCTCACTACAATCTTCTGTGTCTACTATCCTAGCGCATAAGAACTTTAAGCCAGTTTCGTCGAATGACTCAAACTTCTTGAGGATTTGCCCAACATTTTTCGATTTCTGCAGTGCGAATCGCAGCCCCGTTTCTCTAACGCCCATAGCTAGGAATATGTCCAGCAGGTATGCGATCCGACCAATCTCGGTGTTGACTAATGTGAAGCAACCCGCTGGAGATTCGACGTAGTATGTGTTTTCCACCATGACGAGTAAGGTCGAGGCGGCCGCCCTAACTAATGGTTCCGCATGATTCAGTGCTGCATCAATTTTCTCACTTAAATTCAGTGCATGGTTGATATTCGGGCACTGTCCGTTCGAACACAGATCGCCACAAGTGGAGATCATTCGTTGAAGGGTCGGCCGGTGTGTCGGCGCGGCGTCATCATCGTGCGCGGCGTCGCTCATCTTGATCCAGTTTGACTCAAATAGTAAATTTTCATTTTTTATACTGCAAAAACAGCGAAGATATTACTGTATTATTTGCGCGCGCGTGAGCTGGGCGAATCCCGCGCCGGTGACGTTCGGCAGGCGGCTCATGAACAGGACTAGCATGCGGAGGGTCGGCGCCACGCGGGTGAAGGCCAAGTCGGTGATCGTGTCCTGGCAGCAGTAGCGCATGTCTAGCCGCCGAATGTTGCGCAGATGCACGAATGCCGCGTCAGTTACGCTTAAGCACCCAGAGATGTCAAGCGCCTGCACATTTTGCAGGTGCTCGAACGCCCCGTCAGTTATCTGACATTCGGACACATTTAGTTTGCGGACCCCGCGCAGGTGCGCGAACGCCTCGTCGGTTATCGTTATCTGGTCGGCGCCCGACATGTTTAGTGTGTGGACGTCGCGCAGGTGCGCAAACGCCCCGTCGGTTATGCTAATCTGGTTGCACCCAGCCATGTCGAGCATTCGGAGCCGGCGCAAGTTCACAAACGCCTCGTCGGTGATCGCGCGCTGCCGGCAGCGCGACATGTTTAAAGTGACCACGTTAATTAAGTGGGCGAAGCCCGCGTCGGTGACGGCGGGGCTGCCCGCGATGTCGAGGTGCTGGATGTGCGCCAGCGCGCTCAGCGCCGCGTCTGTGGCGTCGCGCACCCGGCACTTGGTCGCCCGCGGGAACGCGTGGGCGAACTGCGCCGCGTCGGCCGCCGGCACTCTGAACCAGCAGGTGATGGGGCGCTTTGCGACTATGCGGCGCGCCTCCGCGCACAGCCGGCGCACCTCGAGCAGGTCGCGCGCGCTGAGGAACGCGAGCGGGCCGCCGTCGCCCAAGGCGAATACGGCAAGCCAGTCGCCCATATTTTTATGTTCCTTACAATTCAGTTATTGTTTTGTTAATACCAATTTAAAATGGTTAAATATACGTAGACACATGGCAACACTTCCGTACAAGTACGTAAATGGGCGCTTGTGTTCATCCGATCCGGCCGGATCGGATAGTCCAGTCAATGCGCCTAATGGCGATAAAACGAATATTTTTGAGGGGAAGCCATTCGATGATTTACCACTGTACTTGGTAGATGCACCAGATCTACAAGGTTCAATATCAAAAGCGTTGGCGGGTGCTCTTGACAATTTTAGTAAGTTGCAAGAAGCGTATAAGAAAAAACCAGATGTTGAAGCACGCATACGTGGTGCGATATATCACACACCAAGTGGCAATGGCGAACAAGATCAACAAGAACTCAACGAATTGAATAGTCTGATTGCCAGTAGTTCCACTATTGAGGCTGCCCTGGAGCAAGCAATTCAGAATAGGAACTTAGAATTGGATGCATGGGCTAAAAATCACTTATTACAATTTACGAATTACTCTCTTATCGTAATCAAAGGTCCAGACGTCATACAACGGACCACCGATTATGGAAGAAGTGTAATTGGCAACATATGTGAATATGAGAAAAAACAAACTTATCTTGCATTTGGTGTCGGTAGTTCTGGTTTGTCATTCTCGATACCGTTTGTGGTGGAATGGAATGGCAAATATTGTGCTCTTAAAGGATGGTCGTCAGACGGTACAGTGACCCCCCAAAGTTGGGAATATCCGGTTGCGCTTGGCTCCCCCCTCCTCTATTCCACTGTAACCGAGCTCATAAATTCAGTAATTGTAAAGCGCTATGGTAAAACGTATCGTGTTGGTCCGCGCATTGCGAAAGAATCCAATACCGATACGTTAGAAACCTTAAGCGAAAAATATAAGAGTTTCTTAGACGCATTAGTGTGGCATACGAAAGAATTGGAGGATCAAGAGGGTCGAAAGTCTCAAAAGGTTCGAGATACCTTGGTGCAAGAGGAGAAAAAGGCTCAAGAGGCCCTAAAGGCTCAAGAGGCCCTAAAGGCTCAAGAGGCTTTAAAGGCTCAAGAGGCTTTAAAGGCTCAAGAGGATCTAAAGGCACAATCCATTCAAAAGGCTCAAGATGGCGCCAACTCGCAGCCAACTGCCCTCGGAAGGGCCTGGAATTGGGTATCGGCCAGAATAAAAATGGGTCACATCATTGCATTGATTGTAATTGCTATAATAATCATTCTTGCAGTGGAACTCTCTAAGAAACCTAAAAAGCATAATTTTATTTCTTCAATGTGCCGTTCAATGACACAGTATAGCCAGCCGTGGGGGTTATGATGCATACACTTATGTTTTGTTCATTTTTGAATAAACTTGATAAACACAATATGTTGGCGTCAATCTTACCTCTGTTGCAGCCCTTCTTCGCCCTGCAGCTAGACAACGTTGTAGTGTCGCTGGGCGGCGGGGCCGCTATCGACGCCCGGCTCTGTCTGCCCCTGACCAGCCGCGACGTCGATGGGCGGCTCGTTAGTTTAAAATGCACAAGTGCGTGCGCTTGCGCGCAGCGCGTTGCCACGGCGGCCGGGCTTTTCCGCGCCGAGTGGGTCCGGATTGCGCGGACGGCAAACGATAGAGACGAGTGGTTAGACGAGTGGTTTCCGGCGCCGCTGATGCTGCGCGACTTCGAGGGCGACCCCGAGCTGCGGAAGGGCACCCGCGTGGGCGAGTTCGTCGGGAACGCCTGGGTCGGCACGGTCGCCAACGACTACATGGACAAGCTCGTTATCCTGGTGAAGCACGAGGGGCGAGCCCACAAGCTTGTTGAAATCAGCTGCGGTGGGCCGGCGCGCCGCCGCGCACCGGCCTGTGGCGACACCGAGCACATATGCGGCGTGTACGATTTTGAATGCTTGCATGAATGCAAGCATGAATGCAAGCATGAATGCAAGCATGAATGCAAGCATTCATGCAAACGCACATTTAGTGTCTGGTGCGACAGCTGGGCCTACTTGGAGCTGAAACAGAGGCAGTCGCTCGCAGACAAGACGCGGGCCCTCCAGCAGCGCGTCGGCGACTGGTTCAACGTCGACCCCACGCCCAGCGGCAACCGCTACCGGGCGCTCCTAGAGACCGACATCAACGGGCGCGTTGCCAAGTGGGCGCGCGCGCGCCGACGCCTCGAGCTGCTGCGTGGGCGCGCCGGTGCGCGCCTGGTTGCGGCTGAGTGCGAGCTCTTGAGCAAGCTCTTGAGCAAGCTTAAATATCTAGAGGCCGACCTTGCCCACTACGCGGATGGGGGTGACCGCGCGCGCGCAGCTAGCGCGACGCTCGCCAGCGTGCGGGCCGCCGAAGAAGCCGAACGGCAAGTGCGGATTGCTGACAGGGCGGGAGACCCCTTCGGGCGCCCGCCTCGTGGGGTGCCGCCGCCGCTGGGCGCGCCCGAGCGCGAATACTATTCCGCGCGCCCGCGGCTCTTTGTCGCACAAAAGCGCGAATGCACTGCGCAAGTCATCGAGTTGCCGCGACGGTGCGCGCGCTCGGCCGCCCTGGCGACCCATGCCGAAGACACGGCGCGCGCCGAGCGCGCTTTCGACGCTGCGCCGAAAGCGACGCATGCATCGCAAACGCGCGCGCAAGAGGAGGCGGAGCGCCAGCGACGGATTGCAGCAGACGCTGACGCAGGCGCGCATGCAGGTGCAAACGCGCGCGCAGACGCGCGCGCAGATGCAATCGCGCGCGCAGACGCAATCGCGCGCGCAGACGCAATCGCGGGCGCCTGCGTTGTTACCGAAGCGGCGCTTGCAGATGCTATCGCGGCGCTCGGGCATGGCGCCCTCCGCCGCCGGGTGGCCGCGCTGCTCGACCGCCTCGATGCGGCGCGGGCGCCCGTTGAGGCACAGATCGCCGCGGCCCTGCAGCGCCCATACGCGGACGTGTGGCGCGAAGAGGCGGCCCTGCGGGCGCTTCTGGCGCCGCGCGAGCCGGCGCTGCGGGCGCTGCTGGATAGCGCCGATTTCGCCTACTACTGGACAGTGCGCTGCCTCATCCCGCTCCGCCGGCACCTGGTGGCGGCCGAGCTCGATCGGCTGCAGCCGATCGCGATGCTCAACGGGATCCTCGAGCAGTGGCTGTGGGGCGCCGCCGCTGCCGGCCTGAAGCGGGTGCGCGGCGCGGCATGCCGCGCCTCGGCGGCCGTGGCCGAGCGCGAGCACAGCGACAACATGACGAAAGAACTGTTCTGCGCAATCGCCGACCAGTACGGGCTGACGGCGGCGACCGAAGAGTTGGGCGCCGTCGTCGTCCACGCCGAACGGGTCGCGCCGGAGGGCGCCGAGGTCGCCGCGGCGCGGCGCTGGCTCGCGCTCGAGCCCTGGCAGCACCTGGCCCGCTGCACGCTTGCGCGCGTCCACGGCGAGAAGCGCATGATCTCTGTCGCGCTCGAGCGGGCCGCGTCGCGCATCAACGCGCTGCACCTCGTTTACGAGGAGATGATGGGCAAAAGCAGTACAGCCACAAACGCGACTGCTTACTTTGCTGAGTTTAAGGACGCAGTAAAGGAGGTGCTGCATGAGACACACCCGTACCGGAAGATCATCCGCGAGCGGCGCACCAGCTGGTTCGCGCGCAAGCTGCACATTATCGAGATCAACATCACTGCGGGGCCGACGGTGGCCGACTGGGAGCCAACGGCGGCGGCCTGGACGGCGACGTGCGCCGACATCTTCGCGACCGAAGGGTTCAGCGTCGCGATCATGGCCGACTGCAGCGAGGGGGCGCGGCGGGTACCCCGTATGCAAAACACCCTCCGCATGGCGCACGAGGACGACCCGGCGATTCTGGCCTGCGAAGACATACTGCAAGGGATCGACAAAATAAACACCCTTTCCAAGTTCAAAACCTGGGTGTCCCGTGCGTACAAACAGGCGTGAATACTGGCGTGCTACTTTTTACGGCGCAAGCGCTTTACGGCGCAAGCGCTTGCCGGGTCGCCGCGTCGAAGAAGAGCACGCCGTATGGTGCAACGTCCGCCGCGCCTCGGCCAGGCCAGTGTCGGGCGGAAATGCGGCGTCCCATTCACTTCAAAATTGAAATAATCGATGATGTGCATATCACGCATAACATACACATACTATGAGCAAGGTTATCAATGATGTTCAGAAACTGCCCGGGTATGCGGCCGCGCAAAAATCGAATCCTGACATTATTCAGCATTGCTTGATAGTCAAGTATCAGCGGGAAGACGACAGGCTGCCCGCCCTAGAGGCGCAAGAACTGCTGGAAGCAGGCTTGCAAGCAAGCTTGCAAGCAAGCTTGCAAGTGCGCTGCCCCACGTCTGCCGAATGCACAGCTGCGCTACTCGCGTGCTTTATTAAAGACCCTATCTTTGCCGAGAAGTGTGCGGCGGAGTACAAAAAACGAGGGTGGACGTATCCGTAGATCAATTAGTATTTTTGGCCAAAAATGATACTAGTGCAGTTCACGGTTTTATGTCAAATTCGCCATCGACGCCAATTCGGTAATTGTTCTTGTACCCGTTGTCCCATTGGACGGAGACCCAACCGTTAGGTTTAGGTGCTACTATTGTGCCGAATTGACCTGGGCCCCCATCTTGGTCGTCCCATCGCCAATGGCGACCGCGCTGCACCCTTTTCCCTACAGCGAATGGGTAAACCAGAGCGCACCTAATGCACAGATCAAATTTGCAGCATTGTTTTTCACATCGGTATCCAAGATACCACATGTCATTTTCCCCGTCAAACGGTTTGATTTGGTCACCACATGCAACGCATTTGTGGTCGCGCAAGTTAACGCAGAGTGTGAGCGGGTGGGGATGCAGCAGTGACCGCAAGGTCTCGGGGAGTGTCGTCGCGAAGAATGCAGGTGTCTGCCTAAATTGTGTCGCCCCCATCTTTTTAAGCTGCGACATCATTTCATCAATTTGACTTTCCATGTTGCCTATAACTGCCCGCGGCGCGTGGACGTACCGCGCTGAGTCCGCCAAGTGGGCCGTCGTGTGAGCCTCGATCTCGGCATGGGGCACGAAGGCGCAGCGGAACTCGCACGCAACCCTCTGCGGGCAGACCGCCACGTGCCCTGCGAGCTCTTCCCGGGGTACCATAGTGCTGCATTCTGAGCACGCGCAGCGCACTTTGGGACACGTCGAATGGTGGGGGTCATCATGTTGAAAGCTCTGTCCGCACGCGCACACGAACTTGCGCTTGGGGCAAATCAGTGCGTGATCCCATACCCGGCACGCCGATATAACTTCGCCACAGAATGTGCATGAGTCAGTGTGCTTGAACTGCGCTGAACAGAACATGCACTGTTCGAGCGGGTTGCCAGGGTCACACATCCTGCCTATGTACAGCACTAGAATAATCATTTTTAACAATCGGGCAAAAATGAATTAACTAAAGGAAAAATACTCTTTGAATGGCTTACCGTACGATTTCTCCTTCCGCTTCGGCTTCTTTGGCTTCTTTGGCTCCAACTCCGGCTTCGGCTTCTTTGGCTCCCATTCCGGAACCTTTAGCTTCAGCTCTGGTCGACCTCAAGGCTTCCATTCCGGAACCTTTAGCTTCAGCTCTCCGCGCCAATGCTCCTCCGGCTATCATTGTGGCTGCTGCTCTGGATTCCGTCCGGGAACCCGTGTTCAATGATCAAGTTTCTGCATCTGAGGTGCCAACTGGTCCCTTACTCCCTGTGCTACCGCCTGACCACTACAGTAAGCTGATTAAGGGAGAAGAATGTAAAAGCTTCTTATTTCAAATGGACAAGTACGCTGCCAAACTGTTCACCTCATCGGCCCGCATGCGCTTTATTGTCTATCTCAATCCGGATAAGAAACAAGAGAAAGGCTATGCCTGTGATGTATACCGTGCAACCTACCGGAACACTCACGGCGAGCTCACGCATCTGGACTTCTGCTACGATCCTGTCCGGGGGCTTTGTAAAGACAACACGTTTGCAGATTGTCACCTAACGGTGACAGCTTTCCTTGATTCGCGCTTACAAGCGCATGGTCGTGATTATGGCAAAGATTTGCTCCCATGGTCTGAAGATGAGACAATAGCACAGATACGATTAGCTGTTGCATTGGCCGCGGCCCCGGCCGCTGCCGCGGCAGAGGCTGCGGCTGCAGCGGCTGAAGCCGCAGCGGCTGCTGCTGCAAGGTGCAACCACGCTTCCCACTTACGATGTGTCCGTTGTATGCATATACGTACACATGTGCGTACACATGTGCGTGCGCCTGTGCGTGCGCCTGCGCGTGCGCCTGCACCTGCGCCTGCGCCTGCATATGCACCTGCGCCTGCATCTGTGCCTGCATCTGCATATGCACCTGTGCGTGCACATGCTGCGCCTGCGCCTGTGCCTGTATCTGCGCCTGCATCTGCATCTGCATATGCACCTGTGCCTGCGCCTAAGTGATCCTCTTGAAGCACAGTACCGGAGCAATGAGAATTTTTTTTAATAAAGTATGCAGTGTATTGTTCCGCAGAACACTTTATTCGCGACAGTCGCCGGACGACGCTCTTGGTCCACTCACCCGCAATATCAAAAGAGCATTTGGCAGTGTACAGAAACACCCCCTGTCCGGGCACATCCAACTCTGTTTATAGGTTGAATCGTCATCGAGTCCAGTCAGTCAATTACGGATTCTTTTAACAACTTCTGTATTTTATTCGAGTTTGTATTGTTGTTAAAAATGAATAATTAATAGGATAGTATTCAACTTGAATCCCAACTCGATGAATCCCTTTGTTCCAGACGCCGCTCAAGCCACCCCTGTTCCAGCCACCCCTGTTCCAGCCACCCCTGTTCCAGCCACCCCTGTTCCAGCCACCCCTGTTGACTATCACACAGAACTCACACTCGCCAAACTCGCCACACTGTATGGGAAGAATATCAAGACCAAAGAAGAGGCCACAACATTACTCAGCGGTTTGAAGAATCAATTCGTTGTCTTCCCCAAGACCGAAGAGTCAGATTTGCAATTCCTCATATTGCAAGCAGTCTACCTGAACAAGGAAGGAATAGCAAGGTGCTTCGATTTCTATCTCAATAAAGGTTTTGGCTTGTGTCAGCATTGTACCTTCAAGCAGGGCGAGTGTTTCGCAACAGTGAGAGCTCTACTTAAACATGTGTTACGATGTATTGGCCGTCCTAATGATGCGTTGTTGCCATTTCGTAAATCAGCGCCTGAAGACGAGAAATTGACGTCAAATGATCCCATCTCGGTGGGCGCGACCTTGGAAGTCATGAAATCCATAGCTGTTGCCTTAAGGGGGGATGCCGACGCTGCCCTTGCCTTATCCAAGGCAGCCGAGCAAGCCAAGTTGGCTCTCAGAAAAGCCGCGTCCGCAGCCAATCTTTCGCGCGCAGTCATGTCTGAGCTCATGGCAGCCGCAAACAAGGCTGAGGTCGATGCTTATCTTACATCCGAAGCTGCCAAAAAAGCCCAGGAAAAGGCCTCTGCTGCCTGGCTCAGGTTTAAGGAAGAAGAGCATCGGACTACATTTAGACGTTCACGCCCAATCAACACTGCTGACAGTTATCCCACCTGTGAACATTGTGGGAAACCTAAGAGTGCTATGGTGCACATATGTGAGCAGGGTGCATCTGTGACTGTGGACACAGCTGCAGGCGCAGACGCACCTGTGCCTGTGCCTGTGCCTGAACCTGTGCCTGTGCCTGCGTCTGCGTCTGTGTCTGCGTCTGCGTCTGCGACTGCGTCTGCGTCTGCGTCTGCGACTGCGTCTGCGACTGCGTCTGCGCCTGCGCCTGCGCCTGCACCTAAGTGATCCCCTTGAAGCACAATACCGGAGCAATGAGAATTTTTTTTAATAAAGTCTGCGGTGTATTGCCAGTGCCGACATCGGAAGTTATCAAACTTGCCCCATCGAGTTTGGATCAAAAGCGATGCTATCATTATGGTAGTTTTCGGCCGACGTCTTTGCGCATGACTGCAGCTAGACTACGTCGTACACTGCATGCGGGCGACCCGATACTACGGACCATTGCTGATTTCAAAAACGGGTTAAATGTGCCACTGAGTTGCTTACGCGATTCGCCCCTCGTCTTAACATGGAGACGAACCGATGCGCTAGTGCTTTGTATCCGCTTAAAAATGTGCAAAAAAATTGTCTCATCAAGTCTGGTTAGCCCATCTAGCCCTACCAGGGGCGCATAACGTTGAGTTTGCAAACTAATTCGTGCAACGAGTGGAGTCGGGCGACGAAGAGGTCCAGCAGCGGCGAGTGCGGTCCGGTGATGTCTTTTGCTGCCTGGATGGCTCTGGCCAGCTCGGCGTCGAGTTGCGCACTGACAGCGGCGCGTGACAGCGTTGCCCGCAATGCACTGTCTTTTCGGCTGGCATGCAGTTCTGCACAATTTTCAACGTTTTCGCAGTACACAAGCAGTGCTAGCCGCTCAGCCACCTGTTTGGGCTCTGGAAGCTCGCCAGACTCCTTTGCTGCAAATTTCATCTCGAGGCATTCAGCTAACCGTTTGAACCGCTGAGAGGGTGTCGCAGACAATGCAGCCGCCTGCGGTAAGGGCAACGCGGCCGCCTGCGGTACGGGTAACGCGGCCGCCTGCAGTACGGGCGACGCGGCCATCCCCCCTGCGGCCGCTGCAGTGCCGACATTGGGTACCGAGTTGATAGGTATGATGCCAGTTGGCGCAATATCATCCTTGAGCATCGCAAGCGCCGCACTCGCTGTAGGCTTCTCACAAACCATGCCTGGACATAATACCTCAACATAACTATTGAGGGCAATCTTGGGAGGTATGCTACCAAGATCCCCGTTCAGCTGCAACAAAGGATGGGTACGTAGCATTGGGTCATCGAGGATGGCTTCAATGGGCATGAATTGCGTGATCTTTTTGTCGCTGTCGGCGAGTAGTCCTTTGTCTAGCGAATATTCGCAATAAGGGAGACATGGGTGTGCGCATCCCGGAGAACAGTGCTTGTGGCAAGTATTTGCGCATATGGTGCGCCGCCGTTCCTCGAATTCTTCAGAACCTGTGGCTGTTTTGGCCAACACAGTGCAAGTCGACAGACATTTGACCGCTTTCACCTTCTGCAAGAGCGGGGTCAATAAGGGCGCAAAGTTTTTCATCACCCTATCATATATGTCAGCTTCTTTTGTATGGGCCAGGAGCGCATCTGCAATCAGGCGATTGATCATATTGGCGTCAATCCGGGGGGAACCCGACTCATCTAAGCACGATTGATTGCACTCGGGCCCGCACAGAGGTTTGCACGTAAACTCCTTATGCATATCCTCAAGCAGGCCCTCCCCAGCTAAGGCATATTTCAATTCGAGCCGTTGTTTCGATAACTCTCTTTCTGCCACTTCCACACGATATGCGAAACTGACCGCGCTCTCGACGAAATTGGGCTCGGATTGGTCCGATTGGCGATCTGGTTGCACAATGCCCCGTTTCCGCTGCACCCTTTTGAGCTCGGGGTTGAGCATGACTGCGGCCTGATTGGTTCCAAACTTGGCGTCATGACATTTCAATCTGTGAAGTATCGCTCCCTGTTGGACTGTAATGTTGAAGCAGTAATCACTGAAGACGTCTTCTGGATAATTACGGCGTTGATTCAAGAGTTCTTTCACAATTTTTTCAACAGTTTTGTATGGATCGAATATGCTACCGCTAGGCAGGGTCGGATCTTCGTCAATTCTGTCTTGGCAGCTAGCGGTCGTACACGTATTGGTGCAAGCACGGCAGCAAGCAGGTTTATATCGCTCAACCTCTCGCCGAAAGGCAGTAAACATAAGTTCGATGCAGAACTTCATTACATCGATCAGGTGTTCGGATACATTGTGGTAGTGTTCGGCGACTGACCGTTCACGGACAGCTGCGCAATCGAACATGTAGATTTCGAGCCACTCTGCGTCCAGGGTCGGGGCGTTGACGCATACATGATCTTCCAACAGCCTTAATCTAGCTCCTCGCACGAGATGCCATGCAGCATACCGTGCCATTGCCACCATCCTGTACTCTTGTTCGTATTGGTCTTTGCGTGATATCCCCATGTGTCCCCTAGCCGGGTCAATGTTTTCTGGATCCCCCTTTCCACTCATGGATGGTATACCCCCTCCACATATGCAAAGACCTAAGTCGCCAAAGAACAATCTGCATCCACATCCCATGTCCTTGTTTTGATTGTAGGATATTTGGAATATGTAATACCACTTTAGCACCTCTTGTGGAGCAAGAGCGACGAATTCATCAGGAGTCCCGAGAATTGTTGGCACACTTTTCATAAACTCCGGCAGGACATGAGTAAGAACTGTAGGCGTGTACCAAGCCATGATTGGATTTTTAGGCACCATCTTGGGCAATTCCTTCCAACCATCTTTCACTTGCAGTAAGAATGCAAAGCCTATCTCCAGCGACGTAGGTGCAAGGATCTTGCCTAGCTCTCTTCTTGTCCTGGGCGGAAGCCCCAAGACAAACTGGAGCGCTTCATTGTCGGGTAAAGCTGCAAAGTTCAGAGTGTCACCGGCGGGGCCACCGGCGGGGCCACCGGCGGGGCCACCGGCGGGGCCACCGGCGGGGCCACCAGCAGTGCCACTAGTG
>Ga0214923_10006794_pt1 | contig 12687 bp, 16 predicted proteins | sample LL1510_MetaG_FD_177993 | JGI IMG/M metagenome (GOLD analysis project Ga0214923, IMG submission 177993) | Freshwater microbial communities from Lake Lanier, Atlanta, Georgia, United States - LL-1510 | ecosystem: Environmental > Aquatic > Freshwater > Lake | place: USA: Georgia | collected...
ACTATAATATACTAATGGACCCTTATGAAAGAATCAAAGAGCTAGAAAATGAGGTTCAAATGTTAAAAGAAAAATTAAAATCTTACACGGCGCCAAAACGTAGCAAAGTGTTTTATGAAAATCACAAAGAAGAAATTAATAAAAAAAATAGAGAATACAAGGATAGTCTTTCTGTTGAAAAGAAAAAAGAATATGCTAGAAAAGCGTATTTAAATAAAAAAGAAAAATTAAAAGCTCAACAACAAGAAAATACAGATCCAACGATTATTTAGGATTTTATATATTTTTTCGTTAAAATATATAAAAATAACTCTTTAGTAATATTATAGAATATGCCGCATCGTAAATGTAAATTTGTAGATGGTTGTGAATTTATTGCTTCTTTTGGTTTTCGTGATGGTAATGGTACACAATTTTGTTCACGACATAAGAATGATAAAATGGTGAATTTGTTGTGTAAATTGTGTTTTTGTGGGAAGGCACGTCCGACTTATAATTATACTGGTATGTCTGCTGGTTTTTGTAAGGAATGTAAGAAACATGATATGATAAATGTGAACGATAAGAACTGTTTTTGCGGTAGAGTGAAACCGACATTTAATTTGACTGGGATGATTCCTAGATTTTGTGTTCAATGCAAGACGGAAGAAATGATAGATGTTTATAGTAAAAAATGTATTTGTGGTAAAACTTCTGCTTCCTTTAATTATAAAGGTTTAAAACCTGAATATTGTTCCCAATGTAAATTGGAAGGTATGATTGATGTATCTCATCCAAGATGTAAATGCGGAAAAGCTCAACCCAGTTTAAATTATGAGGGATTGCAACCGGAATATTGCAAAGAATGTAAATTAGAAGGAATGAAATTAATTCGTAAAAGAACATGTATTCAATGTTCCAATCAGGCTACTTATAATTTAATGGGTCTAAAAGCACAATATTGTAATAAATGTAAAACAGATGATATGATTAATGTTGTGGATAAATGTAAAAATAAAGACTGTACAAATTCAGGAAATATAAAATATAAATATTATTGCACATTTTGCTTTCAACATTTGTTTCCCGATGATCCTGCTTCATTACATATTCGTAAAAAAACAAAGGAAAATTATGTTCGTGATTTCTTGAAGGAAAAATTTCCTGGATTTATTCATGATGTACCTTTATGGACCGGAAATTGTGATTGTAGTCATCGTAGGAGAATAGACCATCGTTTCTTAATTGGAAATACTTTGTTGTGTATTGAGACAGATGAGAATCAGCATAAAAAATATAATAAAAAAGATGAAGAAATTAGATATGATGATCTTTATATGTTACATGGCGGCAAATTTATTTTTATTCGTTTTAATCCAGATAAATTTATTAATTATTTTGGAACGAAAATAAACCCATGTATGAAAAGACGAATGATAGAATTGAAAGAAGAAATAGAAAAACAAATAGTAAGAATTGAAAAAGAAGAAAATAAGGAATTATTAGAAATACATTATATGTTTTATGATGGTTATAAGAGTAAATTTCATTGAATTTTTATTTTTAAAATTTTTTACTAACATTTCCAACGATTACCACAATTTACACATTGTACATAACATGTCATTGGTTCGTCAGCTGATTTAGTCTGAGCAAGGTAATAAGTACACTTGTTTTGTTTGCATTTACGACACGTAAATGTGTCTGTCGAAGCTTCCATCTGCGATTGAGCCGCCATATCTCTTTTACTCTTCGCCTCAATGAGTTCTTTCCAAATATCAGGTCGCATTTCTTGATGGGTCATAAAAGCAATCTCATGCGGTTTGATTTCTCCATTTTCTAACAAAGTCAATAATTCCTTATTATTTAGATTCGTGTAAATGCTGCGTAAGTGGTCGACATAAATTTGCACAAAGTAAGGATTGTCCCATTTTTTAACGACTTTCCGATTAGTTGCTTCTTTCAAAGCAAAATTATAAATTCCTTTTTCTAAATTCAGAGCATTTTTTTCATTTTTTAACAAACTAGTGATTTTCGTACGAATATTATAACGAAAATTTTCAGGATTTGCGATTTTTAAACTGGACATGTTGTTATTGATTTATATAGTGATGATGTATTTAAATCAATTTTTTATCCACTTTTTTTAAAAAGTCATACCGAATGGATGAGCGAAGAACCAAAATCTTAAGAAAATATTTAAGAGTCTAAATTGTAACACTAGAAACAAGTAAATGATACGGATTATAATTATATATTTTTTCTAATCCTAAATGGGAAATTCCATGAATACCTATTGCGATAGAAGTCAATAAAGAAATTGAAATTAATTCATAAGAATTCATTTTTTTAACTTGTGGAAAGTATAAAACAAAAATAACAACGGCTAAAAAGAGAAAAAACGCATTAAACAAATGTGAATACAAAGAAGGTGTTAAATAAATGGTATGCATATAATATATATCTTTTATTTTTTTTTTATTTTTTATTTTTCAAAATGAAGCTAAACCATCAAGATATTGTCCCATTAAAAATATTTAACATTTGTCTTTTCCACTCATTATCGAAGTTAGTAATTTGTTTTGCTAAAATATTTCGTAAAGGCAACCAACATTCACTACTTTTTCTTACTTCCGGTGCTTTATTCCATAATGATTCCTTATAATCAATCAAAATATTTATAAGATATAATTCTTCATCTGGAATTACATTTAGTAATTGATCAATTGTATCTACAACGCATCTACATTGTTCTACCATTAACATTAATGTTTTATTATAGAATTTTAGTTTTAAGTAGTATGTTTATAAAATCTATCAAACCGATAGGTATAATAAATATTTGAAATTATAAACTCATCGTCTACAAACTCATTCACTAATTTATATAAAACAATTTTATAATTATAATGTTTAAAATAAGATATTTCCTCATGAATTTGTTTTAATTTATTTTTTGCTTTTTCTAAATTTTTATATATACCCAAAATTTCATTTTCTCCATTTTGAATACATAATAATTCCATTCTATAGTAAGGTAAATAAAAAGAATTTTGTTTTTTGACTCAAACTTTTCCTTCGTAACCATTATGTATTTTTGGCTCCTTTGGCTCAACCTTTCTCAAATGTTGAATCGTAGTCATATTCCTCTTCGCTCAATTCAGAACCAACCTCTTCCAAATCCAGCTCTTCAGAATCCTCTAACTCTTCAACTTCTTCTCCCAAATCTTCTTCCTCGGAATCACTACTATCTACTACAAATCCATCCTTTAAATAACCATCCTTGGTTTTCTTCTCCTTAGGAATATTTGCCAATTCATCCTCCTCTTCTTCATCCTCTTTTGCGGTAGTGACCAAGTCTTCAAATCCACCAAATAATTTCTCGTAAAACTGTTCCCACAATTCCAATGTTAAATGTGTATATTCCCATACACCGTCAGAATTGCATATTTTCGCTATTAATGCACAGCTACCAAAAAACAATTTCATATCCACTGGTGGAGGAAAATCATATTTATTTTCACTATTGGCTCTACCTTCCGTCTTACCATATAAGCTTACCAAATATTTCCCTGTCTTAGTCTTCAATTTCCATTCTGTTTGTTTTAAAAAATCATCCGCCTTTTTGAATCCACATTTTTTGTATAACTCCTCTTCCTTGAAATCTTTTACAGTCATACTTTTAAGATCACCATTTTTTTCTACAATAACAATACTAAGTGATTGAGATTGACTCATTATTGTATAATATTTTATAAATAGGTTTAAATGATTTTTATTAATATATTATTATAATTAGAAATGAAAATTTATATACATGATGATAAGTTTTTAAATAATTTAGATGTGCAAAAAATAAAAAAATATTTTATCAAATCAATTAAAAGAATCGAAATTTATTCCGAAGAAGGAATTTTTCGAGTCGATGATTCGAATATTTATAAGTTACATATCGAAAATGAAAGAATACAAACATTTCAATATAAATCAAAAAAACTTTTAATTAATTATATAGATATAATTGAAGAAAGAGTGAATCAAATACCAGTAGAACATATACCCATTCATGTAAATTATGATTATTATTCATTGGATACAAAATCAGAAGTAAAATTTGTGGTGGAAAGTTTGGAAAAAGAAAATAAACTGAAAATTAATGATGCATATTTTGAATTAGACGATAATATAGATCCAAAAAGAGATACAATATTAAATGAAATACAAAAATTTTTATAGAAATATTTACTTTTGTTTCGTTTACAAAAGTCTTATATCTTCTTCAAATAATATATGCTATTTTGGATATTACAAACAATTATTATATCATTTATTTTTATATTTTTAGTGCATCATTTATTTCAATTTTTTAGAGATACATTAACCGTTCCCAAAATAAAAGATTTAGTCAATCGTCCAAATAAAAAATATGAAAATATTTATGAAATTCTCTCAAAAAATAAACAAGAAGTTTCAAACTTGAATAATACTAGTGATATTCATTTGTTACCTAACAATCAAGAGACAAATTTTTTAAATGCAAATATAAATGCAAATACAAATACAAATAATTCAATGAAGGATGAATTAAAACATTTTCTAAAAAGTCAAATGAAAACAGAACAAGAACCAACCTATTATGAATTCAAATAATTTATAAATAAAAGTTTTTATAATCATCAGTATATAAAATTTTATATAAAATTTTTATATCTCTTGGTTTTCGATATAGAACATGTATTTTATCATTATATGCATAAGACAAAGTATATTCATAACTTCCAATCAAAATCCACTCCTTTTGAAGAACATTTAGCAAATCTTTATTATTTGCTATTTTTGATTTAAATTGTGATTTTGTAAGTAAAGAATTACAGCAAAACATTTATTATATAATTATAATTATAAATATTTATAATTATAAATATTTATAATTATAAATATTTATAATTATATTTTGTTTCATTTTATACCTTTGCACATTTACACCCTTGAAGATTTAAAATAGGACAAGTTTGATAATGTCCCACCTATAAATATGGAACTTGACACCATAAATATGGAACTTGACACCATAAATGTAAAACCATTTATTATAATTAATTCACGCGGTATTTTTTATTTTCTAAAAGCGATCTATTTATAAGTCCTAATGATGTAGACATCAAATAAACCGAACCAAATAAAGAAGAAAATAAAATAATAGAATTATAAATAGAATTAGACATTTTATTATTTTATTGCTATATATTTAAGTATTTTTGTCCCATTTTAAATCTTCAAGGGTGTAAATGTGCAAAGGTGTAAAAACAAATCCACTAATTATATTTGAAAATAATTTAAAGATAAATATCGAAAATTATATATAGCATGCTAAAAACACAAGAAAAGGAAACCATATTATCGAATTTTCCACAAAATATCAAACTTTCTTATGAAAATATAGTACATAAGAAAGTTTCTAGTGCATCTTTCGCAATCGCAATTCCAGAGGGAAAAAAATGTTTTGCTTGGTTTACACGAAATGAAAAAACAGATCAACCCATTTGTTACATATTGGAATTAGAAGGAAATAAAAAACAAATTTCAGATATCAAAATAGTAAATGCATGTTTCAGTCAAAATTTAAGTTATGGTACCATTTTATTCGGAACTCAATTTCATTATCAAAGACAAGCCTTTTTCTCTGTAGAAGATGTATTTTATTACAAAGGCAAGTCTTTGTCTTCTGAAAATTATGGATATAAATTACAAATTTTGAAAATGATTTTTGAAAAGGATATAAAACAAACTGCGTACAACAAAAATTTTATTGTGTTTGGTTTACCTTTGATGCATATAAACTACGAAGAATTAATTAAGTTAACGCAACAAGTTCCTTATCGAATTTATGGTATTCAATTTCGAAATTACAAAAAGTGGAATCAAGTGGAGCAAATGCCTTTTCGTTATACGTTTAATTCTCAAACATTAGATCCTCAACCTTCAACAAAAGAAAAACATATAGATAAAAAATCAATAGAAGACAAAAATATTATAAATAATAATAATAATAATAAACCAAAAGAAAAGCCTATAAATAAACCAACTATTATAGAAAGAACAAATAGAAGAAAAGAATACATATTCAAAGTAAAACCCGATATTCAAAATGATATTTATCACTTATATTGTACAATCGATAATTCAACTGATTATTATTATGATATTGCTTATATTCCCGATTATAAAACAAGTTTACAAATGAATCGTTTATTTAGAAATATCAAGGAAAATGAAAATTTGGATGCATTGGAAGAAAGTGATGACGAAGAAGAATTTGAAAATGAGAGGGAAGATAGATTCGTATTTTTAGATCGTGAATATTCAATGTCTTGCTATTATCACTATAAGTTTAAAAAATGGGTTCCGGTAAAAACGGTATCATCCAATGAGAAAATAGTCCATTATCAAGAATTGAATTTTACAGAAAAAAATAAACACTAAATATATACACTTAAATGTCGGCTGGTTCAGATGCATCCAATTTAGGTTATGGTAAATTTTTTCCAAATAGTAATGTAAATTCAAATTATGTAAATGTAGACAATTCTCATTACCCGGGTGGGTTTGGTTCGAATCAAATCCCAGGGCTTCCTGGTTTAGCAGGAGCAAAAAGCAACATAGATGCTGCTGCGGCTCGTGTACCTGGAATTTGTTTAATTAAGGGAGGCGCCAAGGGCTTGAAAAGAAAAATAAAAAATATCACTAAACATTATAAGATGAAAGGAGGAAAAAAGTCGATGAAGCGTAAATTTCAAAAGATGGGTAAAAATTTTAAAAAATCATTCAGTAATATTGCTGCAAAAGCAAAAGCTGTATCAAAATCCATCGCACGCAGTGTAGCAATTGCTGGTGGAAGACGTACACGAAGAAGAAGGGGAATGCGCGGTGGCGCCGCATATCCACAATCAATTCCTTATCCAGCAGGTTATGGTCAGTATCAGAACAATCTTCCAATGACACCAAGCTATTCAGTCGGGGGTGTTTTGGGGGCAAAAGATCTAGGATTAGCAAATCCACCTCCAATAAGTAGAATGACTGGTGAAAATATAGACAATTACAATCATTACACGAATAAAGGTTTCGCATCAAGAGGACATTAAAAATATTTTTGTATTAAAAATATATAAAAATATTTGTAAGTAATATATTATGATGAATGAAATGGAAGAATTAATTAATCAAATTAAAAAATTACAGGAAGAAAACAATCAATTAAAATTAGAATTACAAGAAACCAAAGAACACTTGAAAAAATATACAACTCCTTCAAGAAATAAAAAGTATTATGAAACTCATAAGGAAGAAATATTAAATAAACAAAAGCAATATGTGGTACCAAGTGAAAAGAAAAAAGAATATGCTAGGAAAGCTTATTTGAAAAAAAAAGAAAAGGTAAAAAACGAATTAAATTTAGTAATATAAAATTATGCGAATAATTATATAAAGATAAAATATTTAGTAAATATATAATGCCTATAATCTATAATATAGATTTCTTGAATAAAATAGTTTCAGAAAATAGTTTCAGAAAATAATATTGAAATATTAAATGATTATGATAATACAAGTTTAAATAGTTTAACTTTTATAGATTTCAAATGTAATCATTGTAAAAACAATATGCCGCAAAACAATTAGGATACAGTTATGAAATATGTGTTTATGACGGAAAAGGTAATAAAATAGAAACCCATTTATAATATTTATAAAAAATACAATATAAATATTATACATTACTATATGTTATAATACATAATGTTTGTAAAACTATTATTTTTATCATTATTTGGGTTTGTATTGGCTAGTACAGTACCAGATACTGTAAGTAATCTCAACGTGTATAGTTATACGGGTCATTGGTTTCAAGTTTATGGCTCTCCAACAAATGTTATTTTTCAAGGTTATGGAACTTGTATAACTGCTGATTATGGTTTATTAGATGACGGAAATGTAAGTGTATTAAATACACAACTAAATGAAAATAAAGAAATTGAAGAAATAAATGGTTATGCTTATTATAAAAATGTTTCTGAACCAGGTAAATTAACAGTCCATCTTGATGGTGTTCCTGTTGATTCACCGTATTGGGTAGTTAAATTAGGTGAAATAGTAGATAACCAATATCAATATAGTATTATCACTGTTCCATCAGGTGTATCGTTATGGGTTTTAACGCGTGATTTGACTAAATTTTATGAATTATATGATGATGAAGTTAGTGATTTTCTGAATAATTATAATTTTAGATATATTACAATAGAACAAACTGATTGTAATCAAAATAAAAAAATACTTACAAGTAATTATCAAACAGAATGCCAAATTGCGAGCTATTTAAGAAACTCTGGTTTTCCAGAATATTCAGTCCCAATTATGGTTTGCATCAGTAAGTATGAAAGTTCTTATAATTGCGATGCTATGAATAAAAACACAGATGGGTCAACTGATTATGGTTTAATGCAAATAAATAGTTATTATTGGTGTTCTGGAGACCCAAAATCAAAATATAATAGTTGCGGAACAAGTTGTTCTAGTTTATATGATTGTCTGAAAAATACCAATTGTGCTTATATAGTATGGAAACAACAAGGTTATACAGCATGGTATGGTTATAGAAATCATAAAACAGAATGTGATAATTATAAAATCAACTGCTAAAAAAATGTGAAAATAATAAAAAATAAAATTGAAATGCTTTTCAAAAAAGTAATTCAAATTACAAAAAATAATCAATTTGTAATAAATTACATCATGAGTTCAATTACTACTTTTTGGGGAAATTCAGAGCAAAAATTATTTTCGGATGAAGTAATATGGTGTTCAAGTTATACAGCAATTGTTCATTTTAATCGTATACACGTAAAATTATTGGAAAGCATAAGCAATGAAATTGAAAATAGATATTACATACAGAAAATAAATAACAAATATCAATACATCGGCAAAGTACTTAGTTGGAATGTAATTAAAGTAGAGAAAGGATACGCCGACTTGGAATTAGTCATAAAACAATGTCCAAAAAATAAAGAAATTATATTTTACACAAAAAATGATGTGTGCACATATTTTGGATTTACATATATTCAAAATGAAGATTTTGTAAAGAAAATTATAAAACATTAAAAATAAAATAAAAAATTTAACCAAACTAATAATAAAAATAATAATAATTTCATATTATCATTATTTACAAAATCTAAATGCAAACGAATATCTAAAATTTCAAAAAATAAATTATTTTATCATTTCTTGTATAGCTTATGTTTTTTAGTGTATTTTTTGTTATTTTTTTTGAATATTTTTTTTGTTATTTTTTTTGAATACTTTTTACCACCTGATTTAATATATATATTTTGAATCATATTGTATGAATCAATAATTTCTTCCAATTCACTAATACTTAAAGAATTTAATACTTCATTTAAGTTCATATTATTTATTGTTGCGTCAGGATTTTTAATATGTAAATAAGATATTACAGTATCACCCATTTGTTGAAAATTATTTTGTATTTCTTTTATTAAATTTTGTTTGTTTATTTCAAGTAATATTTCAGCCAAATCAGATGAATCTAAATTTGTTAATGCTTTATTCATATCTGTAAATGTTTGTCCTGGTAATTTTTTTAATATATAGTTTTGTATTATTTGATTACATAGTTCATTTTTATCAACACAAAATTTATTGATTTCATTTATAATTGCACCTTTACCAATCGCATCGGCTATTTTTGTTATTTCATCTGTTTCAGAATCAGTTTTTGTTTTTAATAAATTTAATAAACCAGTTGCTCCAACAGCTATATTCTGATCGCTGGTTGTAATATCTTGATCTTTAATATCTGGATTCCATGTATCATAAAATTTTAAATATTGTGCTTCATCCATAAAAAACTCAACTAACACATAGTCAATATTAGATAATTTGTTATTTATTTTATCTTCAGGTGATAATAATAAATCAGATAATTGTCTATAATTATTTGTTAAATTATCGTCTTCAAATAAATTTTTTATTTCTGGATCTTGGTTTTTAATTTCATTAACAAAAAAAGTTTTTAAATTTTCATCTATTTCATCTAAAAATCTTGTAAATACAATAATAAATACATAATAAGGATTTACAATTGAAACATTGATATTATAATAATTAAAATAATCATTTTTAATATTCATTAATTTTTGAATATCTTCGTTATATTTAGTTACAAATCTATTGTAAAAATCTACATGTGTTTTATTTGATAATAATAAGATTTTACTATTATTTATTTTTAATATCATTCTACCCAATAATAAAATTTTAAATGCTTGTCCTACCATGTTGGATGCGTAATTTTTACCACTCATTTCAGGAAATAATATTTGATGGTTTGTAATATTTGGATATGTAATTATTGCATAAAAATTTTGAAAAAAATTACCTATTTTTGAATCAGTTTTATTTAAATCAAGTAAAGAACCCATAATCGCCTTAGAAATATTAGTGTCTTTTCTTCTTACTTCAAACTCAATACCCATTGGTATTTCAAATATTTCTTTATATAAACTATAAATATTTGTAGTATCTAGTTGTCTTCCCCAATCAAACTTAACAAATTTATTTGAATCATCTGTTGTTTCAGTTATTACTATTGCTTTGGTTATTTGAGAAACAGGCGGTATTTCTTTAATAGGAGCGCTACCTTTTATTTTTGCCCAAGTAGTATAAACGTCATTCATATCTGCAGCAGAAATTGCATTACATAAATTGATTAAAGTAAACATAGGGAAATTTACTGATGCCTTATACTTATTCAGATAATTTATAATTGTTCCGACCTTACCTTTTGGATCACCTAATATATTTATTCTATCATCAATCCAATCTTTAATTAATTTTTTATTATTTGGTGTATTAAATAATTTTCTGAATTGTGTTTTTAATGATTTTTCCATGCAATGTCCGTCTGTATCATTTAATAAAGCTGTAACTATATTTTTTAAAATTTTGGTAGTTTCTGTATAATTCAATTTAAACTTACCTGCACCTCTATCCACATCGTATATAATAAAATCTTCATCGCTTTTTTTTTGATTGCAACATCTATGCGCCCAAGCGTATTCCATAGTAATTTCGTCTGATATCATTTTCTCTCTAGTTGTTAATTTTTGACCTGAATTTAGTTTTTTTATTATGTCTTTATAATTATCATTATATAAAGTTAAATACATGCATGCTTTATAAACAGGTAAAATATGTTCACATTCAGCTGTTGGGTCACCTTTAACTATTGGAAAACCACATATATAACATGTTGAATTTTCAGCATTTGTTAATTTATCACCTATAGAATTTACACATTGTGTTATTGCTGCACTTCTTTCCCACCATTTTCTAGCATTCGCTTTATCAATTGTTTCACCATATGCTTCAAAATTAACATCTGGTTTAAATCCATATACTAATTCAAATGCATCTCCAGCATCTAATTTATCCATTTGTTTCCAATCATAAATTTTAGGTAAACTTTCTCGGCTTACAGGTGTAAGTCTTTCTTCAGAAGCTCTTTTTGCTCTTCTTTCAGCACTTTTTGAAATTCCTAAATTAGTATCACTACTACTTACACTACTTATTGTTCTTTTTTTATTCATTTATAAATATATATATATATATATAGTCATAAAATTTATAATTATAATTTGTAAATAGCTAGTATTTTAATACTAATAATTGGATAAATAAAATAGTTAATTCTATATTTTTCTAAATGATATTAAACATTTTCCACATAATAAATCATTATTGTTTTTAACATCAATTGTTTCAGTTTCTTCTTCTGAATCCGAATCATTTGTAATACTGCGATCACTATTACTGTTGTATGAAGTATTTTTTTTATTCAATTTTGGATTTTTTAATTTTGGTTTTTCTTTTTTTGTAACACAAATAGATCCAGGCTCAAATACAGTCGTCCATTTTGATAAATCAGTTGTATAATTTTTTGAAGTTGTATAAATAATTTTATAATTTTCTTTTTTATAAAATGCTTTTCTTTTTTTCCATTGATTTTTAAACACATCATGACTATCAATAATATCTACCACAACTGGTTCACTATGTTTTTCTCTTAATATTCTACCAACACTTTGCTGAATATCACTTCTTGGTGTGCACATAATTAATGTAGTTAATGTCTTTATATCAAGTGCTTCTGACGCCATACTATAAGTGGCGATCACCACTTTTTTTGTTTCCGTTTGTTTCAATGCTGTCTCTTTCATACCTCCAATATAATAACCAACAGAAGCTATATTATGGTGTTCAATCGCATCATGTAAATATTTCAACAAGCTTTTATTATGTGCTAAAATCATGATTTGTTGTGCTGGATTTTCTAGAAGCATATCTTTTAAAATGTTTAATATAAATTCTGAACGGCGATTATAATCACACAATTTTGTGATCATAGTGCTATAAGCAGGATTACCACGATAATCTGTTATTTCATGATTGAATTCATCGTCGTCCACTTGATATTCTATTGCACGAACAACCACGTCTCTTTTTTCATCACGTTCACCTTTAAATATTACATCACCTAGAAACATTTTAAAAACTTTCGTGGTTCCATCTTTACGATTCATTGTTGCAGACAAACCGAGCATATATTTAGTAACAATTTTA
>Ga0214923_10006795_pt1 | contig 12685 bp, 15 predicted proteins | sample LL1510_MetaG_FD_177993 | JGI IMG/M metagenome (GOLD analysis project Ga0214923, IMG submission 177993) | Freshwater microbial communities from Lake Lanier, Atlanta, Georgia, United States - LL-1510 | ecosystem: Environmental > Aquatic > Freshwater > Lake | place: USA: Georgia | collected...
CGAAACATTGGAATTAGTGACATATGCATTAAATCAAGCAAAAGAGATTTTGACAAAGAATCGAGAGGATGTAACAAAAATGGTGGATTTGTTGGTAAATAGCACGACTATTAGTGGCGATGTTTTTGTAAAAAATATGACGTAATAAAATATTTAGCTTATATATAGAATTCATGGCAAAATCATTGAAGCGAGTAAAGGGTTCTAGAAAATCCTTGAGAAAAGGAAGAAAATCCTTGAGAAGAGGAAAAGGATTTAGAAAAAATGTAAAAATATATGGTGGAGGTGAAACTACCAGATTACACGAGTTAGTTAAAGGTTCACCTACAGATGTAGTTAATAATCTTAAAGAAATTAGAAATTTAATAATTGAAGGTGCAGATATTAACGCTGAAGACGAAGAACATAAAACACCATTAGATATTATATTAAATAAGCCAAGTAGAGATATTGAACAAATGAGTCCTGTAATTATTTATTTATTACAATCTGGTGCAGAATATAACGGATCTATAAAAGAAAAAGTAGAAAAATATATAACTAAAATGAAAGATAATTTATATGAATTAATGACAGACGAAGAGGGTAGAGTATATATCAATAAAAATGACAGACGAAGAGGGTAGAGTATATATCAAGAAATAAGAAATACATCTTTCTATAAATTTACCAAATCAACTACCTCTTTTCCAAATACACTCACCATTGCATCATACAATAAGTTAGTTTCGTCCTCACTAAATACGTTCAAATATTTTCCATATCTACCCGATAGTAGTCGTTTTCGGTTCCAACGAACTTGTTTTACCAAATCGTTGGGATTTTTAGAATCCGTTTTTATTTCGTGCGGTTTTAGAGCAATCATATATCTGGAAAAACATTTATATAAACCATATAATAAAAACCCGCTAAATATATCTAACGAAATGATAGCTATATTTTTATTATTCTTGTTTGTAAATCTCACATATGCGTTTACTCAAACAAGTTATTTGACACAAATACAAAAAGACCGAATCAATTATATTATACAACATCCAAACACACCAATCGAAGTGCGAAAAAAAATAAACAATATATTGTTCACATACTATAAAAAATGGGCAATTGCTAAAGCAATACGATTCAAACAGTTGCACAAACATAAATGTCGAAATATTCAATACAATGAGTGTATAATGTTTGCTCTTACAGGGTTATATAAATCTATTCAAAAATATGATGGAAAACATGCATTTATTATATATTCATACCTGCATATAAAGGGCGAATTGTATAAGGGAATGACCGAACAACAACCCATCAATCTATTGCCTAAAAATTATTTGCGAAAAAAACATTTACTGGAAGAAAGCAAAAAAATACATAATGTTTATACAAAACCGATTTATCTAGGATTTGATGATTATAAATTGGACAAAAATGTGCAGAGTCCAAATAAAAACATTTTATTAGAAACAGTAGAAACAAAGGAACGTCTGATAAAAACATGGGGAAAAATAAACCAACTCCCCGCGTTTCAACGTCGCATATTTCATTATAAATATTCTCATGACTTTAATATAATACGATCGAACAAACATGTAGCCGAATTAATGGTGTGTAGTGAAGAATGTGTTCGTAAAAATATTGTAAAATCAATAGATACAATTATGACATTGTAAATAACTTTTGTAATTGTGTAATTACAATTTGACTGCATATATGCATCCATATAATTTATTTAGACAAAATCTGTATATATTATATAAAATGTCTGTCCAACTTACCCCCGATCAAATTGCTGAAATCACAAAATACATAAATGTATATAGGGCAAAACATCAATCACCGCCTCTCTTTTGGGAAGCACCAATCGCAACTTTGTCTCAACAATGGGCGGACTATTTGAATACCCAAAATTTATTTCAACATAGCACAAATACTGCAAAATATGGCGAAAATATTGCTTTTTACAAAGGTTATGGAACAGATGTAATGGTTCTACTCAAGAAATCGGTTGACGATTGGTATAATGAAGTAAAATCATACGACTACAATAATCCAGTATTTTCTTCGGCAACTGGTCATTTTACATGTTTAGTCTGGAAATCAAGCACCACCTATGGTATGGGAATTTCAATTAACCCAAATACCTTTGCAGTAGACGTTGTTATGAACACTTCTCCGCCTGGTAATTATGTGGGTCAGTTCAAGGATAATGTATTGGCACCGGTGCCAACGCCAGCACCAACGCCAACACCAGCACCAACACCAACGCCAATACCAATACCAATACCAAACCCGATTCAAGTAAATAAAGGTTTTATAATAGATTCATTATACCGGATTATTACAGCGATTCAATATAATCAATCAAAATCAAGTATTATTAAAATGGTTTATGATTTAATATCATTTATTAGTAAAATATAAGATTTAGAAAAATATAGACAAAATGTATAGATGAAAAATATTAAAGGAGGAAATAAAACAATAACCATAAAAGAAAATACATACGAATATAGTTTAAAGGATCAAATAGGACATGGGACATTTGGTGCAGTATATATAGCAACAAATCAAGGGAATAAATTTGCTTTGAAAATAGTAAATTCTACAGCAAATAAAGATGTAATCGTCCAAAATGAAATGAATATTTTAAATAAACTTCAGCCCGTATGCAGTGATTTTATATTATGTGTAAGTGATTATGCAAAAATAGATAATTTTCATTATATTATAACCGAATATTTAGAGGACTATATTGAATTGTTTACATATATATTAGATGAATCATACAAAATACCAACCGACGACCAATATATAATAATCATTGATAATTTATGTAGAGGATTGAAAAAAATACATGATGAGGGTATTGCACACCGAGATATCAAACCTGAAAACATAATGATAAACCCAATTACATTAGATATTAAATATATTGATTTCGGACATTCTTGCAGTAATGATAATACGGATAGTATATTTAATGCAATTTGTAACGTAACTGTAGGAACCGAACATTATTATGATCCATTTATCAAATATCCAGATGTAAATTTACATGAATTAACAAATGATCATTTTAATATATTGCAAAAAAGTGATATATGGTCATTGGGTATAACTATTTTTGTATTAATATCAAAAAAAACAAACGAACACCCATTTAATCCGATACAGGCATCTGGTAATCACAATAAATTTAAAGAATATATTGCCTATTACATATCTCGTGCAGAAACCCCTAAAATAATTAAAGATGTAATGGATGAAGCAGCCAATTTATATACCAAAGCAATAAAACAACAAATGTGTGCATTAAATTTAGTAAATGCATTCTCTGATGATACAAACCAGCGTAAAATAGACATGCCAAACGAAACAATTGATATTACTACACCAAATAATCTATCTGTCAAACCAATGAGTATTATGAGAAGAAGTCATAGTTTTCCTATTCGTATTAGGAGACATAGTTCTCCTATTCGTAATAAAAGTATAAAAAGAAGTCATAGTTCTCCTATTCGTAATAGAAGTATAAAAAGAAGTCGAAATAGTTCTATTCAACGACGTAGAATAAGAAGTCGCACGAGTCAAAAAAAAAGTATTTCATAAAGTAATCTTATCTAAAAAGAAAATACTATCATAGAATAAAACAAAGAATAAAAACAAATATAAATATATTATTCATATACAATATATTTATGGAATTGTTCAAACATACACTCTACATCAATTTAGAGGCGAGAACTGATCGGTTGGTTCATGTTCAAACTGAACTTGCCAAAATGAATATAACCGGCGAACGGGTAAATGCAGTTAAAACGTCAGATGGAGCAATTGGATGTTCAATGAGTCATATTAAATGTTTAGAATTAGCCAAAGAGAGGGGGTATCCATACGTATTTATTGCAGAGGATGATATTACTTTTTTAGATCCGGAATTATTAAAAAAAAATATGGAAAGATTCGAAAAAGAATTGAATCAACATCATTGGGACGTGCTTGTTATCGGTGGAAATAATAGTCCACCATATATGCAAGTAACCGATTACTGTATGCGCGTCTTTAACAATCAAACGACTACCGGATATATTGCAAAAGCGCATTATTATGATACGTTAATCGCAAACTTTAAAGAGAGTGTCCAAAAATTAATGAGAGAACCGAACCAAAGAAAATCGTATGCTCTCGATATATATTGGAAACGATTGCAACAAACAGGCATTTGGATCATGATTGTCCCGCCCACCGTAATTCAATATGCTGATTATAGTGATATAGAAAAACGTGTTGTTGATTACAAACCTCTCATGTTAGATATGCGTAAAGAATGGTTATTTCGTAGATGATTTTTTAGTGTTTCTACTATTTTTTTTTACCCTTTTTTTAGTGCCTCCCCATATTCGTCTAGCAGTTACTGGTTTATTCAAATTTCTTAAATGTAGTCCAATTTCATCATATGCTTGACCAAATTCATCATATACTTGATTCGCCAATTGTTCGTCGGTATATGCTACTTGATATACTAGGTTGGAAAAAGGTATATTATGTTGGGGTGTTTTTGGTAAAGGTATCGCGTCTGGATCTCTATAATTTTGAATTGCATGTGTTCGTTCATGTAGAAGATCAACATCTAATATTTGTGGATTAAGTATAATATTATCGTGATATGGCATAGTAGCTCTAGGTAATTTTTTGAATCTAGAATCGGATTTTTTTCTTTTTATTTTACCAACAGATAAAGGTATAATATTGTTTTCTTCAATTAAATCTCCCATATATCCAGTAATATCTGTGATTACATCACGCAAATTATCTACATTCTCCTCATCCAAATAATAATCATCATCGTAGTCATCATCATCATAATGATGATTTTCGTTCAACATGTTTGATAATTTATTTTTTATATGATTCAAAAATACACAGAGAAAACGATTACCACAGATTTCTAATAAAATAGAAATAAAGCTTTTTTCTCGTAATGATTCAATACGTTCATCATTCGAATATTCGATGGGTTTTAATACCATAATAGAAGTCTTTATTGTAAATACTAATACCCAGAATAGCGTTAAAATAAGATAAAATAGCGAAGCTGTATAGACGATGATATCGGCAAATTTTATCATTGTTTTATTTCCACCTTTCTGAATAGTTTCTTGAAAATTTGGAGATGATTTTAAATGAATTTGATTTAATAAAATTTCATTTATTAATTTTTTAAGGTCAGTTTTCTTTACAATTTTATTACGAATTATTTTATTTTTGAAATCTTCGATACTAATTTCATAATGTTCATATGTAATCAACAATAAATTATTCAATGTATCTTTATCAATCTTACCTATTTTTGCTAAACGAGTTATTATTTCTAGAAAAATATTCATTGAACGAAATGTAGATAAGTTAATTTCCGGGTTGATTGAATTTAACTTATCTATTATATTTTTATAAATTTGCGGACTGTTAGGACTTTTCTTAAATGTATTATTAGATAGCATATACAATATATATCGAAAAAAATTCATTCGGTTACGATACGTGAAATCAACTCCATTATATAATCATCTTTTACCATTTTCCAACATCATAAATGCGGACAATACTGCTTTATTTTTCTCCTCATATTGCATTGTTTGTAAATTAGAACGATACTGGCGCTTCATCATTTGTTCCTGCATTTGTCTCTCTTTCGATGCCAACATTTGTTCAGCTTTCTGTTTTTCCATAGGATCTAATGGCATTTTACTACGTTCTCTCACAAAGTGGTCAACCGATGAATATTGCTGAACTTTTTCAAAATCTCTCTCACTCACAGAGAATACGGTTTGATCTTTGTGCACTTTTCGCAAATCATCAAATTTCAATTTACTAAATGGGTCGCTTGTTACATACGAATCGTTCATATCGTCATCATCATATACATTCGTTCCATTTCCGGATGAATACAAGTTTTCAACACCTCTATAATGGGTGATTGCTTGGTTCTTTTGTTTGATTCTTTCTAATGCATCCGCCATGTTACTGGCATTTACATTTCTCTCTATTTCATAGCTTGGTTCATCATTCTGAAACCATTCATTTTTGGTAGGGTCGGGTTTTTTAGCCATATTATTTTCAAATAATTGATTGAATTTGTCTTGGAATTTTTCGGGTGGCAATTCCTGAATTGTCTCGGTGACTTTTTTAACAGAAGATTTATTAAAACCATTTGTATTTAGGGGAGTATATTCCGTATTTTGCACAACTTGATTTTGTCGGTTTTGATTATCATAAAACTTAACTACAATTTCAAATGCCTTTTTGTAAAATAAAAAATATTCAGCAGACAATTTTGATTTATCAGGATGTAACATGAGAACTTTCTTTTTGGCCCGTTTCAAATCTTCCAATGAAATCTGATAATTCAATTCAAAGAGACCAAGAACTTCATCCAATGAATACATATGAATATTTAAATTGTGCGCGGTGTTGTTCATTCGATACTATATTATTTCTGGAAAAGTATTTGAATATTTTTCGGCTAAATGTTTTATTTTTGTATTCGAACATTTAGGAAAATACTCGCAATAATCAATAATAATAAAAACAAAATGATATAAAAAAATATTGTCAGATCTATATATAAAATGCCGCTTCCTATTATTACATCTACAGTAACAACACAAGACTTTATCACTTTATTAGAAAACAATCCAGGTTTAGTGATTGCTAAATTTGGTGCAGAATGGTGTGGACCATGTAAACGAATTGAGGAAATTGTCCAAAAATGTATGGATCAAATGCCAAATACGATTCAATGTTTAGTTTTAGATGTGGACGATTCATTTGAATTATATGCCACTTTGAAAAATAAAAAAATAGTAACATCAATACCAACTATCGTATGTTACGAAAAGGGAAATACCTCATATATTCCAAATGAAGTCGTTGTTGGTGCAGATCACAATCAAATCAATATTTTTTTCGGAAAAGCCTTCAAAAAAGGGAAGGAGTTATTAGCACAAATGTAAATATTGTAAAAAACTTAAAGGGTTTTTACAATATAACGTATAAAATGAGTAAGGTCGAATATTATGTATTGACAAAATTAGAATCGGATAGATATTATAAAATGAAGACGCGATTTGAAAATGAATATATAAATGCTAATTTTGTTCCTGTAGTAGAATTTGATGATAAACGATTAGATAAAATTCCAGAAAAACACAAACGGGCAACATCGTGTATGTTTGGACATTTGGACATGTTGCGCAAATTTATAGATTCAAATGCTGATTTCGGTGTTTTTTGTGAAGATGATATACATATTCGTAGAGGAATAAGCGAAATAATACCGGAAACGATCGCTAAATACAAACGACAAAATTTAGAAATATTGATGTTGGGTTACTTATTTCCATTTAAGCCGGTAGAATTGTCATTTTACCACGAACCCGAATTTTACAATCAAAAATTAGATATTATTGATGAAAATCTTATTTATTTCACATATATCGATCGTTTATGGGGTGCACAAATGTATATGTTGGATCGTAAAACAGTCGGTAAATTTTTAAACAAATATACATTAGAATATGCGATTCGCTCAATCGAAGATACAAATTTAGCCCCATTTGCCGCCGACTGGACACTTACAAAAGATGGACGTAGAGCGGCAGTATATCCAATGTTGGGACTAGAAGAGAAACCAGAAGGATATAATGATTACGGACAAGGATCCTATCATATGAGATGTTTTAATTGTCATTTTGATGATACTAAATATATTTAGTGGCGGTTTCGTTTCGTCCTCTTCTTTTTATTATTTTTGCTTTTACGATTTTTACCTCCTACCGATTCTTGATTTTGCGGAGAAACTACTTGTGGTGATTCGGGTGATCGTGATGCATCTGGTGACGAATCTTTTATTTCTGATGATGTTTCATTTGGAGAATTATTATTTGCTAAATCCGATTCTGGTTCTTGTTCTTGTTCTGGTTCTTCGTCGTATATAGTTGCTACTGCTAAAATAACGGCGGTAATTCCAATAGATCCATATGTAAATAACGTAGGTGCGTCAATCATAACGATTGGTCGGTTTGGAAATATATTAAATGTATCGTATACCGCCGCCATAAAATCTTGCATATTATTCATATTTTCCTTCATTATTATTATATATTGATAAAATTTTTATTATAGAAACCCATAATAAAAATTACTGTTCTAAATCCATATTCCAATCATCATATAATCCTCCTGCTTCTAAATTAGAAGCCATTGTATTGTTATATTTAGTTAGTTTTTCTATAATATCCATTTTTACTGGAATGGATACTTTTACATTGGTCAATTTATCTAATATTTCTTTTTTATAAATATAATTACCGATTTGATCCATTATATTTGAATCATCTGTTTGATTATATCGTTCATCATGACCAGTTGAAAATTTATTTATATATGTTTTTTTCAAAAGTGTATTTTTTGGAATTAATCGTAATTCTTTGTGAATTCCATTTGTATTTAATTCTGGTATAGGTCGCGTATTGCGATTCATAGATGTTAGTAAATATATGAATATTGTTGCAAGATATTTCATTTTTATATTTTTTATTTATATATGTTTATATATTTTCATAATGATATTTTTGGTTAAGATCTACGTAATTGTTCTTTAGAAAATTTATTCACCCATTCTTCTTTGCATGGTTGTGAGACTGTTGCATGAAAATGTCGTTCGTATTGTTCAGGACTATCAAAAAACATAACATGTTGATCATTCCTACATACGTCAGAAACATTTGCTACTTTATAGAATAAATCTTCACTACGAGATCCAACTAAAAAATTTTGATAAACACCAGTAATAGCGTTTCGAATTTTACTTCCGGGTGTAATATTTGTAGTATAGAATTCAACGGCGACTCTTTTTTTACCATTGTATCTATATGTCTTATTATATCCTTTGTCGGCCTTTTTTAATTCTTCCATCAACTTTAGTTGACGTTTTGCATTTGATGTAATAGAATATGTAGAAGTTGCATCATCAAAATCTGGTATATAAGACATTGATATATCGTCGTTCGTATGATGAAGGCTTTCGGATTCATATTCATTCTCGTATGACATTTTTAAATTGCTTTATAGAATTGTTATCTATGTAGGTGGGTGGCGGTGGTATCTGTTAGATATACTATATCATACTATTTGTTTATATTGTTTGAATTTATATTTTTGTATACATATATATATTATATGTCGGCCTTTTTTAAAAATATAGAATATGCTCGCAATTATTTTTTTAATACTTTAGAAAATTTACAAAAAAAATCTATAAAAAAAATGGATAAAAAATATACAATTGATGATAACGATACGATGAATGAGCATACTAATGTTAGTGGCAATGAAACTGCGCAACCTGTAGTAGATGGAGAAGAGAAAAAGGTATATGTTGATGAAACGACACAACCTGTAGTAGTGGGTGAAGAGAAAAAGGTATCTGTTGATGAAACGACACAACCTGTAGTGGAGGGAGAAGATAAAAAGGTATTTGTTGATGAAATTTCGCCATCTATTGAAAATGATCAATACCAAAGAGAGACAATACCATATATATCGACGGATGATGATAGCGATAGACATTCGATTCCATATATACCATCGTATGATGATAGCGATAGTGATAGTGACAATGGTCTAATTTATGACAAATCTCCTTATATTTTCAAAAATCTTTATTCGAGCAACGAACAATATTTTCATTATATAAATGATCGATTGAATAAAGAATTTGGCGGATGTATGGATACTGACTCTACCAAATACAAAATACATTTCTGCATTTATGCAATAAACGGAACATGTAGTTTCAGAGGAGATATAATGCCCTTTTTACAATTTATATTTGAGAATAATGGAGGTATGTATTCATTTCCTAGTATGGAATTTAATTGTTCACCCACCGTTGAACCAGATGTTTATTTCAAAAATGAATGCATCAAAAAATTATTAGATTTATTTCCAATTAAACAGATCGATGAAGATATATTAGAAGATATATACAAGGGTTTTTTAGAATATGATGAGAGCAATATATTTGTTGTATTCGATTTTAGCAACTTTTTTAAATCCATGATATGGGAATCTACCGAAACCACTATCATGTCTACTTTCCTTTCAAGTATGAAAAAAGAAACATATAGCTATGTTTGGGGAATCGTAGATGATATTCTTGAAAAAAAAATCAATAATACTCCTATTGAAAATATTATAGCTGAATTCTTTACCAAATACAGGTATATGAGAGAAATAAAAAAGGAATATGGTAGTATAGCATCTCTGCCAATGATTGCTTATTTATGTAAATTTGAAAATGATTCATATGCCAACATAACTCAATCAGAAAAAAACAAAAACTCTTATGAAAAACGAAGCGATCATCCATTATTAGGACCTTTTTATATTTTCTCCAAAGATAAAATAAATGAAAATGCAAAACGATATGCCGTTTTTACTGAAAATAATATTGTAATTGATGATGATTTAGAAGTAATTAATGAAAATGATCCAACATTTTTTAATAGAGTTATATTGAATAAATCTGTAATAGAATATACCTCAAATAATGAATCGTTTATCTGCATAAAACCCGAAACTTTTTTTTACGAATTGTAAATGAATATGTAATCTAATAAAATGATATTATATTTCTCTATAATATCATATATCGCTCTTATACTATATTGTCCAATCCACCGACATACTTATCCAAATATGTATGAATTATGTCATCAACCATTTCTAGTTGAAAATTATTTAATATCTCTTCATTAATTGGCTTTCTACCATGCATTTGTTCAAATTCATTCACAAAGATGTCTATTTTATCATGTTCAGATTTTATTTTATTCGCGATTTCATTAGAGGCTTCCATCAAATGTTTTTGTAATTCATTCTTCTCTTTTTCCTTCAATTTATCTTCCAACTCTTTTTTGCGACGAGCTTCAGTTCTATCTTTTTTAATAATTTCATCCACCTTTTCCTGAATCATCTGTTCACGCATTTTGATTTCTTCTGATGTCTCATTTGGATCAAATGACTGGTTTATATTTTTATACCATTGATGACGATTTTCATTGGCAGTTATAATAATATCACATACATCGGGTTTTTTTAATTCATCGTATCTTTTACGTTGTTCAGATCCCGGTTTACCTGCAAAAATTGTATTAAAATCATCGATAATTTTTGTTGGTATGGAAGGACTCGTTTCCATCAATCGATCGAATTCTTGACGATTTAATTTCAAAAAATGTCCAGCATCCATACGTTCAGCGGGAGCTTTTGCCAATTCGATACGAATATTACGCGCAAATTTATCCCAAGATATAGCCGAAACTCTATGCGATTCATTCAATTCAGATATTTTTAAATATTGTTGAATCGTAGTCAAAATACCAATTAATATATTAATCGTTCCAATTACCATTGGTGCAAATGTTTGATATTTGAGTGGTAAACTTGCTTGTGCAAATGATGCAGTTCCACTCACCGTAGATAACGTAATTGCCGGAATAGTAAACCATGCATGCATTCTCGAATATTTGATGTGAGCGCGCGTATTTAACCATTTGTAACATTGAGCAATATCGCACCATTCGACCATGATCATCTCATTTTCAGGAGACCATTCAATTTGTTTGGTGGTCGTAGTAACGCTTGCATTATCTCCACCTTCATTGTTTTCTTCTTGATTTTTATGTTTATCGTCTTTTTGTTTGTTCATATAAATTGTATATACATGTAATAGAAATTCATGTATATACATTTGTTATAATAATTATTTCTCTTCCTCTATGACAATATTTTCATTGATAGAATCATTCGTTTCAATGGTTTCAATGATTTTTTCGGTGGACTCGAGTATTTGTTCCGATTCATTTAATATTAACTCGATTTTATCATTTTCAGTGGTAATTCTTTTTTTAAATTCACTGTTTACGTTTAGATCGATAAGTTCATGTGACAATAAGAAAAACGAATCTACATCGCTCTTTGAATTTAATTCCGCAGTTTTGTTATTGTTTAATATGTCATCTTCTATTTCACGATGAAACATATCCATTTTTGTATAAAGTTTTGCTAAATAGTTTTCTTGCGAAGAATGAAAAAAATGAATATAATTAATGTATAGGCCCATTTGTTCTCTCAACATTGTGTTCTCATATTCAAGTGTAGTTAGAAAATTTGTAATTGATATTCCGACATTTGTATTATCAGTGTAATCGTGTATTTTTTTTTCTGATTCTTCATAATACAAATGTAAATCATCCATGATTTGTAAGATAATTTTATGTATTTCTCTTATATCGCTAATCTTGTATTCGTGAAATGGTTCTAAATCTTTATATACTGGTATCTTCTTTATATCGTGTGAAGTAGGTAATTGAATATTTTTTTCTTTGTTTTGCATCATTATAATGTTATATAACTTGTAATAGTCACCATACATACGATTATTTATTAAAATTACAAACTTTGTTAAATTTTCCATTTCCATGTTCAAAATTTTATATTGAAAATAGAACGAATCTAAACAAAACAAAAAGATTTTTTTGCTATTGTGTTTAATTAAATTATTATATGTATTTTTTAATTTATTCAAATTGTTTGTAATGTTATTTTTTTTTTCAAATATTAATTC
>Ga0214923_10006796_pt1 | contig 12685 bp, 17 predicted proteins | sample LL1510_MetaG_FD_177993 | JGI IMG/M metagenome (GOLD analysis project Ga0214923, IMG submission 177993) | Freshwater microbial communities from Lake Lanier, Atlanta, Georgia, United States - LL-1510 | ecosystem: Environmental > Aquatic > Freshwater > Lake | place: USA: Georgia | collected...
CTTATTTTTTTATAATAGTATAATATGTTTCAATTAAATCCGGCTCCATTAGATTCTGAAAATAATAATTTATCAGAATCTAAATTATATAAAAAATCAAATAATAAAACTCTAAAAAATAAAAAAACTGTAGAGTTTGATGAATCTAACATAACAAATACTAAAAATAACGAAGTTTTAAAAAATAAAATCACCAGTTTAGGAAATTTAATGTCAAAAATTCACGAAAATAATGAAGAAGAAGACAACTTTAATACAAATTACCAATCTAATATAATAGATGAATCAATAAGCACATCTTTTACAGAAAGTTTAAATGAACAATTAGCAAAAATACAAAAAATGAGAGAAGACGGAAATAATATACCACACAACACTTTTTTCAATAATGAATTGCAAAATTCAAAAACTAATAATACTATGAATAATAATACTTCTAATTTTGAAAATTCAAATGTATTAAACAGTTCTATTTCATCAAAAAATGAGTTATCTAATTACAGTGATAGTTATAAATTGAATTATGATACACTATTACAAAATAGCAATACACATAATTATGACAATAATAAATTAATATCAAAATTAGATTACATAGTACATTTATTAGAAGAACAACACAATGAAAAAACAAATTATATTACAGAAGAATTAATATTATATTTATTTTTGGGAATCTTCATATTATTTGTTTTAGATTCATTTGCTAGAGCTAGTAAATATGTTAGATAAATTTCACAAATATGATTAGGTTATTTTTTTAAAAATAAATAAATATTCATCGCTATGACCTACAGAATCCAATGATTTTTTATCTTTCATAGCAAAACCTTTTGCTTTAGCAAGTTTCAATATTTCATCAATACTAGGCATGTATAAATTAATTAAATTTTTACGAATATTATGAGTTTCAAAATTTTCAAATTTTTCTTGATAGCACGAGTATGGTTCATTAAAATAGTCAAATGTTTCTGAATCTGACTTAGTATTTAAAATTTCATAATTGCACAAATATTCTAAATTAGAATCAAATTTTATAATAGTTTTAGTAATAGCATTATTATGATCTTCTGGATTATACAAAATAGTATTATCTTTAGGAAGAATAAAAGGTTTAAATTTATCTCTAGTTAATAAATGTATTATTAATATTCCATTTGGACTTAATAATAATGCACAATTTTCAAAAAATAGTTCTTTATCTTTAATAATGTAAAAAGTTTTATTTAAACACAATAAGTGTGTAAATGAATTATAGTCAAACAAATTATTTTTGAGTATATCCCCTTGTATAAATTCACAATTATTATATTTTGATTGTGCTTTTTCTATCATATTTTTTGATTTATCCAATCCGATAACATCATATTTCATTTTATTTAACATATGAACATGATATCCAGTTCCACAACCAATATCTAAAAATTTAACAAATTTTTTATTTTTTGCATAACTAACAATAATTTTTAATTGTTCTACATCTCTATCCTTATTTTCATAAATTTTATCATAATATTTTGTATAAAAAGCATCATATATGGCATCGTCAAATTTACTATCAAATTTTTTACCAGATGTCATATCATCATAATTCTCATAAATTAGTGGTCGTTTATTTACTAAAAAAAATAATGTTAATATAAGCATAAATAAAAATATTTTGTGCAATAATGATAATTTAATAAAATCTGTTAAAAATACTTTAATATATCCACTTTGTAAAATATTTAATAATACTTTCATAATAATATTATTATTATGTATTAATATTATATTTTTTATGTATGTTAAATTAATAATATTATAACCAAAAATAATGGATGCTAATCATATAAATGATGTTCGCATATCTTTTAGAAATATTACTTTTTCAAAATTTCAAAAATCTAAAGCTCGATTAGAACTACTAAAAAATTTGTATGACGAAAAAATAGAAAATGCCTGCTATTGGAGTGCCGAATTCATATGTGCTGGTCATTATTTAGATTTATGGGACATAATATTATATTATTCATATAAATATATACATAATGGTAATCCTAAATTAACATTATATTTAAATATGCGTTATAATAATTTTATAAATATTTTAGAAAATGGATATAGCAAAGAATTATTAGCTTTGAGAAATAATGAAAAAATAAGGAAATTATTTTGTGAAATAATATGTGTATTGTGTTATTCTAATAAAAAAAATGTAATAAGTGATGTTAAATTAGATAAAAATAATTCTTTTGATTTGACTTGTATGAGTGAAAAATTTAAAGCACCCAATGTATCTTATATAGAAGAAATATTAAAAGAAGACGATCCCAAAGAGTTAATAATACCAATAAATGAACTAATATTTAATTTAATAAATAAAAACATAATAAATGTGTATTATTGGTATGAATGGATCATAGAATATGAAAATATTTGTAACAAAAAAAAGAAAAAATTCGTATGTGAAAATAGAAGTTATGCTCCGTCTGGAAATACTCATGATATTGTATGGATAATATGGGATATCTTATTTTATTATAGTAATCCTAGTATTATAGATAAAAAATATAATATAATTGAAACCAATAACAATAACAATAACAATAACAATAACTTAAAGCATAAAATAATAAAAAATTTATTCGAATTATTTATTATTAAATATAATAATAGTGTTAAAAAAAAGCGAAAATATATTATATATTTTGCATTTGCATTATTAATTGAAAATATTAATTTTGCTATTAATATTGTAAGCAAACAAGATGAAACAGAAGCTATTGTATTAAAAATTAATACAATATATAAAGAAATAAAAAAAAATGAAGAGTCTCCAAAAACAGACTATTTATTTAATAATTTAAACAAATCTAATTTAGAAAAAACTATGGAAAAAATAGAGTTATTAAATAACCTATAATTACTTTTTTATTTCATATGTATAAACATGTAAAAAAAAAGCATTACTGCCTACATCTAACGGCTTTACGCAAGTAATATTTTGTGATTGCTTAACAAATGAAACAATTTTTCTGCGGCTAATTTTTAAATCTTTGTGCATTTTTCGTAAAGATAAATTTTTTCCAATATGTTGTTTTAAATAATTCTCAACCACATTTTCGTTTGAAGTGTTAGATGACATTACTATAATATATATACAATTATTCTTTAAATTTATTCAGTAATATAATTTAAAGAATAACTCATAACTCATAATTAACTTCTATAGTAAAACATTATTTTATAACCTTTTGTAAAATTATATAATTCAGGGTAATACTTTGGATTTTCTTTGAACTTCCAATTTTTATTAGTATTTATCATTTTTTTCCAATTAAATCTCTCTAACTTGGATAAACTACTTCCGTCAAATTTGTATTCTTGAGAATTTACTGTTAAAACACTTACAAAATGACTGTTTGCTTTCGGATCAAAATGGTCTTTATTTGTTAGTATAATTGAGTCTAATACATAATTATAAACTTCTTTTTTTTTATCTATTAATTTATATGAAGTTTCAAATATAGAATTGCTTTGAAAATCTTCTATAATAATAATATCAGGTATAATATTTGATAAATTTAGAAATTTTTTTTTTATAATTTCTTCAACATATAACTTGCTTGTGAAAGTTTGTTTCATAATTTTTAAAGTATCATAATTTAAATATTTCAAAATCGCTTCATAATAAGAAAGTGGGTTTCCTGCATCTTTTATATTAGGTATATCATACAATTTATCATTATTATTAAATAAAATAATAGGATCTATTGATTTTGGATTATTGTTAATAATTTGATATATATGATATATAAAGAAATTGGTATTTAATTTATTAGTCAAAGCATTGAGTGCTTTAAATAGTTCGTGAGACTTAGTATTTTGATTATATGAAGCTTCAATAAATAAATTTAAAATAAAGAAAAGTTTGGCAATATTTGGGGGAATTAAAGTAGAATCTAATTTTTTACCTGTTATCATTAATTCTCTAAAAAATCTGAAAAATTTCCTACCTTTATCACTAAAAAAAAAAGATACAAACATTGTATTAAACCAGCAATTAGATAGTAATTGAATTGGTGGAATGAATCTTGAAACATCTAAATGTTTGGAAGACTTTAAATTATGAAGCAATATTTCTTGAACATCAGGATCATTATATGGTTTACAAGATGTAGAATCATTATTGTTTATTCTTAAACTTAACAATCCTTGACATAATTTTAAAGAATTAGGTCTTAATGTTTTTAGTGAGCGTATTTTTAACTGTTTATTTAATAGTGGTGAAAAAGAACGGTGTTTAAGTGATTTAAGTAATTTAGGAAGCTTCTTAGTACTCATTCTACTATTACTCATATATAAATAGTACAATAAATTATAGTTATGCAATTTTTATAATTAATTGGAATAATAATAATAATAATAATAATAATAATAATAATAATAATAATAATAATAATAATAATAATAATAATAATAATAATAATAATAATAATAATAATAAAGTAATTATTATTATTATTATTAATCTATAATAATATAAAATAATATATAATGAATAATAATAACTATTTTACTGGAAATAGTTATAAAGAAGCATTTAATACTTTTTCAAATACACCATTAGGTGCTATTACAAATAATGAACAAAGTTATAATGAACCAAAAACAAATAAAAGAGGTATATTTTTTTGGAGTTTTATTATAGTATTATTAGCATTTTTAGGATTTAATATATTTAATTATTTAGCACAAGGAACAGATATAATAACTAGTTTATTATCTCCAATAGCATATGTGATTGCTATGGTTTCTGGAGATACTGTTAAAACAACAGTGCAACACACATCACAAGGAACACAAACAATTGCAAGTGAATCATCTAATTTTTTACAAATTTTATTAAAACTAATAACAGACTGGTTTAATAATTCAGTAAAATTTATAGCAAACACTTCAACATCTGCTATTGATTATTTACAATCAAATATTAGACAAGATAAAATAACATCAAGTAATAATATAAAGACTGATTCAAAGAATGAAACAAGCGAAGATGAAGATAGTGTTTTACAAAATGAAAGAAAAATAGAAAATCGCGTTCAAGATGTTCCAAGTAGTGTTAAAAATTTGATTGTTAAAAAAGAAGATAAAATACCTGAACCTAGCACTTCTGAATCACAACATCATGGATTTTGTTATGTAGGCAAAGAAAATAGCATAAGACACTGTGCAAAGGTATCATCTAGAAGCAAATGTATGTCTGGAGACATTTTTCCAACAATGGATCTATGTGTTAATCCAAAATTACGATAACCATATTATTTAACGCATTATTTCATGCATTTTTTAATACATTTTTTATATGTTTTTCTTTTTTTAAATTGAGAACAACATACAGAACATCCATTTATACCATTTTTAGCATGTTTGCATAATGAAATATTTTCGCCAAGTTTTAATCTTAAGCTATAATTTTTTGATCTTTTTATAAAATTAGGGTTTATTTTTTTTAACCTTTTTCCTAGTTTTTTTAAAGTTATGTTGTTTCTTGTACTTGAACGCATAGCTTGATTCTGTTTTTTAGGAATATACTTTTTAAAAAATTGTAAAAATTTCTCTCCAGTTCTTTCTGAATTGTAATTGGTTACAAATTTATTATTGCTAATTACAAATAAACTTGGAAAGCCATGAACATTGTTATTAATTAAGGGATTATTAATAGATGATAATAATTCAGCATCAATTTCTAAAATAGTTCCATTCAATTTTTCTTTTGTTAAAAGTAATTTAAAATTCTTCCATTCAAGCTGCATATTTTTACAATGAGAGCAAGTTTTACTAAATACACCAACAAATAAAGTATTATTTTTTAATAGGTTATTTAATTCTTCATTATTCACATGTGTGTCATATGTTTTTAAAGGCATAATTGTGTATTATATATTAAATATATATTATATATTAAATATATATTATATATTAGATATATAATTATAATTATTATAAATAATTATTACATATTTGTGAAAATATTATATATTATTATATTATTAATATAATAATATAATATGAAAATAAATAAAGATTTTTTTTTTAATGATAAATTAAAGTTAGTACTTATAATTAGTTTTATAATTCTTGGATTATATTATTATATAAATTCTTATAAATATTATGAACCACTGGAAAATAAAACAAATAATTCAAACACGCAATGTCCTAATATGTTAATTGAGAAAGATGGAAAATATTATTTATATAATTCCAAAAAAAAAATATCTACTGGAGTAAATCCAATAACCTTTAATAGTTTAGAAGATTATACAAAATTTATAGAATGGCAAAACAATAAAAATATAGGTTGTCCTATATTATATTTACAATATTCAACTGACGCACAAAATAATGAGCTAATACAAGTCAAATCATCAATATTCGAAAATGAAGGGGGATTGCCTAGAAAAACCAAAGATTTATTAAAGGAAGACACAGATGCTGAAAATAAAATTTTAGATGCTACCAAAGATAATAATCGTGTTTTTAATACTAATATGTTTAATGGTTTTGATTCTCAAAATCAAGACATAGGATTAGATACACCGCTCGATAAAATTTTTCATCAACCAGGCAATAAAAGTGTAAATCCAATGGATCCACATTGGGGAGGTAAAAATTATACACTAGATGCGGTAAATAGAGGTGATTTTGAAGACCGTTATGTATATAAAAATCCGCACTAGTAATAATAGTATTATAAATTGTCAATAATAGATTTAATAGAACTAGATAATTCTGTATATTTTTTACATTTTATACAATTTTCATCTGTTTCATCATCTAATATATTTTCTAAATCGACTGTTTTTAGTGATTTTTTATCACTTATCATAGTCATCATACATTTGGCACACTCTAAATCACATATTTTCTTAGTATTTACAAGAATTTTCTTTGTTTCAGTTTTACCTTCATTTCCTCCTAATTCTTGAACCAACCCTTTTAGTTTATTTTCTATTACTTTAAAAACATCACCATTTTTCATAGAACTTGCATCATTACTATCATCTGTAAATCCTTCTTTAATAGTAGTATTTTTTTTAGAATTAAAATTTTCTTTATTAGAATTTACATTAGTTAATTCTCTAAATGATAATTGCTGTGCTGTTTTAAATTTATATTTAAAAGCGAGAGAATATATAAATATTATTAATAAAGTTAACAAACCATATGTAATAAAAGTATAATTATTAGTTTTCATAATTAATATATTATATTATTTTATATTATTTTATAATAATTACAGTATTATTTTAACTTAATAATGTTAAATTAAATTAAAATAATAGATTTTTTTTGAATTATTTGAGAGATTAAGGGTTATAAATCTTTTTATAACTAGTTTTAATATATGGTTTAGTGTCATGACTTTCACTCATTTCAATTGTTTGTTCGCTTGCTTTAATATTAGCAAGTTTAAGTTTTCTATTTTTAGCAATTTCTAAAGCTTTTATGAGAGAATTATCAATAAGTGTTACTATTGTATTAGCATTATAAGTAATATTGCTATGCTTCATTCTCTTAAATAATAAATAATTCATTTTATAAAATGAATTAAGGTTATAGTATTAATAATATAAATAATATTTTTAAATAATATTTGTAAATATTATTTGTTAAATGCTTTCTTTTATGTAATATATAAAAAAATATATTAAAATTGATAACTTATAAATATTAAATAATATTTAACAATATTTAACAATATTAAAAAAATATGATTAATAATATTACACAAATAGTTGAAACAGCGTGCGAATATTCACTGAAATATGATGAAAAAACCGAAGGATTGCGTGATAAAACATATTTAGAATTAGTTAAAGAATATGGTTCAAAAATTAAATGTCCTTGCACAAATAAAATATATTCAGTTACTTCACAATCTATAAAAAGTCATTTTAATAGTCAAAAACATGAAAATTGGGTTATTAAAAATCAAAAAGAACATATTGAAAATTATGGACATTGTTGTTGTCCACAAGATATTGTTAATATACAAAATAAAGAATTAAGAAATTTAAAATGTATTGTTCATGATTTAACAAACAAAAATAAAATATTGGTACAAGAAAATACGAAATTAGAAGAATATAATAAAAGTTTTCAAGACAAAATTGAACTATTGAAGAGTAAAATCACACAACTGGAAGAAGAAGAAAAATTTGTTGATTGTGATTAAATAGGATTAATTTAATTTATGTAATATTTTATAATCTTTATAACTTATTTTTTTTTCAACATTGGCAAAAGGTTTTTTTGCAATCTTTTTATTTCTTTCTTTGGCTTCTATTTTTTCCTTTGTTTTAAGCGCGCTATCTATATACATTTCTTTTAAATATTTTCCAACCAAATAAGATCCTTCGTGCTGGTTTAATTCACCATCTTCTATTTTTTTTAATATATCTAAAACTTTCTCTAAAATATTCAAATCTAAATTGTCATTTTTTATTTTATTATATAAATCAGTATAGTTATTAAATAAGAAATTACATTGCTTAACACAAATAGCATCAAATTCATTGGGATTAGATTTACTCAATCTTTCATATTTTTGCTTTAACATTATCATATGTTTTACATCATTTTTGATTAAAAGACTTTGTTTTTTTGAGCGAATTTCTTCTGTGCAATCATCGGTTTCGTTTGCTTTAATCAATGCAGCTAAGTCTAACCTTTGTTGAGGATTAAAAATATCCGAGTTTCCCATAATAGTTATATTATTAATAATTACTTTTATATTTAAAATGTTATATTTATATTATACTTATTTAAAATATACTTATTTTAAATATATTTATTTTAAATATATAATATTATTTAAATGGTTTTAAAAGCTAAACAAAACTTTATTTATAACTTAATAATAACAATATTAATAAGTTTATTAATGTTAATGTTATATTTAGGAAATTATAATTTAATTGAAGGTAATGACACATCTTCACAAGTTATGAGTAATTTAGATGCATTATTAGAAAACAATAAAGCCAAAGCAAAAAATTTGCAAGATAATACAAGTTATAAATCTGCTTGTTCTTCTAAAGAAAATATGAACGAAAAAAATGCAGATGCTATAAGAAATATAGGTGGTGCAGGAAATCCAGCATCGCAATCAGTTCAAAAAGCAAACCAAACACTTGCTTCAATATGTTCAAAGAATACTTAATAGTCAAATAATGTCTAAATTAATAACAAATATTAATTAGTAGTTATTAGCATAATTATATTATAATTATATTATAATTATAATATTTAATGGGATTAGGTGATGTAGGTAATGCTTTTTTAATCGTATTAATTTTTTGCTTGATTCAATTATTTATAACAATAAGTATTGGATTAGTACAACTTAGAAATAACTGGGATAAATATAAATGTAATCCGGGAGTAACGCCTTTTGCTGGAATTATTGGATATGATCCCGTTTTAACATTTCAAGAATGCACAAAAGAAACGCAAGGAGATTTTATGAAATCTTTTTTAAGTCCTGTTTATGATACGCTTGACACTTTTGCTGAAGCAGGAAATGTTTTTACAGAAGTATTAGAAGAGTTAAAATTGGGAGTAAATGTTCAAAAAAATACATCATTTAATATAGTGGAAGATTTAGGAAATAGATTTAAAATGTTAATCAGCGGATTAACTGAATCTTTTATTACCGTATCAAATGTTTTTGGCAAAATAACTTCAATGATCACTATAATATACAACTTAATAGGATTAAGTAGTAATTTAGGCGAAGCAATAGTAGGAGATCTACCAGGAACAGCATTTCGAATATTTACTGGGCGAAAGTTATAAATTTGTATAATTTGTATAATTTGTATAATTTGTATAATTTGTATAATTTGTATAATTTGTATATATTTTAATTTAGTCTTCTATATTAATATGACAATAAATAATGAAAATTTAGTCAACAAAATAAATACTTATTTTGAAAATACTAAGTTTAGCGAACTTTATAGTAATGATATATGGTTTACAATTATAATTTTTATAGTTGTAATTTTTGTAGCACTATATTTTTTTATTATAGGTTCTATAAAATCACATAAAAATTCTTGGCAAAAAAACAAATGTAATCCACTATTTATGCCATTTGCTTCAGTAATAAATAGCGAAGATTCGAAAGGCAAGGAATTAGATTATACAATAAATAACTTTAATGAATGTTTAAATACATTAAATGCAGAGTTAGCACAAGAAGCAAAAAAACCTATAGATAATATAGGAAATTCAATTGAAGGAATATATGCTTCAATACATAATGCATTTATAGAAGTTCAAAAATTTATTGTGTATTTATTTAATTTGCTGTTAGAAGTTTTCAAAATGCTTATGGATAAATTATCAACTATATTAATACATATTAAACTTTTTTTTTTGAATACAAATGAATTTCTTAGAAAAATATTGTCTTCAATTACTGTGGTATTTTATACACTTACTTTATTAATTAAATCATTTAGACTAGTATTTGTTGTTTTTGTTTTGGGATGGTTATTAACAATGGTTATACCTGCATCAATGACAGTAATTGGATTAATGATTACACTAATAACAGTGATAATGATATTTTCTCAGTTAATGGGTATCCCTTTTATAGGTTGGATTTTAGCACTATTACTTGTAGTCGTAATTGTAGCATATACTATAGGATTTGTAGTAGCAGTAATTTTTCTAATAATTGTTTCAATAATGTATGTAATATTTAATAAATTTGTTCAAAAAATATTTCCAGAGTAATTTTATTGCTATATAATATAATAAAATAGCACTAGCAATTTAAATGACATTTAAATTAAATAAGTCAGTGCATAAATTTTTTGATTTTTTTTCAAACCGGGCAAAAGAACAAATTAAATTATTAAATAATAAATTAATGAAAATAAAAGTTTTCAATCGCTATATTTTTAAAAATAAAATAATGAAAATTATTGCATCTATTATCATATTTGTTTTAGTGTTTGATAAACTAACAATTTTTATTGTATCAACCATAATATACGGTTTTGAAAAATATAAAAATGCACATAAAAACAATAATCTAGAAAACTATAATAATTTTTTATCAAGAAGTTCTAGTGAAAAATATTATGATAATATTACAGAGCTTTCTAAAGTGTATAAACACCCAGAACAAAATTTCAATTCATATAATGATGTATTAATTGATCCAGCAAAAGTTTTTTTGCAAGACAATAAATTTTTACCGGAATGTTGTTTTTATAATACAGACTATAGCACATCTAAAGGTTGTGCTTGTATTTCTCCAGAACAAGAAAATTATTTATTAGCACGAGGAAAAAATAAATCATATTTATCATTTATACAAGAAAACGATGAATATAAGAATATATATTTTTCTCCAACGTCAGTGTTAAAGCAAAACGAAAGTTCATTTATAAAACATGATACAAACTATATTATTGACCATGAACCTTTAACTGATAATAAAATTAGCGAATTTTATTCATTAACAAATCAATTATCATAAATTTATTATCATAAATGTAGTAACACTATCATAAATTATTAGTATTATTTATATAATATTAGTTAAAATACATAAATACATAAATATATAAGTATTTATATATAAATACTATGAAAACATTATATATATTATATTTGAATATAATATGTTTAAATTGTTTTTCTCTTAGCAACATTAAATTTAAAACAAATAATGGTATTTTACAAAGAAATAAACTTACACATAATAAATTAGCAATGTGCTTTAATAATAATGAAAATAGATCAAATATTTTAAATGCCACAAACACAATAACTAATAGCTTTATTGCTAACGATACTATAAGCAAATCATTTTATGAATTTATAAAACAACGTAATATAACATTAAATAATGAAGAAAACAATATAAAAAAAAATATTGTTGAAGAAAACTATGTAGAAAACTATATAACCAATTTTGTAGACAATTATTATAAAAATAATAGTCAAACAGAAACGCACAAATTATTAACAAGTTATAGTTCATATGAAAAATATATTAGAGAACCTACATCTAAAGATTTAAAATTATTAACATCTGAATCATCTATAGAATGGGCTAAAATATGGACTTATGATATGATACATCAACCAAATCATTTTCCAACATTTATGTTTCAAGATATGTTTAAAATGCGCGATTTTGGAAGCATAAATAATTCTCGAACTTATTTTTATATAGGTTTCTTTCCAAAAACACTAAATTTAAAACAAGGCCCATATTTTATTGGAGCGTTTGAACTAGAACCAGGTAAGCGACAGTTTATAACACATGCAATAATACAAAATCCAACTTATTATAGTAATAATAATTTTGATAGTGCTAAATTTGTTGAGTTTAAGAGAGAATTACTGGCTTTATGTAGAGATGCTGGTGTATTTTTACAATTTTCTAACCTTAAAAATACTAAAGATGAGAGATATTATTTTAGTTGGTTATATAATGAATAATTTAAGTAAAAGTAAAAAATATAATACTATTATAATAGCAATGCCAAAAACACATAAAAACAGAAAACATCCTAAAAAATTAAAAAATAAAGCCGGTTCATTGCGAAGTTTTAGAGAGACAAGGTCAGCAATAAGAGATTTAGATAGACGCGGAATACCACACGAA
>Ga0214923_10006797_pt1 | contig 12684 bp, 13 predicted proteins | sample LL1510_MetaG_FD_177993 | JGI IMG/M metagenome (GOLD analysis project Ga0214923, IMG submission 177993) | Freshwater microbial communities from Lake Lanier, Atlanta, Georgia, United States - LL-1510 | ecosystem: Environmental > Aquatic > Freshwater > Lake | place: USA: Georgia | collected...
GGTTTTGCAGTTTCTCACCAAATTAAGTCGCAATAAGGCGCATAAGCAAGACCCCTTGAAATAGCCTGCTCAATTCCATCCTTAACATAATAAAAACCCTCACTGGATCTTTCGCCTGTTAAGAAAGGTTTGTCGTTCTCATCACAATCACTGGTAATTAGTTTTGCAGCATTAGCATCAGTTCTTGCAAGAATTACTAATGGAACATTCATTACTCTAGATGCAAGTCGTGCAGCTTTTAAATTTCTTATTGCATTTTGAGTTGGGATTAAAACTTTTCCTCCCATATGTCCGCATTTTTTTTCTGCAGCTAATTGATCTTCAAAATGAACTACAGCGGCTCCTGCTTTTATAAATCTTTTAGTAAGTTCATAAACATTTAATGGACCACCAAAGCCTGCTTCTCCATCTGCAATAATTGGCATATGATAATCAACACTGTTTTTTGGATCCATCTTTCCTTCCAATACTTCCATGTACTGAATTTGATCTGCACGCATTAAAGCGTTGATCATACTTTCAACTAATTTTGGTGCGCTATCATAAGGATACAGACTTTGATCAGGATACATCTCGCCTGCTGAATTTGCATCCGCTGCAACTTGCCAGCCTGATAAATAAATGGCTTTTAAACCAGCCTTTGCATGTTGAACGGCATGGTTACCTGATAATCCTCCTAGAGTATTAATATACTTTTCTGTATTTAATAATTTCCAAAGTTTTTTAGATAAATTTTTTGAAACTGTGTATTCAACGTTAAAAGTTCCACGAAGCTTTTCAACATCCTCCTCGGAGTAATTTGAAATTAAACTTTCTAATCTATTTTTAACTAGAGTATCGGTTGTATTAGGCATTATTAGATCCACCGTTATTATTTTGTTTAACCATGGATAATTTTGCCTCTAAATAATTAATAAAAGACTGGCCTGTTTTATAGACAGAGGATACGGCGTCTGTAAAAATTTTTTTCTCAAGATTATTCATAGCTTTTACATTGTCTGCGTAGCTATTAGTTTCATTGTAGCAATCATCGTTATATGAAACGCAGTTGCTTTCGATATTGTGTTTTTCTCTATGTGTCATAATTATTCTCTCTGGTTAATAAATTTACAATATTTACATTCGATTTAATTTCAAACATTAATGTTGAAAATGCTTGTAAATTTGTCACAAAAATTTTAGAATTATATTTACAATTTGAAAATTTTGTAAATTTTTATGAGCAAACAACTCGGTTTTAAGATCAAAACAGCAAGAAGAAAGCTAAATATTAGCCAAGGTGACCTTTCAAAAAAACTTGAAATTTCACCAAGTTATTTAAATCTTATTGAGTCTGGAAAGAGAAAAGTAAGTGCAGATTTACTTATTAAAGCATCTGAAATTCTAAATCTTGATCTTAAAAAATTATCAACGGACGATAATTTAAATTTGGTCCATGATTTACAAGAATTATTAAGTGATAATTTATTTGAAGATTTAGATATTACTAATTTAGAAGTTAAAGATTTAATAGAAACTAACCCATTAATCTCAAAAGCTCTTATTCGTTTAGGCGATGTTTATCGTAAAAAAAATTCTGAAATTTATGATAAACTTGAGGTTATTTCTGGTGAAAATGTAGCCAATCCTAAAGCAACATTTCCCGGTGAAGTCGTTTCAGATTTTTTACAAGAGTACCAAAATTATTTTCCTAAATTAGAGGAATATGCAAATAAAATTTTTAATCAGGTAAATAGAAATTTAAGGACACGTCATGTTTTGTTAGTAGAATATTTAAAAAAACATCATAAAATTGAAGTCGTAGATGTTGTTCCAAAAAATGATGAATTTTTCTTAAAACGATATGTTCCTGAAAAAAAAACATTATATCTTTCTGATTACTTAACTTTAGACACTAAAAAAATTTACTGTGCTGCTCAAATTGTTCAGACTGAGGCTTTAGAATTAATTGAGGGTTATCTTAAAGATTATAACTTTCCATCTGATACAGCAAAAAAACTTACAACTATTTCTTTAATCAATTATACCGCCGCTGCAATTTTAATGCCTTATAAATTATTTTATGAAGAATGCAGAAAACATCGCTATGATTTAGAATTGTTGCAGCATACTTTTTCAGTTTCCTTTGAGCAAGTTGCCCATCGTGTGACTTGTTTGCAAGATCCTAAAATGAAAGGAATACCTTTTCATATGTTAAGAACTGATATTGCCGGAAATATTTCAAAACGATTGTCGTTATCTGGTATTCAAATTCCTCGTTACGGCGGAGCTTGTCCACGATGGAATATTCACTCTGCATTTATGTTGCCAGGAAAAATTCACTGCGCACTTTCTAAAATGCCAGATGGTGAAAAATACGTGTGCATTGCCCGAACTATTGAAAAAGGCATAGGTCGCCATGGAATCTATCGAAGCATTTTAAGTATTGGCCTAGGTTGTCAGGCAAAATATGCAAAAGATTTTATTTATGCGGATACTCTAAATATAAAAGATGAAAGTGCTGCAATTGCAATTGGAGTAAATTGTAGGACTTGTCCTAGAATGGACTGCCAGCAAAGAGCCTTTCCTCCAATTAATAAAAATTTAGATATTAATTTAAATAACAGAGGCGCATCTGCCTACGTTAGTAATTAAAATTTGAATATTTTGATAAAAATTTAACAAGCTCTTGTAAGGTCTGTTTTGGTGCTTCTTCTGCAATAAAATGCTTACAATTAAAGCCTTTTCCTTCAACTTTTTTAGTTGTGTATTTTTGCCAAACTTTTAAGGGCTTAAATTTTTTACCTACTCGGCCATTTTTGCCCCATAATACTTGTACGGGTATATTTAATTTTTTATTTAAATCTTTTTTATCGTGAACTAAATCGATAGTTGCTCCTGCTCGATAATCCTCACAACTTGAATGTATTCTTTTATAATCTTTAAAATATTTTAAATAATATTTATCAACTCCTTTAAAATTAAATCCACCTGACCATTTTTTAAGACAATAATTAAGCCAAGTCTTTGGGTCTTTGCTAATAAAATTTTCAGGAATAAATTTTGGCTGAATTAAAAAAAACCAATGAAAGTAGCTAGTTGCAAAATCTTGGTCCGTTGCATTGTACATATCTAAGGTTGGACAAATATCCATCACACTTAAAGCTACAACTTTATCTCGGTGATCCCTTGCAAGTCTATGAGCGACACGTCCGCCTCGGTCATGGCCTCCAAGTAAAAATTTTGAATAACCAATTTTATCCATTAACTGCACCATGTCTTTTGCCATTTCTCTTTTGGAATAATTAATATGTTTATCATCACCTTTGATAACAAAACTTTGTCCATAACCTCTAAGATCTGGAAGTATGACTGTAAAATTTTTTGCAAGTTCATCTGCAATTTTATTCCACATATAATGATTTTGTGGATAGCCGTGTAATAATAATAATGGCGGACCAAAACCGCCAATACGATAAAAAATTTTTCCCTTATTTACTTTTTGGAATTTTTTTTCAAAACTTTTAAACAAGAAATTATTTCCACTCAGGTTTTGTTTTTTCAAAGAAACTTTTTATTCCTATTTTTTTATTTTCACTATCAAGTAATTTATAAAAAGTTTGTCTTTCATCTTTTAATGAGGCATCTTTATTTATTAATCTTTTAATCTCAACTAAACTTGAAAGGGGCTTTTCTGAAATTGATTTTAATATTTTATAAGAACTTACTTTAAATTCATCTGCTTTTAAAACAACACTAACAAAGCCTATATTTTGCGCTTGTTGAGCAGTGATCATTTCTGCGGTCATACATAAGTAATTAGCATTATATTTACCTGCAGATCGTTTTAATCTTTGTGTGCCGCCAATGCCTGGAATTAAACCTAAATTAATTTCAGGTTGTGAAAACTTTGCATTTTCTGATGCAATAATAAAATCGCAAATGAGTGCAAGTTCCATTCCCCCGCCCAATGCATAACCTTCCACTAATGCAATAACGGGTTTTTTAATATTGTAAATTTCATCAAAGGCATCAAATAATTTTTTCTCTGCTGCTGTATTTTTAGTTAAAGAATCTAATTCTTTAATATCAGCCCCTGGTGAAAATAATTTTTGATTACCCTCAATTGCAATACATTTAATAGCATTGTCTTGATCAAAGTTTGTAAGAGCCTGCAGTATCTCCTTAGAAGTTTCAATATTTAGGGAGTTTTTATCGGCAACTCTATCGATTTGAACAAAGCCAATAGCTTCTTCAGTTCTAACTTTAATATTCTTAAAATCCATTAAGGATTATTTATGATCAATAAAATTACGTTCAATACACATCGCAATTCCCATTCCGCCACCAATACAAAGGGTAGCAAGTCCTCTTTTAGAATGAGTTTTGATCATCTCATGAATTAAAGTTACTAAAATTCTAGCACCCGATGCACCGATTGGATGACCGATTGCAATGGCACCACCGTTTACATTTACTTTATCAACGGTCCAGCCCATTTCTTTATTTACCGCTATAGCTTGCGCTGCAAATGCCTCATTTGCTTCGATTAAATCTAATTCATCTTCACCCCAGCCTGCTTTTTTAAGTGCAAGACGTGAAGCTGGAATTGGACCTGTTCCCATAATCGATGGATCAACACCACACACCGCCCATGAAACAATTTTAGCAAGGGGTTCAATACTATGTTGTTTTGCAGTTTTGCCAGACATTAAACTTACTACTGCAGCACCATCGTTTAATCCTGATGCGTTTCCAGCAGTTACAGTTCCATCTTTTTTAAATGCAGGTTTTAATGCTTCTAATTTTTCAATTGTTGTTCCATCTTTTGGATATTCATCTTTATCAAAGATAACATCTTGTTTTTTAACTTTTACAGTTACAGGAACAATTTCGTCTTTAAATTTTTTACCTTTTATTGCATCAATTGCTTTTCTTTGTGAAGCTGCTGCAAAAGCATCTTGATCTTTTCTAGTAATTTGAAATTTTTGTGCAACGTTTTCTGCTGTTACACCCATGTGATATTGATTGTAAACATCCATCAATCCATCAACGATCATTGAGTCTTGTAATTTAGTGTCACCCAACTTCACACCATTTCTTATATTAATAAAGTGTGGAGCATTGCTCATGCTTTCTTGTCCACCTGCGATAACGATATTAGCATCACCGCATTTAATTGAATTATAACCAAAGGCAACGGAAGCAAGTCCAGAGCCACATAATTGATTAATCGTCGTTGCAGTTTTCTCAACAGGTATTCCTGCATGGATTGCAGCTTGTCGAGCAGGATTTTGTCCAACACCTGCAGCTAAAATTTGACCCATGTAAACTGTATCAACTTGATCAGGTTTAATTTCTGATTTTTCTAAAGCTTTTTTTATTACTTCAGCACCTAATTGCGGAGCCGTGAGAGAAGAAAGAGAGCCACCAAAGGACCCAACTGCCGTTCGTACTGCACTTGTTATTACAACATCATTATCATTCATTTTTATTATTTCTCCCTTTCGTTTAAATTTGGTTATTACTGCATGTACTGGCCACCATTTATTGAAAAGGTAGCGCCGGTAATGAAGCCTGCTTTATCACTTACTAAATAACTTGCCAAGGCGGCAATTTCATCAGGCTCTGCAAGTCTGCCCGCAGGAATTTGTCCTACAATTCCTTTTAAAATTGTTGGATCAATTTTTTTAACCATATCTGTTCCCACATATCCTGGGGCAATTACATTTACAGTTATTCCCTTATTCGCATTTTCCAATGCCAGTGCCTTTGAAAATCCAATTATTCCAGCTTTAGCAGCTGAATAATTTGTCTGACCCACTTGTCCTTTTAAACCATTAATAGAACTAATAGAGACAATTCTTCCAAATCCTTTAGCTCGCATTTTTTCAATTACATTTCGGCAGATATTAAAAAGAGAATTTAAATTCGTATTGATAACTGAATTCCATTCTTCAGGATTCATTTTATGTAAAAAACGGTCTTTAGTAATTCCAGCGTTATTGATAACAACTTCTATGTCGCCATATTTTTTTTCAACTTCAGCAACTGCAGATTTACAACTTTCGAAATAAGATACATCTGATTTTATAACTTCAATGCCGCTTTGTTTTGAATATGCTTGTGCAGACTCTTCTTTGCCCACATAGGTAGATACTACCCTAAAACCTTCATCTTTTAATTTTTTAGCAATAGCAGCGCCAATTCCTCTTGTTCCGCCTGTGACTAGTGCAACTTTAGACATTTGAAAGGGGCTAAAATGTTAATTTTTTAAAAATTATACTTGAGTAAATTTTAAATTACTAGTTAGATTTTGATTTAATTTAGAGAGATTTGGCTAAAAATAAGGGGAGATTTAGCCAAATACTCTCTAATTTTCTGAGTTAAAAACTAATTAGTTTTTAACAGAAGCTTTTTTACCTTCTTCTTCAATTACTTTTTTGATTTCTGTTAAACCTTCTAAAAGTCTTTTGTTAAGAATTTCGAAAGATTCTTTTGCAGTTTTTTCTGCAATTTTAGAGAAATCATTAGCAATATTTTGAGCTTCAACGATTGATTCTTGGATCAATTCAATTGACTTACCAGCTGATTGCTGAGGATTTCCCTTAGCTAATTCAGATGTTGCGTCTTTTGCACTAGAAATAGCTTTGTTTAGTACTTCTATTTGCTTTTTAGCAAGTGCATTGTAGCCTTCAAATAATACTTTAGATGCGTTAGCAAAAGTTTCTAAAGTTTTCTTTTGAGCATTGATTAAACTCTCAGAATTACCATCAACTGTTGGCAATTTAAGAGCAGATAACATCTTTTGAAAATCAAAGAATTCAAAAGGATTGTTTATATTTGTCATCATAGTTTACTCCTTTAATTATTTAATAAGCTATATTTATGTTGCAGTGCAATATAATTCAAGTGTAAAAATGAATAATTATGTTAAATTACTGTTTTTATTGACTTTTTTCTTTTGCAATCGCAATATATAAATATTGCGCTAGCACATATAGGTTATTACTCTTACGATAATTATTAAGCTATTATCAAGACCCTAAAATGACAAAAAAAGAGAAAGATAAAGGACCAGATAAGATTAACTTTGAAGATTTAAGCAGTGTCTTTGAAAACAATCTAAAGATTTACAATCAATATGTAGATTCATTTAAAAATTTAGGTTCTGGTCAAAATAATTTTCCAACATTTCCCTTTAACAATCAAAGTAGCAATAATTTCACCATGAGTGATTTATCTAATTTGATTGCTCCGACGATGAATAAAATGATGGAGTCGTTTAAAAATTTCTCAACTGAAATCCAACAGAATCCAAATGTATATTTTGACAGTCTTAATAAATGGGTTTCGCAAATTGCTAATTTAAATTTTTATTTTGTAACTCGTGCCTCAGGTGGAATGGCAAATCCGGTGATCTTTGAAGAAAAATCTGACAGAAGATTTTCAAATGAAGAATGGAAGACTAATCTTTTTTTTGATTTTATAAAACAGTTTTACTTAATAAGCGCAAATTTCATGAACAACTTGATTGAAAATATTGAGTTTAAAAATCCAAAAGATAAACGCATCATGCAATTTTATTTAAAACAACTAAATAGCGCTTTATCGCCTTCTAACTTTGCATTTACTAATCCTGAAGTGTTGAAAAAAACAGTGGATGAAAAAGGAAATAATTTAGCTAAGGGCTATGAAAATTATAAAAAAGATTTTGAAAAGCATCCAAACAAACTTTTTATTCAGCAATCTAAAGCAGGTGAATTTGAAATTGGTAAAAATTTAGCGACAACAAAAGGTAAAGTTATTTTCAAAAATAATCTTTTTGAACTAATTCAATATGATTGTGCTACCGACCAACAATATGCAAAACCTATGCTCGTTATTCCCCCATTTATTAATAAGTACTACATAATGGATTTGAACGAAAAAAAATCAATGATGAAATATTTAGTTGATAAAAAATTTAATACTTTTTTAATCTCTTGGAAAAATCCTGATGCAAGTTCAAGAAATATTTCTTTTAAAGAATATATTGAAGATGGAGTATTAGAGGCATTAAGAGTTGTTTGTGAAAAAACAGGCTCTAACAGCGCAAACATTGCTTCCTACTGTGTTGGTGGAACTCTTGCTTCTTTAGCTCTTGCCTATCTAAAAGTTGTTCCAAATAAATATAAAATTACGAGCGCAACATACTTTGCAAGTTTAATTGACTTTGAAGATCCAGGAGAACTTGGAATATTTATTACAGAGGAACAGATAGCAAGTATTGAAAATCAGATGAAAAAAACTGGTTACTTCGATGGCAAAGATATGGCTGCTGCTTTTAACTTTTTAAGGCCGGTAGATTTATATTGGAATTACGTTGTAAATAACTACTTACTTGGCAATGAGCCAACCGCATTCGACATGTTGCATTGGAACTCAGACTCCACTCGTCTTCCTGAAAAAATGCACTCAGAATATTTACGCTGCATGTATTTAAATAATTTAGTTGTGAAAAATAAATATAAGATTGGGGATGTAGAAATTGATTTATCTAAAATAGACACGCCAATCTTCTCCGTTGCAACAACTGAAGACCATATCGCTCCTTGGCGATCAGTTTATCAAGGTCTTAATGCCTACAATTCACATATTAATTTTGTACTAGCAAATTCAGGTCATATCGCTGGTATTATTCAAGGAACAGAAAATAAGCCAGGCAAACTTCATTTTTACACAAAGAAATTTGAAAAAGGAAAAACGCAAGACGAATGGTTCAATAGTGCTAACAAGGTAGATGGTTCCTGGTGGCCAGTTTGGGTTTCATGGCTTGCAGTTAATTCTGGTCAATTAAAAAAGTCCTCTGAACTTAATGCAAAAAACTTTGAAGTGCTATATGAAGCACCTGGTCAATACGTAAAACAGTCATGATTGAAATTAAAAAATATTCAAACCGAAGATTATATAATACCGAGACAAGCGCTTATATTACATTAGATGATATTGTGACTTTGATTAAAAAAGAATTAGATTTTAAAGTTACAGATGTTGATACGCAAAATGATATTACATCAACTATTTTGACACAAATAATTTTAGAAAAAGAAAACGCAGGAATTAATCTAATTCCAGCTCATATCCTAAAACAAATCATTTTATTTAATGAAAATAAAAAAAGTAACATGATGTTTGATTTTTTAACAAATACAATGAATGCAGCAAATACTAGTAATTTTTTTACAAAAAGTTTTCCAAATTTTACTGATTTTAATTTTTTTAACTTTGGACAAAATTCCAAAAATAATACCCCACCTAGTTATGCGGAAGAAAAAAATATTGATGATCTACTGGCGCAGATTAATAAACTAAAAAAAGAAGTAGAAGAAATTAAGCAAAAAAAATAATATTAATTATAACTACGTAAAAATAAAAATTTTTTTAATATTTTATATTTAAAAGTTGTCTAATAAAAATAAATCAATTTTCATTACTAGTTATAAAAGAGAAAAAATTTTACTAATACTCTTAAAAAAGCTAAAAAAAAACCTGAATTATAGTCAATTTAATAAACTAATTATTCTCCAAAACGGCTCAAAAAAATTCATAAAGTTAATTAAAAAAATTGATCATAATATTAGGGTTATACAAACAAATTATTCTAATGAGTATTCAAAATTTTCAAAAGTTAATAATAATGTCTTTTTAGGATTTAAAAAATGTTTTGAAGATTACAATTCAGATTTTGTAATACATTTAGAAGATGATTGTTTACCATCATATGACTTTTTAAATTTTTTCAGCGAAATTTATTTAAGACATAAAACTGATAAAAAATTTTATGCCATAAATTCTTTTTCGAAAGAATTCAAATTTAAAAAAAAATTTTCTTACTCAAAATTTATATATGGAATTGGTAAAGGTTGGGGGATACCTAAAACAAATTGGATATTTACTAGGGAAAATCTTAAAAACATTTTAAATTCAAATATAAAAAAATACTTCGACAGTCATCTTGAATGGGAGATCAAGAGAAAATATTATGTAATAATGCCTTATCGAAGCAGAGTTCTTGAAATTCCAACAAATGGTTTAAATTTTAAAATTGCAGATAAAAATAAGAAATTTTATAAAGATTGGTCTAAAAGTTTTCTTAAATCTAATAAATACTTAATTAAAAAATATAAGTATGAGCCTTTATTAGAATATTATTGGAGAAAAGACTGCCTTAAATATAATTTTTTTAACAGAAAACTGACATACTTAAAAAGTTTTATTAAATTAAAAAATAGATGGGATTAGTAAATATTAAAAGAGCACCTTTGATTTTTGTCTACGGTGGAAAATTTCCTAAATATGGAAACGAGTCTATAACTTTCAATAGTAAGCACAGCAAAAAGAATATAATTTTGCTATGTAATAAGAATCAAACAAATTTTAAAGTTACAAATAACATTAAATTATTTGACTATGATGAATTTAATGATGATAGGTTATTTTTTTTAAAAAAAATTAAAAAACTCAATAAATTTAGATCATCATTCTGGATTTTATCAATTGAAAGATATTTTGTACTATTAAAATTTGTCAATAAACTAAAAATTAATAATTTCTTTCATGGTGAACTCGATAATGTTTTTTTTAATTTGTCAAATGTCGATAGTAAATTAAATAAATTCGGAAGAAAATTTTTTTTTCCAATCGATAACAAAAAAGGTTTTGGCTCTATTGTTTATATAAATTCCACTAAAATTTTAGAGCAATTTTGTGAATATGCATTAAGTCAATTAGAAAAAAAATTTTACAATGACATGGAATTACTTTTCATGTTTTCAAAAAAATTTCCACAACATACAAAATTTTTGCCTACCGAAAAAAGTGTTTTTTTAAAAAAAAATAATAACACTTTAGATTACAAATTTACAAAAGGGATTTTTGATGCAGCACGCATAGGACAATATTTATTTGGTGTAGATCCAAGAAATATTAAAGGTAAGTTGTACAATAAAGTTATTATCGACGATAAGAAAGTAATTAAAAAAAAATTAAAAAAATACTATGATAATTGTAAATTTTATTTTGATAATCAAAAGTTTTATTTTGAATTTTATAATAAAAAAATTAATATATTTAATTTACATATACACTCAAAATTAATTAAAGATATTTTTACAAAAAAAAATTATAAAAACATTTTAGATAATATTAATAATAATAGAAGTAGCCAACTCTTTACCTCATCTAAATTTGATAAATTTTTTAATTTTTTAAACTAATTTTGCTAATTTTTTTGCATTAATAAAGGCACTTTCTGCATTTCCTCCTGAAAACCAATCACCACAAATTCCAAGTCTTAAATCCTTATCCCAATAACACTTAACGGTATCCGAATTGGTACTGTAAGCATAAAGCCAGCCATGAATGTCTGAATAGTGAATATTATCTTTTTTAATATCTATTTTTAATTTCACAGAAAAACTCCTTAACATCTCATCAATTAAACTTGGCTTGTTATTTCGATACTCATAAATATTTTTAATTGCATATTTTAAGGATGACTGAATTGTCCATAATTCTAAATCCTTATTGATCAAACTCTTCTTCTTTGTATTTTCATTAGCCGCAAATCCTAAAACATCGTCATTTTCGAAGCTAATTGCACTTAAATTAAGGTTCAAACTTTTATTAAAGGCAACCATCAATGTTAGGTTAGGTTGCATATTATAATTAAGTTTTAAAAAATAATTTTCAGTAAACTGTTTTGTTAAATTATAGGCCTGCTGATAAGGAGCTGTGATGATTACAGTTTTATAATTTTCTTGAGTATTATCTTTAAAATTTAATAAAAAAAAATCATTTTTTTTTTCAAGACTTTTTAACTCTTTATTTACAAAAACTTTTTTATCTTTAAATAAATTTTTAACTAATAAATTATTCCCATTTTCATTAATTATTCTTTCTTTATTTAAATCATCTTTGAGTTGATCGTTTTGAAATATTTTAAAATTTCCTTGCCAAACAGTGTGATCACCCAAGAACTTTTTAAATTCATTATTTTCACTCTTAATATATTGCAGTCCATGATCAAATAGGCCAACATTATCCACTCTTCGAGTAGAACAGCGACCGCCTACACCTCTGGACTTTTCATAAAAATCTAAATCGTTCTTTAAAAAATATCCAATGGTAGCAGCTGAAAATCCTGTGCCAATAATTGCAATGTCTTTCATGAATAATTGAGATTATTAAATTATATTAAAAGTTACGAGTAAAATTACTCATTACGTACTAACGGATACACTTTGGGACTTAAAAATTTATAATTATTAATCAATATTAAAATAATTGTGATGATCCCAATAAATAACAATACCACCGATGAATTGATAATTTCTAAGCTCCAACTTAGTCTAAAAATGGTTTCAATAACAAAATAAGAAACAAACACTGAAAAGAAAGCGGCGATGAAAATAATTGATAAAAATGTAATTAAAAATTCTATAATACTAGCAAGCATTAAATTTTTTGAATTGATTCCAAGAATTTTAAAAATTAAATTTTGATAAACACTTAATCTTGCTTGGACAATAACTGCAGAGGAAATTACCATTAATCCAATGATGACTGCAATTGAGGATATAATGATCACAGCAATAAATATTTTATTTATAATTTCTGTAACTTTACCAAGATAATTTGAGACTTTAATTGTTGAGATATTTT
>Ga0214923_10006800_pt1 | contig 12680 bp, 10 predicted proteins | sample LL1510_MetaG_FD_177993 | JGI IMG/M metagenome (GOLD analysis project Ga0214923, IMG submission 177993) | Freshwater microbial communities from Lake Lanier, Atlanta, Georgia, United States - LL-1510 | ecosystem: Environmental > Aquatic > Freshwater > Lake | place: USA: Georgia | collected...
CTCTTTAATTCAATTTTTTAAAGAATTTATTGAAAATAACATAAAAAAGAGAACATGATGTTCTCTTTTTGTTTACATGAATTATTATAAAGAAAATGTGAAAATCGATATAAATATATTCTCCTAATAATATATAATCTTATGTTATCTACCTTACGAAAAAATACAGAAATGGAATGTAATATCAAGAAACCACCTACATCCGACCCCCCAATATTAACTTACAAAGAATTTTATGAAAAAAACATTATATTGAAAAAATATAAATTACCTGAAATTAAAAAAATAGTGAAACATTATAAATTGCGTTTAACTGGAAACAAAGATGTTCTCATTCAACGTATTGAAACTCATTTTAAATCGATGATATCGGCTACTAAAATACAAAAACTATACAGAGGATGGATTGTTAAAAATTCATTCAAATTAAGAGGCAAAGCATTTTTAGAAAGGTCTATTTGTGTAAATGATACGGATTTCGTTACATTAGAACCTTTACCTGAAATACCATATGAATTATTTTTTAGTTATCAAGACGAAAAGAATTTTCATTATGGATTTAATATTACATCTTTGATACAATTGATGAGAACAAAATCATCAGTTACAAATCCATACAATAGAGAAAAATTAAATTATCAAACGGTATTCAATATCATATCTCTTTACAATATTGTCCAGATTATTTATCCGGAATATAAAGATGAAATTAGTGTAAAATTGGTAGTAAATAAGAATACTGGAGTTTCACGTACAAATGCGCTAACAAACGGTATGAATCGCACACACGCATTCTCACGGCTTGAATTTTTAGCAAACCAACAAAGAACATTTAATACAGGGAATTATACCACAACTATGCCCGAAAATACATTACACAGTCATAATTTACGTAATACAAATAATGATTTTACTGGTCAAATATCTAACAATTATTTTAATCCACGAGTGAATCACGCATCAATGACTCCTGAAGTCCGTAATAATTACAATAAAATCATAGAAATCAGAAAAAAACCAACGAGTATACGCATACAAGAATTATTCATTGAAATTGACCATTTGGGAAATTATACACAAAGTAGTTGGTTCACGAATTTAGAAAAACGTGATATGTTGAGGTTATATAGAGTATTATACGATATTTGGAATTTCCGTGCGCAATTAAGTATTGATATAAAATTAAAAATTTGTCCATTGTTTGATCCGTTTAGTAGTATTTTCATTCAACCTATTTATCAAAACAATATTACCGAAGAACAAATCAAATTTGTCTGTTTAACAATTATAGAAAATATGGTATATAGCGGGGTAGACGAAGAATTTCGCAAGTTAGGAACTTTACATGCCCTTTCTGCGTTGACTATCGTGTCTACTCCTGCGAGAATGTCGATGCCCTGGTTATATGAATCTATCTCTTTTTTATAAGATTCCGCGTTTTTTATTTATTTTTATAATTCCTTAGGAATATTCAAGCGAACAAAATATATTTATTCACAAATAAATATATTTAAGGCGAAAACAACTTAAAAACGAAACACATTATATGTATATAGTGAGAATGGTTAGAGCATCTAAGACTTCCGCAGAAAAACAAACCGCCGCCCCTGTTTCAACTCCAGTTGTTGCCGAAGCAACAAAAGCACCTCGTGCTAAGAAGGTCAAGGCTGCAGAGCCAGTCGTTGCCCAAGTTGCCGCCCCAGCAACATCTGCCCCAGTTGAATCCACTGAAGCATCATCTGTTTCAGTAAAGATGACTGAGTTCAGTGCTAAATTACAACAATTAGTTGGATTATTCTCAACCGTGAAGAACGATTTCAAGACCCTTGAGAAGACTGTCTCCCGCGATTTGAAGGCAGCACTAAAGGCTTCCTCAAAGAGAAAGCGTGCTACCGGCAACAGACAACCATCCGGTTTCGTCAAGCCAACTTTAATCAGTAATGAGCTTGCTGAGTTCTTAGGCAAGACTGTTGGAACTGAAATGGCCAGAACTGAGGTCAGTAAGGAAATCAACAAGTACATCCAATCCAATAACTTAAAGGACCCAGCCAACGGTCGCAAGATCAACCCTGATGCTAAGCTTTCAAAGTTATTGAAGTTAAACAAGAACGATGAGCTTACATACTTCAACTTACAAAGATACATGAAGCATCACTTCATCAAGGCAACCGCCACCGCTTAAATCTAAAATTAAAAATACCATAAAAATTTGAACAACATTATAAACAAGTAATAAAATATGAAAAAACTATAAAAAATGTAAAATTATGTAAAACAAAATAAAAATAGTATCTTAGAGAACAATAGTATAACATAAAATACCAGAAAAATTTTATGTTATAGATGTAAAAAATTGAATTACTTATTTGCGAATATTTTATATTCATCAAAAACAACAACAATACAAACGCAAACAATGGAAGCTCGTCAATTATTAGCCGAATTTAACAAAATTCAAAAACCAATTCAAGACGCAATAGAATCAAATCATTATGTTGATTTAGGATCAGTTGAATATATTGATTTAGAAAATACTACAATGATGAAAATTAAAGTTATTCCATCATATGGATTTCACAAAGGACAAGAATATTTCATTACATTACAGCTTAGAACAAATGAATGGCCTTTAGTTTTCATAGATTCTGTACTATTTGATACCATAAAAACAATTCAATACTTGAAAAATAAAGGAAGATCAGGCCCTCATAAAGGTATTTGTATAAAACTATTTTCATATGCTTATAAATTTCCGAAATATTTCAAAAATATTTGTAATAGCCAATGGGAGAATTATGTATTCCAACTTATTAGTTTCTTCAATAGTTTTGATCATGATTTCGAAAAAGGCAATGGAATCAAGTCAAATTTCAAAGAATTATTAACAACATCCGAATGGATCGATTTATAAAAAATAAAAATAAAAAATAAAATAAAAATAAAAAATAAAAAAAGTTAGTTCCAAAAGGTACTCTCTTTTTTTACGCAAATATTTAAATTCTACTGTAAACGATATAAATATGATTATATAATACAATTTATATCATGTCTCAGCCTACCGAAACAATCGATAATAACGATGATATTTTCATGAATGATTTTCATACTGAAGAACAACAGCATCCACCACAACCATCACCCGCAGCAGCTGAAACTTCTGAATCAACCAAACCTTTATCCGTAAAAGCTAGTCAAGAATTGAATTTTATGGATAAAGTTAAAAACTACGTAAAAGAAAATAGAACAAGGGTTTATATTTTAACTCCTTGTTATGGTAGTTTATGTTATGTAAATTATGTATTATGCTTACAATCAACTTTTGATTTATTTCGTAGCGTAGGTATTGAACATAAAGTCGAATTTTGTAGAAATGATAGTTTAGTCTCCCGTGCTCGTAATAATTTAGTCGCCAAAGCAATGAACGATCCATTAATGACCCATATTTTATTTATTGATGCTGATATTACTTGGGAACCTGCGGATGTTTTAAAATTAATCATATGTAATAAATCACTATGTGGTGGCGTTTATCCTATCAAACATTACTATTGGGATAAAATAGTAAAAGATTCGAAAGATCGAAATGTAATAAAAGAAATGATTGAAAAAAAAAATAATTCACAATTTGCCGGTCGTATTACAGATGAAGATATGATAGAACATAATTTATTACGATATAATATTAATTATATTAATAATATGCTTTCCATTGAAAATAATTTAGCAAAAATTAGACATTTAGCGACTGGTTTTATGATGATAAAACGCCCTACTATTGAAAAAATGTGTAAAGCATATCCTTCTACTAAATATGTGGATGATGTTGGGTTTTTAAAAGGTTCTGAGAATGACCACGCTTACGCATTATTTGATTGTGGTGTAGAAGACAATCACTATTATTCAGAAGATTGGTTATTTTGCCACCGTTGGACAAAGATGGGAGGTAGTATTTATTTAGATGTAACCATTAATTTAATGCATACAGGTAATGTAGATTTCAAAGGCTCATACTTGTCCACTATTATTTAAACCGATGAAGATTTACACCCTTGAAGAATTCAATCCGTACCACGGATGAATTCTCAAGTAAGTACCAGGCACAGATTTGCGGATTCAAATCTTCGCTGGTATAAATTCGCCCCTTCGGGGCTAGGATTTATCTCTTTATCGGTAATTGACCACGAAGAATGTGAATCCGCTGTGCGGATTGATTTTTTCGTTGGTTTAAAAAATATAAAAAAATTACGTCAATATTAAACTGACGTAATTTAACGCTTTACAAAAACAAACCCTTCTGGCTCCATAATTTTATATAATCTTGGTAAATTCAATCTTGTTTCACGATTTATATTACTGACTTCCCATTTTATCAGTTCGTCATTCAAGGATACTTGGAATAACTGATATGTTCGTAATAATAATTCATAATTTTTGATATATTTTGTATTTTTCACTAACCATACATAAAAGTTATTCGGTTGTTTGTTTTCATGTTTCATTTTTTCAACATATACTATATATTCATAATACCACTGTATTGTTTCATATAGCGATGTTTCATTATTCATATTATAATCTGTCCCCGATAATACTATAATTTCTTTGAATATTTTTGGGCTCATTTTTAATTCTGATATAATTCGAGTTGTATCATATAATATTACAGTATGATTCAATAAACTAATATTTCGAATTACATAATTACATCCATATAAAAACATATCCATATCATCACTGATACATCCCCATGCTTTTTCAGTGAATAATAAATACGCACATAAATTATCGGCTTCGCCTGGTGCGTCATAATATAATACACCATACGCATCTAATAATTCTTTTACTCTACGTAAATCTTCTTCTTTTACACGGATAAATTGTTTCTTTAACATTTCCATTTCCCATTTTTTTTCTTCTTTTTTAATTTCATCGGTTTCAGTTTCTAATGATTTTTGTATTTGTAAATATTGTTGTTCTGCTTCTAATTTATCTAATCGTCGTTTGATTAATAATTCTTTTTTTTCAGGGGGCGGTTTTCCATCAAATACAAATATAGGCGTTATTTTGTAGTGTTTTAATATAGATACAAACAAATACATACTTTCTATCAATGTATTTTCTATGAGAAATTTATACATATAGATACTCGCATCTATGACCAATGTTTTTCCGGTTAATTCTTTCAAATGTGTTTTTTTTATAGATTTTTTACTACAATTATCTAATAGAAATTTATTTAAATTTTTTATTCCCATTTTATAGTTAATTTCTTTATTTACACTTGATAACGGCTTATAGCGGATATTCAATTTTTCATAGGCGTATAGGTTGAAGCAATTCTTTTCTATGTATAGTATAATGGAATCATTTCTCATCGGTTTACAAGAAAAATTCAACGAACATTTTAAAAATCCAGTTAGGTTCTCTTCTACTTCTAAAAAATTAATAAATGAGATTGTAAATTTAATGATTGAAAGTAATGATTATTATGAAAAACATAAATCAAAAATTTATCTAGAAAAAAATACCAACATGCCCAAAAATAGTATGATGGATATTATTCCAACCAATATCACAAAACATATAGAGAACATGAAGGCAACCAATTACGTTTACAAATTTAATATACATTCAAAACAATACACTGTTTCGTTTTATACAAATTTGACGGATGAAATCATACAAGAATACATTAAAAAAGTCTATATGTTGTTATATATTGTCTATACATATGCGGACAAAGATTGTTCAAAAAATTTAAATATTTATTTATATTTAACAGATTTGAAAAAGGTTCTCCCTACTGATATAAAAATTTTGAAAGAAGAAAATGTAAATACTGCTTTTACTACTTCTTGTAAACCACACGCAGAAATTGTTTTGTTTCGTCAAGAAGAATGGTTCAAAGTTCTCGCACATGAATGTTTTCATTGTAATGGATTAGATTTTTCGAGTGCTGATACAAGTGAGTGTGATAAAACTATCTTAGACATTTTTCCAGTAACGGCTGATGTTCGTTTGTACGAAACGTATTGTGAAATGTGGGGCGAAATCATAAATGTTTTATTTATTTCATACTTTTCGATTTCAAATTCTACAAGAATAAAAGAGAACCTTGATGTATATATTCATAAAATTGTATCCAAAGGAGAAAAATTATTACATAATGAACGTATGTTCTCTATGTTTCAAAGTTCAAAAATTCTTCATTTTTTCGGTATAGATTATAAACAATTATATGATAAACAAGATATCAAGTCTCATAGGGTGAGACAATTTACACCCTTGAAGAATTCAATCCGTACCACGGATGAATTCTCAAGTAAGTTACCAGGCACAGATTTGCATGGAGCACCCCTACGGGGTGCGGATTCAAATCTTCGCTGGTATAAATATAAAGAAGAAACAAGTGTATTATCCTATTATATACTCAAAAACATATACATATTCTTTATGAATGAATTTGTCGAATGGTGTGTTGAGAATAATAAAGATAGCAGGGGAAATGAAAGCTTAGTTTTTAATAAAACGAAAGAAAATATGAATAGGTATTGCGATTTTATTAAATGTCGTTATACAAATTATAAATTCGTGAATTGTATATTCGATTTTGAAACATGGTTAGATTCTTCAAATGATATTCATCCTACTATTTATAATAGTATGCGAATGACTGTCTATGGGGATCAGTGAAAAAAGGCTTTCGCCCTTTTTCTTTTTATTTTATTTTATTTTTCTAATTCATTAAAGATGTTTCTCGTAAGAACAAATTTTTAATTCCTGCGGTAATTTCATTGACTCCATCATCGCAATACGTAGTAGCTAATTCATCAATCGTCATTGGAGTACACTCATCAAAAGTTGATTTATAGTTTGATAATTCACCTTCTAACTCAGCAATGCGAGTTTTTTGTTGTTCTATTAATTTTTCCATAAATTCATTGCTGGCAATCAATTGATGAATATTCAAATCAGGAACTTTCACTTCTTTGATTGGTGTCTTGTTGATACGCACTGCGAAATAACGTTTTAAACGAGGATTGCTAGTAGAATAAATGAAATGACGATTGCGTGAATCATTATATCCATCTATTTTGACTTCTTGAAGTTCTCCATCTGCTAAACAGCACATATGAAGTTTACCAGTACTGTATAATTCTTCGAAATGAATAAATGCGGATACCCTGGTATTGTTGTTTGTCATTGGTTTAGAAACATAATCTACTCGAGATACTTTTCCCCAATTCATTTTTTCGAAAAATTCTTTCATACTTTCTTCATCGAATAATCGTTTTCCTTGTAATACCATATCGGTTGGTAATACTGGAATGTATAAACTGTTCATTGATGCGGTATTGGTATTGAATTCCATTTCTTGTTTGTTGTTGTTTGAGCGATTGTTGTTGTATTTGATTGCTCTTTATCATTCGGTAAAAAAGGAATTCAATTTTTTGATAAATTTAGGATAAAATCACCAAAATATAATCTATAGTTTAGTTATATAATGTCTGGAAGTTTAAACTCTAGTAACTATGAAGTTATCAACAGTGAAATATGTGATTTATTAAATACTGGAAAGTATTCATATGTTGCTATTAATATTTATTCAAATTCTAATTGCACCGCAATAGCAAGAGATGAAGAAGGTAATGATTTAACCAATAAAATTATATTAAATGTTTCTAAAATTTTAGCACATAAAGATGAAAATGGTAATGATGTAAATGATAAAATTACTTTCACATTTAATGATAATTCTACATTAATTTTAGACGATGAATTCGATAATTATTGGTATATATTAACAGGTGTTCCAATGAAATTTACCAAATTCTAAATATACAATCATATATTCATACGAATAATATATGATTATGCTTTTTGTAATTGACGACGAACCTTTAATAATAATTCATCTACCTCTGCTGGATTTCCCGGCTTAAAACGCATTAATTTCGCATTTTTCGTTTCCATCAACACTTTCTTCAAATCCAAATTTTGCGAAAACTTAGCCATCAAAGCCTTTAACCGTTCTTCTTCATGTCTTGGATTTTGTTTCACTTCATAAAAATCTTCGTCTACCACAATATTATCGGGTATGCTTTGCTTCAATTTATATTTTTTATTTGGTTTACTCCCCACCTTCTTAGCCAAAGCGACATCATTACTTAATTCACTTTCACTATCTAATGAAAATTGCGCATAAAAATCTGGGAAACCTTTTTTATATTGTGAAGCTTGGAAATAATGTTCTACTGACGCCCATCGTTTTCCGTCTATTGTAAAAGGCGATATCCAAGAATCATCTATCTTTTTTCTCCAATCTACACACATCTTATCTTTGTTCAATATATTAAAATCAGTCATCTTTTCTTTCTTGATTGTTTCACCTGAACCTTTCCCCGCTTTAGTATGGGCCGATTTAGAATAAAATACAAACACTGTATCTGGATCATACTTATCATAATCAATATCCTCTATATCATCTACTGGAGCACCTTCATCCGCTGGTAATCCAAGCTTTGTTTTAAAATTACGAAAATCCTTAATTAAATAATAAGGACCGGAATTCTTCTCCATACATTTATTTATGATTAACACTTTTATATCATATGGAACTTCTGAAAATTTAAAAATCTTCTTCTTTTTATAAGTAATTAATTCATAATGATTCACATCATAATCCGCTATAATATAATAATCTGGCGAAAATTTCCCCTGTTTTTCTAAATCAGTATCGTTTAATTGACCACACTGTAATACTGAATGAACATCTCCATTATCATACGAATTTTGAGACATAATAATAATTTTAACATTCAATAATCGTTCTAATGTCGAAATTGCCCATGTATCCGCCCAATAATGCGATGTCTGTATATATGCTTTTAATTTTTCCAAACTATCTATTCCTTCCATAAATTTAAATTCTTCAAGCAATTCTTTCACGTCTTCTTTTTCTACTTTTATTTTATTGTATTTTTCAATGACTTCTTCTGCTTGATTTAATAACTCCTTGCTTTCCTCCTTTGATTGTGTTCGTTGATTTCTTTTTTTTAATTCAGTGCCTATTTTTTTCAAACCACCCATCTGTTTATCTTTATCTTGTAATTCACTCAAAAAACTAATATACAATGTACGATATTGTTCATATAATTCTTCGGTCGCTTCATTTGCTAATAGCGCTCTCAATTTATCGATTGTTGTATGATAACCGATTTGATCGTATGCTTTACATATCGTTTCAAAAAAACAATTACCATCCTTATTTGTTTCTTCCACGTCATAATTGTTATTTCTCATAAATGTCTCTATCCATTTGTTTTTTGGTTTTTCTACATACTCTTCTTTCATTTTTTCACTATCTTCTTTGGTTTCTTCTGGTAAATTTACCGCACGTTCTGAATCATCTATTTCAAAAATTCCTTCCTTCAAGGTTTCATCTGTCTTTTCTTGTTGTTTTGACTTTTTCTCTTCTGTTATATTTAATTTAAATACATCTTCTGACTCATCTTCTGAATTATCTTTTTCCATTTTATCATCTTCTTTGTCTACTTCTATTTTATCGTCAACTTCTAGTTCAGGTTCTTCATTTACTGTTTCAACCCGTACTTCTTTATTGTTCTCATTATATTCTTTGATTAATTCTCGCACATAATTTTCATTATTAAAATATAAAATATTTCCCTTTTTTAAATCTATATCATTATCTGTGTCTAAAATATTGTGGAATTTATCACTTTCAATTTCAAATATACCGATCTTACATGCGACAATACTTCCTAACAATAAATAAATGGAATAAAATATAATACCTTTTTCTTGTTTGGTAAAAATCTCTTTTCCTAATGCGATTTCTAAATCATTATCATATAATTGAATATCATAAACAGTCGATTCATAATCTATATCACTTTTATCTATACTATTTAGTTCTGAATATTCAATGTCGGGATTTATAATTGATTTTACCATGTATTTATATATTATATTTATTTTTTATTTCCAAATCTTTATATTCATTACGACTTCAAATTATCTAAAACATCCATATATTTAAATATAGCTCTACTTGAAATACTAGGCTTGTCTTTCGCTTTCATCTGAGAACATTTCGTCAAATTAGCTACAATACTTTTCCATTTTGTCTCGGTCGCAATATCTGTCTTACTATTTGTTATCAATATAAACAAATTTTCGGTTATTTCTTCTACTTCATTCAATTTATTTGGCGTATCTACGTATGAAAATACTAAATCTTGTAAATATAAAATGATATCTATAAATTCGACGGTGTTTACCAAATTCTTTTTCATTAAATTCACTATAAATAAAGAGAGCGCCTTTCGTTTATCATTTATTTTATTGTAATTACAATACTTATCATAATCCACTGAGGAATCTACATAGATAATTTCTCGTATACCATCTTTATACTCTGTTATATAGACCTCAATCACCGTTTTGAAATCTGGATATTTATCACATAATTCTTTATATAAATTCGCATACAATTCTGAAAAATATTTATTTGTGCTCGCTATATCAAATATTGATTTTACTACTTTACTCATATCATCCAACATATCTTCATGATTTTCGGCTACCATATTATCAATATATTCAATAATCTGGCCTTTTTGTGTATCATAATTTTTCGTTGTTATTTTATTCAAACATATCCGTATATCGTTTACTAATTTATCTATACCCTCTTTTTTATCTATTTTCGTTATTTTAAAGGGGTTTGCTACACGTAAACTCTCCCAATCTTCATTATCTGTTTTCTTTGAATGGTGCATCTTATATTTTTTATTTACAGTGCTATATTGATTTCCTTTTTTATAGGGCCGTTCGGCGGGATAGTCATTTGCAGGTGCAGGAGATTGAGAACTTACAATCGAATCAATTTCGCTCGATAATTCAAAAATAATTCTTTCTATGTTTAATGGCAAAGTATAATCAAAACCATCAAATAATATTTGTTTAATATCTTCATTTGTATATCTGTATAATGTAGTCATTATATATTTACATATAGCTAAAATTTTATATCTATTCAAACAAATATTATATTTACTATAAGGAGAACCTGCGTTTGGTATTTACAATTATATTATGTAAATAATATAATGTTTGCTGGTATCTGCGAAATTTTACAAAACCCCATTACAAATGATTCTATCAATATTGAAAAAAATATTCGCAATAAAGAGAACATGGTTCATAATTTCAAACTACCTATACAATATTTAGATAAATCACAGTTATATTCATTGTCTGATACTGTATCAAATGATTTAGAACTTATTTCCGTAGAAAATGAAAAACAAAAATCGATGTATCATTATTTATTCAAACCTACCCACGAATTCGCTGAAAAATTAATTCCGGAATGGAAAAAATACTATACCACCAATATCGATTATTTGAATGATACGAAATCGGTTATTGAAAATATGGATACTTTACACAGTAAAACTGACGCATATACACTTGAATGTAGTAAAATCAAAGAAATATGGATGGAAACCAAATGTAATACCGAATTTTTACCCAAATATAACTATATCGAATGGGATATGATTAAACATTTCAATCAATCACCTAAATTATTACAATTATTATCCTATGTCCAATTATCTTCTCCATTAATCAGTTTCATTCTACCATTCATGTTGTTGTTTTTTCCATTTATTATTTTGAAATTTCAAGGAATTCCAATTACTTTTCACGGTTATGTGGAAGTATTGAAATCAATCGCCAAACATCATTTTATCGGTAAAGCATTATCAACTGGAATGGGGCAAATGTCGTTTGATAAAATCATTTATCTCGTAGTGATGGGCGGATTTTATATTTTACAAATTTATCAGAATATTACCATGTGTTCAAAAATGTATCACAATATGAAATCTATAAATGAACATTTGTGTCTTCTTCGTAATTATATAAAACATTCTATCCACAAAATGGAGAACTTTGTATCTATTAATAAAGAGTATACCTGTTATTCTGCTTTTTGTAAAGATATATCTCAACACGCAAACACATTACAACATTTTTACACGCTAATTGAGAACATTGAACCTTTTGGAATGACCTTTAAAAAAGTAAATGAAATGGGTTATTTGCTGAAATGTTATTATGAATTATATTCGAACCAGGATTATGAAGAAGCTTTATTATTTTCATTTGGGTTTGAAGGATATATGAATAATTTATCGGGAGTAGCAGAGAACCTTCGAGACAATGTTGTTTCTTATGCTAGATTCGATGTTTCTGGAAATTGTAAATTAGAAAAACAATATTATCCACCATTGATGAATGAAAACCCCGTGAAAAATGATTGCTCATTTGATAAAAATATGATTATTTCTTCTCCGAATGCCGGTGGAAAAACGACGATGATTAAAACAACTACGATTAATATTATTTTTACACAACAATTAGGTTGTGGTTTCTATCAATCTTGTGTAATCAACCCATATACCCATATTCATTCCTATTTGAACATACCGGATACCTCGGGTCGTGATTCGTTGTTTCAAGCCGAATCTAGACGTTGTAAAGAAATTATTGATATTATTCAAGAAAGTAAACCAGATTCGCGTCATTTTTGTATTTTTGATGAATTGTATTCGGGCACAAATCCAAAAGAAGCGACCAAATCCGCTTAT
>Ga0214923_10006802_pt1 | contig 12679 bp, 13 predicted proteins | sample LL1510_MetaG_FD_177993 | JGI IMG/M metagenome (GOLD analysis project Ga0214923, IMG submission 177993) | Freshwater microbial communities from Lake Lanier, Atlanta, Georgia, United States - LL-1510 | ecosystem: Environmental > Aquatic > Freshwater > Lake | place: USA: Georgia | collected...
GCCCGCCGCGAGCAGAAGCGCGTCGCCGAACTCTTCGGCAAGCTCGAGTGGGACGCGGCATTCGACTACAAGGCCGAGCGGTCGCGCCGCCGATGAACATCCTCGTCGACACGAGCGTGTGGTCGCTGGCGTTTCGTCGCGACGGCGATCAGACCGTGCCCGAGGTTGCAAGGCTCCATGCCGCGCTCGTCGGCTCCGACGAGGTCTTCACGACCGGCCTGGTCCTCCAGGAATTGCTGCAGGGGTTCGCCGGCCCGAAGGCGCGTGCGCAACTCGTGGAACGGCTCACGGCCATCGCGTTTTTGCAGCCGGACAGGCAGGATCACATCGAGGCGGCGGATGTACGCACCGCCTGCCGGCGTCGGGGCGTGCAGGTCGGGACGATCGACGCCCTCGGCGGCCGCCGTACGGAGAATCGCAAATGAAAATCACGGTTTTCCGCTTTGACATCAAGGCATCACAATGGGTATGCTTTGATGCATGCGAACGACGCTTTCTTTGGATGCCGACGTAGCCTCGCGGATCGAGCAGTTGCGGCGTGCGCTCGACAAACCACTGAAGGAGCTGGTGAACGAAGCGTTGCGGCGGGGACTTGCCGGGATGCTCGAGTCGCGGCAACCAACTCCTTATCGGACGCAAGCCGTCGATTTGGGACGGTGCCGACTCCCGAATGTCGATGATGTCGCCGCAGCGCTCGCCGCGGCCGAGGGCGAAGCCCACCGATGAGACTGGTGGATGCGAACATCCTTGTGTACGCGTTCACGACGTCGTTTCCACAGCACGAGCGGGCTCGGGGCTGGCTCGACGACCGGCTCAGTGACGCCGTGCCCCTCGGCCTGCCGTGGCCGAGCCTTCTGGCGTTCGTGAGGCTCACGAGCAACCATCGGCTGTTCGAGCGCCCGGTGAGCGTGTCCGCCGCGTGGCGACAGGTGGATGCCTGGCTCGCCTGTGAAGCCGCCTGGGTGCCGCATCCGACATCCCGCCATCGGGAAGTTCTGGGCGGCCTGCTCGGAGCCTCCGGCCTTCGTGCCGAGCATGTCCCCGACGCCCATCTGGCGGCACTGGCACTGGAGCACGGCCTGGCGATTGCATCCGCAGACGCCGACTTCAGCCGCTTTCCCGGCGTCCGCCTGGAAAACCCGCTGCTCTGATCAGCGTCCCCGCCATCAAGCCGGTCCGCGGTCGCCTGTGCGGTGGATTTTCCCTGTGCTCATCGCCTCGCCGAAATCGATCGTGTTCCTCGCGCTGGCCCTGGCGGGGATCGCGCGGACTCCGTGGGAACCGTGTTTCGCGGCAAGGGACTACGGCTCCCGGCTGCACTCGCAGCCCTGATGCAAATGGCACATCGTCCTCGGGCGTCGTCGGTAGGTGCAGAGTGCCACTCTGCACCTACGAGAGGGGGGAGCGTGCCAAAAATCTCATTCCAGCCGCCCGCGCGCGGGCCTAGGCTCACGGGTCTTTTCAGCACTCTTGCCCCCGGACGGGAACCACCACGCCATGCAGCGGATTGCGACGCTTGCCCTTGCAATGCTTGCCTGGGTCCTCGCCTCCAGCGGCGAGGCGCTCGGCGCCGACGTCGCGGCCGCGCCGATCCGCGTGGTCGTCTGGGACGAGCGGCAGCCGGAGCAGAAGCAGGCGTACGACAACTTCCTCGGCAACGCGATCGCGGACGCGCTCGGCGGCCGGCCCGGCATCGAGGTGCGGTCGGTCGGCCTCGACGACGCCGAGGCGGGCCTCGCCCCGGCCCTCCTCGACTGGGCCGAGGTGCTCGTGTGGTGGAGCCACAAGCGCAACAAGGACGTGCCGGACGAGCCGGTGCGGGCGATCGTCGAGAGGGTGAAGGCGGGCCGGCTCCTGGTCGTGGGGATCCACTCGGCCCACTGGGCCAAGCCCTTCACGGCGCTCATGGACGAGCGGGCGCGGCAAGACGTGCGGCGGCAGTTCGCCGACGTGCCGCCGGAGAAACTCGTCATCACCGAGGTGCCCGGGATGCGGACGGTGCCGAAGCGCGACGCCCGCTTCACCCCGTGCACCGACGTCGAACGCAAGCCGGACGGCACCGTGGCCGTCACGCTCCATCTGCCCGGCTGCATCTTTCCGGCGTATCGCGGCGACGGGAAGCCGAGCACGGTGAAGGTGCTCGACCCGGCCCATCCGCTCGCCGCCGGCCTGCCCGACGTGTTCACGCTCGACCGCACGGAGATGTACGATGAGCCCTATCACGTGCCCGAGCCCGATTCGGTCGTGTGCGAGGAGACCTGGACCGCGGGGGAGCGGTTTCGCAGCGTGATGACCTGGCGGGTGGGCGACGGCCGCGTGGTCTATATCCGCCCGGGTCACGAGACGTTCCCGATCTGGAAGGACGACCGCATGCTGCGGCTCCTCGAAAACGCGGTCCGCTGGCAGCGGACCGACGTTGCACGGCAGCGGGGCGGATGACCCCGCGGCTACGGGCTGCCGCCCGGGGCGAGGGCGTCGATCTTCGCCGCCACGATGAAGTCGTTTTCCGAGAGGCCCCCGATGGCGTGCGTGAACATCTCCACCCAGGCGTTGCGGTAGCCTTCGAGGTGCAGGTCGGGGTGGTGCTGCTCACGCTCGGCCACCGCGCCGCAATTGTTCAAAAACCTGATCGCCTCGCGGAAGTTCTTGAACGTCCAGTCGCGGCGGATGCGCTCGCCGTCGTGGGTGAGCCGCCAGCCGGGCAGGTTCGCGAGCTGCGCCTCCGCCTCGGCGCGGGTGTACTTCGGCACGCCCCCCTCGCAGGGCACGCACTTCTTGGCGGTCAGGTCACAAGCGGCTTGGGGGGCATTCACATCAAAAAGTGTATCTCCATATCGCAGCGCGACCAGACGCCAGGCCCGGAGGGCCGGGTTCCTGCCAGGCGACGGAGGTCGCCCAAGCGACGGTCGGCAGGATGCCGAGCCGTCGCGTGAACTCAATACCGTCCCTGAAACCCCGCGAAGCCGCCGTGCACGATCGTGCTCGAACCGGCGGTGACCCCGGAGAGATCGCCGGCGGTCGTGATCGTGGCCGGCCACTGGCCGTCGGCCTGGGCGATGTTGCCCACGCCCACCACGCGGTAGCCGATCCACAGGCTCCAGCGGTCGGTCACGTCCCACGCCACCGCCGTGTCGATCGAGCCGAGCCAGGAGAACACACCGAGCGTCGAGTGGACGTCGACCGGCGCGTTCGTCGCGGTGAACGTGGCCGGCGTGCCGGCGGCCGTGGCGAGCGTGGAGGTGTTCGTGATCTGGTTGCCCGCGAGGAGGAACTTGGGCACGAGGTCGAGCCGCAGCCGCGGCGCGAACCGCCAGTCGAACTTCGCGCCCAGCTGGCCGCCGAAGAGGTTGTTGTTGGTGGCCGCCTGGAATTGCAGCGGGCTGCCCGACTGCCCCGACGACGTCGACGCCGTGAGCACGTCCTGGAGCTCGAAGAACCGGAAGCCGGCCAGCCACATCAGGTTCACCGACCGCGTGGGCGTGGCGGGGTCGGGTGAGAGGAATTCCGGCCGCTGCCAGAGCGTGTAGAGGTAGTTGATCTCGACGTCGTTCACGAGGTCCGACCGCGTCACCTGCTGGCCGCTCGCGCCGAGCAGATAACTGTTGGCCGGCACGGCGCCCACCGTCGCGCCGCCCGCCTGCGGAATGGCGTTGAGGCCGGCCGCCGTCGCGTCGGCCTGCGAGCCCATGCCGTACACGCCCCAGTAGATGAATTCGAGGCCGTGGTGCTGCCGCGGGCCGAACCACCGGCCCACCTCGAGGTCGACGCCCCCCGGCCACGAGAGCCCGCCCGACGTCGTCGTGAGCTGCGTGCCGCCGGCGGGCTGCATCGTGGCGGTGCCGGCGGGGAGCGTGCGGGTCATCACGAGGCCGCTCGCGCCGGCGAACCAGCGCGGCCAGTCGGGGAGCCTCTCGCCGGCCCTGAACGGCGTGAACCCCGGCAAGCCTTCGGCCGCCGCCGGATCGGGCACGTACATCGGCGGCGGCTCGGCGACCTGCGGCAGCGCCGCCGGCGGCCCCGGCAGGGCTTCGACGGCCGGCGCCTGCCCGCGGGCCGGCGCGGCAGGCGCCGCGAGCACCACGGCCACCGCGGCGCGAATGCACGCCGCGAGGACACACCGGGAGCGGGCCGCAGGGCGCATGAGGGTCCACCGGGATCGAGGGCTCGGGGCGGGAGCGTCCGGGATGCCGTGGAGGGGGTCAAGCCCGCTTCCGCCGGCGGGCGGCACGGCTGGATAGACTCGACGGCCCCACTGCCCGCGGCCCCGGAAACCTGCACAGGATGACGTCGAAGCGGCAAGATCGCGCCCGGCCCACGCGGGCCGAGGCCCTCGCCTGGCTCGACCGCCGGCTCAACTACGAGCGGGTGCCGCCGGGGCAGGGCACGTTCGCGCTTGCCCGCATGCGCGACCTGCTCGGGGCGCTCGGCAGCCCGCACGAGCGCGTGCCGGTCGTGCACGTGGCGGGCACGAAGGGCAAGGGCTCGACCACCGCGATGCTGGCGGCGATCCTCGGCGCGGCGGGGCACCGCGTCGGCCGTTATCTCTCGCCCCACGTGCACGCGCTCGAGGAGCGGATCGCCGTCGCCGGCCGGCCGATCTCCACGGCCGCGCTGCGCGAGGCGTTCGCCGCCGTGATGCCCGTCGTCGAGGCGCTCGACCGCCGGGCGGCGCGGCGCGCGGGCCGGGGGCCGACGTGGTTCGAAGTGCTGACCGCGGTGGCGCTCGTGCACTTCGCGCGGGCCCGGGTCGACGTGGCGGTGGTGGAGACGGGCCTCGGCGGGCGGCTCGACGCCACGAACGTGACGCGGCCGGTGCTCTCGGTGATCACGAGCATCAGCCTCGACCACATGGCCCTGCTCGGCGACACGATCGGGAAGATCGCCGCCGAGAAGGCCGGGATCATCAAGCGCGGGGTCCCGCTCGTGAGCGGCGCCACGCATCCGGCGGCCCGGCGCGTGATCCGGGCCGTGGCGGCCCGGCGCCGCGCCCCCCTGTGCGAACTCGGCCGCGACTTCACGGCGACGGCCGTGACGGCCCCGGCGACGGTCCGCCGGCCGCTCGGCACGCTGGCCCTGCGGCTGCGGCTGCCGGGCGGGTCCGACGAGCGAACGTATGCCGTGGGGATGCCGGGGCGGCACCAGGCCGACAACGCGGCGCTCGCCGTCGTCGCGGCCCGCCGGCTCGACGCCCTCGGCATCGCCGCGCCCGAGCGGGCGATCGCCGCCGGCCTGCGTAGCACCGCGCTGCCTGCACGGGTGCAGGTGCTGTCGCGCCGGCCGCTGGTGGTCGTCGACGCGGCCCACAACGCCGCCTCGATGGAGGCGCTCGTCGAGACGCTCGCGGCCCCGCTCGCCGCGCTCCGGCCGCGGGTGCTCGTGTTCGCCGCCAGCGCCGACAAGCAGATCGACCGCATGCTCCGCGCGGCCGCCGGCCGCTTCGACCACGTCGTCGTCACCCGCTACGCCACGAACCCGCGGGCCGCGGAGGCGGAGTTCCTCGTCGCCGCCTGCCGGGCCGCCCGGATCGGCCCGGTGGAGGCGGCCGGCTCACCCGCCGACGCCGTCGCCAGGGCCCGCCGGATCGCCGGCCGGGAGGGGCTCGTGTGCGTCGCGGGCAGTTTCTTCCTCGCGGCCGAGATCGGCGTTGGGTAGGCCGAGCGCCACGAGCGCCCGTCGGAGCACCGGGTCGATGAACCGCGGCAGGTCAGCCGCCGACCCGGCCGGCCCGTCGGGGGAGCCGGGCACGCGGTCGCGCCGGCGCCGCCACGCCTCGAGCGCCGCGCGGGCCTGCGCGGGCACGTCGATCTCGTGGCCGGCGTCGGGGGCCACGCCCCAGTCGACCGCGCCGGGGCGCCGGTGCAGGCCGCCGCCTGCCGGACGCAGATACTCGGCGGTGGTGAGCTTGAGCAGGCCCGAGCCGTCGGAGAGCGGCAGGATCGCCTGCACCGTGCCCTTGCCGAACGAGCGGCTTCCCACCACGACCGCGCGGCCGTGATCCTGCAGGCCGGCGGCCACCACCTCGGCGGCGCTCGCCGTCAGGCCGTCGACGAGCACCGCCACCGGGACGCCGGCGAGCACCTGCCCGGGCGCGGCCCGCCGCGGCTCCGCGGCCCCGCCGCCCCGCCGCGTCGACACGATCACGCCCGTCTCGAGAAATCGGTCGCAGATCTCGACGGCCACCGACAACAGGCCGCCCGGGTTGCCCCGCAGATCGATCACCAGCCCGCGCACGCCGTCGGCCGATGCGATCGCGGCGAGCGCCGCGTCGAGATCCTCGAGCGTGTGGTCGCCGCAGCCGGTGATGCGCACGAGCGCGACGCCCGGCTCCCCCTCCACGAACCAGTCCCACGACCCGTCGGCCCGCCGCCGGTCGCCGAGCACGCTGGCGGTCCGCACCGTCTCGCGCACCAGCGCGACCTCGCGGGGCTCGGCGCCTCCCCCCGCGCCGTCGATCTCCGGCGCCGGTCCTGCGGAGAGCAGCCCGAGCCGCACGGTCGACCCGGCCGGCCCGCGGAGCGCCGCCACGGCGTCGCGGAGCGAAAGGCCGCGGGCGTCGACGCCGTCGATGGCCGTGATCCGCGCGCCGGCGGCGACGCCCGCCCGCGCGGCCGGCGCCCCGAACAAGGTGTCGTGCACGACGATGCCCGCGTCGTCCGCCGTGAGTTCCAGGCCGACGCCGCCGAACTCCTGGTCGAGGGCCGCCTCGAGCTCCCGCCGCGCGTCCCCCACGACGAACGCCGAGTGCTCGTCGAGCCGCCCCACCACGCCCTCCACTGCCGCCGAGGCGAGCGCTTCGGGGTCGACGGGCCGGTAATACGACCGCTCCACCGCGGCGAGCACCTCCGCGACGCGGCCCGCCTGGCGGCCGTGTTCGCGGGCGACCCAGGCCACGACCGACACCGCGCCGGCGAGCACGAGCAGGATGAGGTTGCGCTTCGGCATGGGCGACTCTCGGGCGACGTTCTCAGGAGACGGGCACCGGGGCGGGGGAGTCCTCGAACTGGTATCCCTTGGGCACCACGGTCACGCCCCGCGGCGAGACCGTCAAGCCCCGCGCCGCATCCTCCTCGGGATCGAAGCCGATGTGCATGCCGGGGGGCACCCGCACCCCCTTGTCGATGATGGCCCGCCGCACCCGGGCGTGCCGGCCCACGTCGACCCCCTCGAAGAGGATGCTCCGCTCGACCCGCGCGAAGCTGTTGACCCGCACGCCGGGGCCGATGATCGACCCGGCGGCCCGGCCGCCGGAGAGGATCGCGCCGGGGCAGACGAGGCTGTCGGTGGCCTCGCCGCGGCGGGCGTCGGGCCCCTCGCCGCCGAACACGAACTTGGGGGGCGGATAGGCGGGGTGGTGCGTGCGGATCGGCCACTGCTCGTCGTAGAGGTTGAGCTGCGGATCGACCTCGATCAGGTCCATGTTGGCCTCGAAGTAGGCGTCGATCGTGCCCACGTCGCGCCAGTAGGCGTCGCGCTTGCGGTTTTCGTCGCGGAACGGGAAGGCGTGCACGCCGTGGCTGTCGACGACGGCGGGGAGGACGTCGTGGCCGAAGTCGCGCCGGCTCCCGGGCTCGAGCGCGTCGAGCCGCAGCCGTTCGACGAGGAACGGCCACGAGAAGCAGTAGATGCCCATCGAGGCCAGGCACATCCCGGGCTGCCCGGGGAGCGGCGGCGGGTCGGCCACCTTCTCGCGGAACGCCCGCACGCGGCCCGCCCCGTCGACCTCCATCGTGCCGAACTCGCCCGCCGCGGCCACCGGCACCGGCAGCGCGCCGATCGTGACGTCGGCGCCGCTCTCCTCGTGGGCCGCGATGAGCGACCGATAGTTCATCTTGTAGATGTGGTCCCCCGCCAGCACGATCACGAGGCGGGGCGCCGCCATCTCGAGGGAGTAGATGTTCTGGTAGACGGCGTCGGCGGTGCCGAGATACCAGTTCTCGTCGACCCGCTGCTGCGGCGGCAGCACGTCGAGGTGCTCGCCGAGGTCGCGGCAGAAGAACCGGTGCCAGCCCAGGTTCAGGTGGCGGTCGAGGCTGCTCGCCTTGTACTGCGTGAGCAGGAGCACGCGGCGCAGGCCGCTGTTGAGACAGTTGGAGAGCGCGAAGTCGACGATCCGGTAGCTGCCCCCGAAGGGCACGGCAGGCTTGGCACGGTCGCGGGTGAGCGGGTCGAGCCGGGCCCCCTTGCCGCCTGCGAGCACCACGGCCACGACGTCGCGGCTGCCGGTCTGGTCGACGTCGCGGGAACGCATGCAACTCCTCCGGCTTCCCGAATTCCGCGCTCCTTCGGGACGGGCCTCGTCGCCCGCCTGCGGAGCGACCCCGACACTATACGCCGGGGGTGGGGGGGCGGAAAAAGCCGGATTTCCGCGGCCAAGCGGTCTGGCACGGCGGGAGGGGCTCCTCTACGATCCCGCCCCGCTCCGCACCCGCAGGCCCGCCATGGCATCCCGGTCGAAGTCTCTTGCCCGACGCGAACGCGACTCCGACCCCCTCGAGGCGATCAAGCCGCTGCTCGTGCTCTGCCTGCTGGGCATGATCCTCTACGGGGCCTACACGATCGTGCAGCGCGGCCCCACCGCCGGCGTCCAGCCGGCCGCCGCGGCCCTCGCGCCCGAAGCGCCCCCGTTCCAGCCCCCGGCCATCGAAGTGCCGCCGGCCCCGCCCGCCGCCCCGCCGGCGGGTCCCGGCCGGCCGCCGGTGGCGGAGACCGCCCCCGATCAGCCGCCGACCTACCTCGCCGCCCAGTCCGCCGCTCCGCCGGTCGCCGTGCCCCCGCCGGCGGCGGCGCAGCCGGCCGCGCTCGCGGCCGACACCTCCGCCGCGCGACTCTCCCCCGCCCCCTCCACCGGCGGCCCCGCCGCGGCCGCCGCCTTCGCCTCCGACTGGGCCGAGGCCCACGACAAGCTGGCCGCCGGCCGCTACGCCGAGGCGCTCGCGGTGCTCTCGGTGTGGTACGACGACACCTCGCTCGGCCCGGAGGAGAGCCAGCGGCTCGAGCACCTGCTGGGCCAGCTGGCCGGGACGGTCGTCTACTCGCAGCAGGATCTGCTGCTACCGCCGCACGTGGTCGCGGCGGGCGAGACGCTGCAGTCGATCGCCGCCCCGCTGGGCGTGCCCTGGCACTTGCTGGCGAAGATCAACGGCGTCGACGATCCCGCCAGGCTCGTGCCCGGCGAGCAGCTCAAGGTGCTGCGCGGCCCGTTCGACGCCGTGGTGAGCGTGTCGCGCGGCCGCCTCAGCCTTCAGGTGGGCGGCAACTACGCCGGGAGTTTTCCGGTGGTCGTGGGCCGGCAGGTGCAGGACCGCGTCGGCTCGTCGCTGGCGGTGGTCGACGTGCGCCGCGGCGGCGCGGCGGCGGGCCCCGCGGCGCAGGTGGCCTACCTCGCCGGCACGGCGAAGTCGGTCGCGCTCGGAGACGGCCTCTCGATCGAGGCCGTCGAGGACCCCGGCTCGATCGCCGACCGGGCCCCGAGCACGAGCCTCGTCGTGGCGGCCGGCGACCTCGACGAACTCGTCGACATCCTCGGCCCCGGCTCCCACGTCCTCGTGCGCAAGTAGGACAGGCTTCAGCCTGTCACGCCCGAGCTTCAGCCTGTCACGCCCGAGCTTCAGCCTGTCACGCCCGAGCTTCAGCCTGTCACGGCCACCTGAGCGAAGTGTCCCGCCTTGCATCGCGGTGTTTCACGGCCGCGGCGGCCGGCCGGCCGATTCGTGGCCTGCCGGCCGGGGCCGCGCCTACCGTTGCCGGCCCCGGGCGGACCGGCCTGTGTCGGGATCGGTCCGTTTGCATCCCTCCCGGGGACCCATGTGAGGGCTTGAAACGATGACTGGCAAGAACTTTCTCCGTCTGTTCGGAGCGCTCGTGTGCCTGACGGCAGTGGTGACCGGCTTCGATGCCGAGGCAGGCTGGCGGCACCGCCGCTGCTGCTCCGACTCGTGTTGCTCGACGTACACGCCCTGCTGCGCTCCCGTCTGCGAGACGGCCTGCTGCACGACCGTGGCGAGCTGCTGCGCGCCGGTGAGCTACACGGTGGTCCGCGAGGCGGTGATCCTGCCGTCGGCCTGCTGCGCGTCGACCACGACGAAGCAGGAGACGACGACCGCGGCCACGGCCGAGCAGCCCGAGGTCAAGCTGGCGGCCGCGAAGCGCTAGAGACGGCGTCGGCCGGAAAACGTCGCGGGCCCGCGGTGTTCGCCACCGCGGGCCCGCCTGTCTTTCAGGGCCGGCAGACTTCGTGCACGGCCCGGGCTGCGATTCCGGGAACGCCTACCGCACCGCCTCCTGGAGCATCTTGGCGTTCGGCACAGAGTGCCGAGACACGAGGCCGTTGTCACGGCTCTCGATCACCGTGGCCACCGGGCCCACCTCGCGGACCGTGCCCTCGAGCGTGCCGACGGTCACCGTGTCGCCCGCCTGGAGCCGCTGCCGCACGTAGTAGCCCGAGAGGATCCCGCTCATCACGTCGCGACCACCCAGGCCGAAGGCCAGGGCGAACCCGGCCGAGAGGCCGGCCGAGCCGATCAGGATCAGCTTCTCGAGCAGGGCGAACTGGATCCCGAGCTGGTTGAAGGCCGCGATGAAGGTCAGGATCGAGAGCACCCAGTAGCAGCCGCCGGCCAGATACTCGGCGTACGACAGGCCGACGCGGTCGGCGCTCGTCGCCACCACCCCGCGGAGGAACGTCGCCGCCAACAGGCCGATCACCACCACCACGGTCGCCACGAGCAGCCGCGGGATGTAGTTCACCACCTCGCCCATCGCGTCGGAGATGCTCTGCAGGCCGAGGATGTTGAAGGCCGCCATCACGAACACGCACATCAACAGCCAGAACACGATCCCACCCACGATCGAGGGGAGCGGCCGGCGGATGCCGACGTCGTTCATGCTCTTGGCCAGCCCGCTCTTCTCGGCGGCCGTCTGCAGGCCGATCTTCTCGCTCACCACCGCGATCACGCCGCCCACCCAGCGGGCCACGACGTAGCCCACCACGAGCACCACCGCCATCGCCACCACCTTCGGGGCGAGCAGGATCACCTGCGTCCAGGCCTGGGTGAAGCTGTCGACCAGCGCCTGCCTCGAAACGTTGACGGTGTCGGCCGCCGTCTGTCCAACCCGCGTGAAATCGTTCATCGAATCTCCTCTGTGAATCCTTCCGTGGACTCTTTGTTCGCGATCCGACCCGCCGGCGCCACACCGGGGGCGTTTCGCCACCTGCGGCCGAAGCGGCCGCCGGAAGATGGGTTGCCGGCGGCCCGCATCGCGCAACAAAAAAATTGTGCGGCCGTTTTCAGCCGCGTTTTTCGCGATCCGGCCAGGTGCCGGTGAGCGTGTAGCGGGCGGCGGCCGCCAGGGCGGCGGTCATGTGGACGAGGGCCCAGGTCGTGGCCCCGAACGCAAATTGCAGGATGTGCAGGGCGAGGAGCCGCGGATGCAGCTTGCGGCGCACGCCGGCCGTGAAAGTCCGCGCAGACGGAACGGGTGGAACCTCGATAGCCGCGAGGTGTTCGAGATCGTGGAATGGATTCATGCCATGCCGCCGTTCGGCGTCTTCTGCATCGTCGGAAAGGCTCATCGTTTTCTCCCCGATCCGGCCGGGCCGTCGCCGGCCCGTGCCGCCAGCCGCTCCCGGATCCGGCTGACCCGCATCCGGAGGGCGGCCGGCGTCGCGCCGAACATCTCGGCCAGGTCATCGTACTCGTGTCCCTCGGCGAATTTCATGAGCACGAGGGCCCGATCCTCCTCGTCGAGGCCGGCCAGCAACTTTGTGACGTCGTGGCTGGCGTCGACGGCGGCCGCAGCCTCCGGCTCCCGCGCAGCCTGCGCCTCGATCTCGTCGGGGCCGCCCGGCTCCTCGCGACGGCGACGGCGCGACCGCGACCGCCGCAGCGTGAGGCAGGTGCGGATCGCCACGCCATGCAGCCACGTGGAGTAGCGCGACCGCCCCTCGAACCTGCCGCGGTCGAAGAACAGCCGCACGAACACCTCCTGCGCCGCGTCCTCGGCATCGTGCTGCCCGCCCATCAGCCGCCAGCACACCCGCCACACCCGCTCGCGAGAGCGCTCCATGAGCGCCGTGAAGGCGGCGCCGTCGGAACCCTCGCGGGCCGCCTGCGCCGCGAGGGCCTCGTCGGAGAGCGCGGCGAGCCCGGCGATGTCGGAGGTGTCAGGATGCATGATTCGATGCTGGAGCGTACCTCGGGCCGGCTCGAACAAGGCAAGTGCGACGTAGGACAGGCTTCAGCCTGTCATGCCCCCCATGTAGGACAGGCTTCAGCCTGTCATGCCATGTGGGACAGGCTTCAGCCTGTCATGCCATGTGGGACAGGCTTCAGCCTGTCATGCCCCACCGGCTTCGGGCTCCCCAGACCCCGTCGCCGGACGTTCACTGCGCGCTTGCTGTCGCGCCGTCGCCGCCGTCCCGGCGTCGTCTCCGGCTTACGGTCGACGGGCAAAGCCCGTCTCCGACGCCTTCGGCGTCAGGGCCGGAGGCCCGGCTCTCGAGAGCGAACGGAGGTTCGCCAAGAAACCCGAGGCCACGATGGCGAGGGGTTTCGTGAATCCGGCGCGCGTGAGAAGAGTCAGGCGAATCGCAAGGCATGACAGGCTGAAGCCTGTCCCACATCAGGCATGACAGGCTGAAGCCTGTCCCACATCAGGCATGACAGGCTGAAGCCTGTCC
>Ga0214923_10006803_pt1 | contig 12678 bp, 20 predicted proteins | sample LL1510_MetaG_FD_177993 | JGI IMG/M metagenome (GOLD analysis project Ga0214923, IMG submission 177993) | Freshwater microbial communities from Lake Lanier, Atlanta, Georgia, United States - LL-1510 | ecosystem: Environmental > Aquatic > Freshwater > Lake | place: USA: Georgia | collected...
GGAGAAGACGGGGACGCACCACGCGCTCTACCAGGAGTTCGAGGCCTCCTACGTGGAGGAGGCCTCAACGGCCGCGGCTAGCGACTCTGAGAGCGAGAAGAAGGTGATCGTTCGCAAGACGGCGGCAGAGAAGGCGGCTGAGGCGGAGGCCAAGAAGGCCGCTAAGGCAGCGGAGGCTGAGGCCAAGAAGGCCGCTAAGGAGGCCGAGAAGGAGGCTAAGAAGGCGGAGAAGGAGGCAGAGAAGGAGGCCAAGAAGGCCGAGAAGGAGGCAGAGAAGGAGGCCAAGAAGGGTGCGAAGAAGACGGCGGCAGTGGTGCCCGCAGCTGCTGTGAAGAAGGTGGCTGCCCCTAAGCCTGCGGCGGCAGTAGCAGTGCCAAAAGCAGCAGTGGCAGCACCAAAGGCAGCAGCAAAGCCCGCAGTGAAGGCCAAGCCAGCAGTTGAGAGCTGGTCGTGCCCCGCCGACGGAATGGTCCACCCGTGGCCTTACAAGGGCAAGCAGTACCTGCGTAACAGCGACAATGAGGTGTGGCTGAAGGGCGAGGACGGCGGCTGCGGCGAGTGGCAGGGGATCTTCAAGCCGACGGATGACCGCATTGATGACAGCGTTCCTGAGCCCGTGTTTGACGATGAGGAGTAAGCATAGCGAGCAGTAATTACCAGAAATGAAAAGAAAAATAAGAAAACAAAAAAATGAATAAAAATAAGAAAACAAAAAACAAAAACAAAAATAATTTTTAATGGATATACATTACATTAACTAATGATCCAGTTGATAATATACACCATCTGCGACACTAAATATTTCTAATACTTGTTTTTCGTAATCTAGACTTTGGCTAAATATAACCGTTATAAAGTCTACTTGGTTTACTACTAAAACTCTTGAACTATTTTGTGTAATTAGTGTACATATCATCAAAATTAATATGATTGAAAAGACTGTCGCATTGGATGCCATGTTACAAGATCTGTAATTGATTGTTATGGATTTCAATTTTGACAAAATAATGGCTGAAAAATTGAAATATCTAATAAGATAATTCAAGAGTTGCCTATAGCACTTCCAAGTTATTAATCCATTTCATGACTTCCATGATTTATAAAAAACGCGCGATAGTTGGATTGGATCCTTCTAAATATCCAGTACGAATGGGACAACGATGGCATAATGATGAAATTATGAAATTACTTATATCTATTGGAAAGAAGAAATCTATTGAAGAAATTGCGAATGATCACCAGCGCACTGTACAAAGTATACAATTTTATATTAGAAAAATAATGGCAAATTACTCTGATATTCAAAACTCAGAATCTACAAATAAACATATGTCATTGGCATATGTTTATACGCTTAATCTAGAGGGAGATAACAAGTATGTTGGATATACCAGAAATCCACAGAAGAGATTAAATCAACATTTCTCTGGAAATGGTGCTAAATGGACACAAAAATACAGACCAGTATCTATAGAAAATATTAAGAGTGCTCCAAGTGTTGCCTGTGCGAAGAAGTTAGAAACATTTGTTTATTACAAAATGAAAAAGCATTATGGTGCCTCTAAAGTTCGCGGAGCTGGACACACTAAATCATATTAGTGACTATTTGAAATATTAATTAATTCTAACAAAAAATTGAAAATGTGAATAGCACCATTTTTAGCTGTCAAAAAATGGCATACCTGCTTGCTTCCAACATTAAGGACTTTGTTATTAACAAATTGTTTACTAAATCCACGACCGAATCAACTCACATTGTCCGCGCAATCGTTAATCGTACGCACAGACAAGTATTTAAAATTAAAAAGACCGACAATATCTTTGAAGCAATTGATGCCGCATTTAAGGCGTATCCTGAATGGTCTAAAACCGATGACATTCGCTTTAATGCGTGCTGCGAAATTTGTGATACATGTGAATAGGGGTGCTAAATAGTATTATTAGCATATAAATATACTACAAAAGTATATTTTTCTTAAATAGTGAGAAAAAATTGAATTTATATCATCATTATTTGATTAGTGCCATTACAAGATGTCATCCGATGAATCGCAATTCAATAAGATCTTTAGCTGGATAGTAGGAGCAGACTATCTTAACAAACATCCTAATATACAATCTTATACAGTTTGCTCTTATGGGCGCACTGGATACCTGTTAGTGCGTACTCAAATTAAAGGTGTATACCTTCAAAATACATATGATGGATCTAAGTTGGTATCTAGTGTCATAATGGATACCAATGATGACGAAGATATGTAAAATTGACTTAGTGGGCTAAGAATATAGAGATAAGAAAATGTCTTATGCTGCTACGACTTATACAGATGCGACTACAACTACGTCAGTATTTATAAATGATTCTACCGCTACGATTACATTTACGAATACAAATCCAGTGAGATGGATATTAACTCTAAAACAGGGAACTGATACAGTTATTAAAAGAGGTGTAGTCAGTCAACCAGAAACTCTATCCTATTTGCCTGCTAGAATTCCATTGCGCGGGGAAGTTAAAAGTCCACCTGCTAATCCAGATGCGGAATGGTAAAAAATTGAAAAAGAATGAGTTATATTTTTATTGCTGCTATAAAATGTCTCATACATCCATGTCTCGTGAATCCATGCGCGGCCTTAAGGCTAAAATACAGGAAGAAGAACGTATAGCAAGAATAAATACTATAGTTGACTATATATATAGAGACGCAGTACGTGTCGCAACTAATACAGATAATCCATCATGTCTATATGATTTATCAGAGCATGGTATCCCTCTTGACTTTTATAAAGCAAATATGACAGAAATTATAAAAGGCCTTAAATCTCTGTTTCCAGATTGTTTTGTAGAGTGTAAGATTCTCACAACAGTAACTGCGAGAAATGGAATAAAATATGATATTTCCAAAAATGATATTAGTCATATATCAGATATTAGGGGGCGGCCGACTAAAATTGGAGAGTATATTGTCGTAGATTGGTCATAATGACCGATGGTTTTAGAAAAAATTGAAAACAAATACTATCGCTAGTTTTTGTTAGATAAAATGTCATCAGCACTATTTGACTTTGAACAGAGAATGAATACTACATGGCAAGACCGTGTAAATTCCATGCCAGCGCCCCTTGCTGCGTGGATAAATTCCAAGAATGCGGAGATTGAGAGTTTGCTTGCCTATAGAGCAGTAGAGGAGGAGACTTTGGCAAACTGCGAACAACAGCGAGAGGAAGAGATTGAGAGACTTATAGAGTGGGATGAGGAACCTCAGTATGAACCTGCTAATTACATCTGCTATGGAGACCAATTGACTGTTGGAGAGCTTCTTAACATGCTTCACACGATTGTTACCAATGATCCGAATGCGGCATTCAAGCCGATAATTCATGAATATGCTTTACAATCATGGTTTGCTTGAATTGTGATATAAAAATTAGAAAAATCAAAAATAGTTTTTTGATTAGATAAAATTGAAAATAGTTATTATAAATTTATAATAATGTCAAATGTCTAGTACTAATATATACGTCCTTCGTCTTGAAGGCGGTAGATATTATATCGGTAAGAGTGATAATGTTATAAATAGATACCAACAACATCTTTCAGGAAATGGTTCAGCATGGACCAAAAAATATAAGCCAGTTTCACTTGAAAATACCATTGAGAATGTATCATCATTTGAGGAGGATAAGATTACAAAAGAATATATGTCTAAATATGGTATTGACAAAGTTCGTGGTGGTTCTTATGTAGAAGTAGAGCTTAGTATGTTTCACACAGATGCTCTAAAAATGGAAATTTGGGGAGCAAAAGACTTATGTACTCAGTGTGGAAGAAAGGGGCATTGGGTAAAGGACTGTCATTATAAAACTGATGTTTTAGGAGAAAAGATAGATTATGAAGATTCTTCAGTAGAATGGTGTTGTGATTATTGTGATAGAACTTTTACAACAGAATTTGGTTGCGGCGTACATGAGAAATCCTGTAAGGAAAAGAGTAAAAAAACTACTAAGAAAGAGGGAGCTTGTTATAGATGTGGTCGTTCAGGTCATTATTCTCCTGATTGTTATGCAAGAACACATCAGAGAGGTTATATATTAGATTCGGATTCGGATTCAGATTCTGATTAAAAATAGTATTGATTTAAAAAATATTTTTGATCTAATAAAATTGAAAATCAATTGGCTTAATTAAAAAGTGCATCCAGCAATAAACAAATGTCTATAATCTTTACACGTTCCCCTAAAGGGATTAGAACTATCGTTGTTCGCAATCTCCCACCTATAGATAAAAATGATATAGGCACTATGCTTCATACTCTTCTAAAAATATTTGAGAATTGTGGAAATATTGATAGTATATATATCCCCAAGAATTTAGAAGCATCTGATAGTAACTATATAATGAAAGGTATAGCTATTATAAGATTCTCAGATACTATTTCCGCTGAGTACGCATACAATAATACTTATCACATAAATAAAAATAAAATAATGGTGGAATATGCCAAGAAGGACAGATAATAGAACAAAACTAAAAAATAAAATTTGATAGGGCTTTATTTATTTTTATAAGATACTACAAAAAATAATCCAAGAATAGTAAATGGAAAGCTTTAATGAGACACCCGTGCGACAGATTTCTTACGAACAATGGTGTGAGGCGGCAATTAAGCTAGATGACAGTCCGAATATTAATGAGGTTGAGGCTTCAATTCCTCGTAGCGGCTGGACTTGGCGTGTAGTACGTACTGATGTTAAGGGAATCTTTCTAAAAAACACTTATCTTAATGGAAAAGTGGTTACTAGTTCTTCAATGAATGTTCTAGTTGAGTGTCGTCATTTACGTGCGCGTGTTCCAGTTGATGCGGCATAATAAAATTGAAGAGTATAAACTCTAAAATATTTTTGCTAACATTTAATCCAAGCATTTCCAATCACCGACGTATTAAAGCACCGACGTATTAAAGCACCGACGTATTAAAGCACCAACGTATTAAAGATGGCAATTGTTTTACCATACCGAGATAATTCCTTTTCGGCTGGCGCATTATCAGTAGTTAGAGATGATTTTATTCCATTTATCAAGCCTGAATCTATGTCATTACAATTAAATTATAATATTATAAGATTTAATGACTTTACTAACTTTCTAGATTCAAACACCGTTATCGCAGGAAGTTTCGCACTTGCCTCCTATTTAATACAAGAGGGAGTTGAAGTTGATTTTGAGCCAAATGATATTGACATCTTTGTCTCTACTGAGAAGTTTGGCGGTGTAGATAATTTTATACAAGAAATGACCGCCTTTATGGCACGTTGTAATTACACTGCTCGTGAAGAAGGATGGCAGGGCGGCGATTATGACATTGGAGTAGAGATTAAGAAGGTTATATCTTTCAATAATCGCGCCATTAATAAGAAGATTCAGATTATTGTGGTAGAGACTTTAAATATATTTATGTATATCAGAACATTCTTTGATCTAAGTGTTTGTGCCACTTGGTGGAATCATAAAGAATATAGATTTGATACATTGGATCCAGAGCATACTTTGCGCAAAGAGATGTATACTCTGGATTTATGGATTGACATAGTTAAAGACAACCGCATACAAAAATACACTGACCGCGGCTTTACAAGTATTCGTAAACCTTGTCAAGTCATTTCAGACAGAGACTGGCGAGTGGAGCTAGATAATGGCAAGTTCAGTGACATAATAATCCATAATATCTTTACACTTGAAGAGTCACCTATGAGGGACTTTCTTCATGAGAGTAGATGGAATATTGTTCTGAAGGCTGGCGAACAGTATTATGGATTTGACCGCAGTGAGTTAATGAGATATATGGCTACAAAGAGAACATATGTGCGACAGATTGAAGACGAAGTCTATGAAACACCCTTTAAACAATGTATTACAATGGAGGCTTATACATATTTAGGATTTGGCGACTATACTATATATGAGTTAGAGAGCACCATTACAGTAACAGTTAATGGGGTAATTAAATCATTATTCCATCTAGGCTGTTATTCAGTTAGACAGTGGGTCAATAACTCGGTGGGAATGGTACTATCTCCTGCCATATGTATTTGAACTATTCCTAGACCAATTTGTAATATTTGTTTGCCCTAAAAATTGATAAATATTTTTTATGATATATATTGATAAGAAAATGATTGGTCTTATTGCATCATTTATCCAAAGTCTATGGTTCACACCTGATAGTGTTACATACGCAGATGAAAAAGCTCGCATTAAGGATATGCGTTCTAGGCTTCATCATGAAATCATACAAAAAAAGATAAATGAGAGCATTCTAAATGGATATGTTACCAGAAATATGTCAGATCATGAACATGACGGCCATTGGGCTACATGGTTAAGAGGCGAAGAAGATAGAGAGTCTGAAGTACAATTTCAAGCAGAGAACTGTTTAATATGTGGAGGATATAAGTTTCCACATCCTAATGATAATGAAAAGGTATATTGTCGCTGTGGAGAGCACTAATTTAATATCGAATCATACACTATTTTTATTAGACCTTTTACCTATTATCTTCTATTTTATTCATTTCCAATCTATTACGTATGATATAGATAGCAGAAATTGTAAATAATAGTAAATCAGACGAACCTCTTATTAATAGTGGTGTATCTAATTTAATTTGACTATATGAAATCCACAATGATGATGAAATTATATTTATAATAGAAAATATCAAAGAATATGGATTGGTAGATTTTTTGGTGTATAATAAATACATAAAGATAAATCTTCCTGATATGGAAATAACAGTAGCTGAATATGCTGTGACTAATTCGGTTGACATATTTATATTACATGTATGAAGATGGTTTATATGGTAATTTGTGTAAAAATTGAAATTATATAATTATAAGAAATTATGCAAAATGGCAACTACATTCTCTAAGACTATTCAAACTTTCCTTTTACAGTTAAGTAAGAGTCCCACCTTATTACGCAGGGATGTTATGGGTCTTACTAGCATAAAGAAACGGCTTCATAGCCAGGGTGATGCTAACTCGCAAGGCACTGGTAATCAACTAACAGATCAAGAAACATGTTTTGCGGCGGCGCTTGAAGAGAATGGCTTTAAGTACTCATCCGCTGCTTTACCGCCAGTTAATGAAGGGCTATACTATATTTACCAATTAAATGGCACTCAGCGCTCAATTGATTTTCAAACATATGATTGGTTTAATGGAGCAAAGCGATCATTGCTGAATTTTGACCTTAAGCACACAAAGACTGATACTTTCTTCCTCAATGATGGCTGGTTTCATGATAATATTGTGTATGTTATTTCATGGATGCGTAAAGTCTTAAACCCTCAGGGGAAGACATCTGCTCCTAGAAAGAAGAAGATGGTAGAAGCTGCCACTTTTATTGCTCTCGGTCAAGAGATTCCCACTGTTGAGGAGGTAGTACTATACAAGGAGCTCTGTGCGATAAAGAAGAAGTATAATACAGATTATAAGAGTGCTGGGAGTTTCCGTTGCTATTTGCGGTTTGCTAATACTTATAAATGTGATCGATTTACACCTGAATTCACGAATGAATGTTTGACTAAAGCAACTGCGTTTGTAGAGAGTGATAAATGTTCTATAAAATTGATTTAATATTGCTTTAAAATGTGTGTTGTCATGGATTGTCTATTTGGAGGCTGTTTCCCTACTTATCGCTTGTGGCATCAGAAAGATGGAAATCTGAAGTATTTCCTCATTAATCATACACGGCACGAAGTATTCAGAATTAATAGAAAGAAAACAATCTTTGAAGAAATTGAGGCCGCTTATAAATATTTCCCAGATTGGTTGCCAACAGATGATATTCGTATAGTTGGGGCGTGTGAAGAGTGTCAGTAAAGAGTTGTCAGTAAGGAGTGTTACTAATAAAATTGAAAACAATCTATTTTTATTAATGAGATAAATCAAATGCTTCCAATTAGACATCATAACATGAAATTCTGGCAACTAGGCAGTATCAGTAGCCGTGTAATTATGATTATTGTAGGTACATCTATGCTAATTGTACGTCCAATAGGCGAGGATGTAAGCAAGGAGAAAAAGTTACGTGATAATAAACTTACACCTCAAGATCCCAGTATTCAGTAACAATCTAAAATCTAATCCCTAGGAAAAAATTGAAATCGCAGGCGTATACAAATATTTTTGCTAGATGGATAATCAGTCAAAGCGCCAGGACAAGCGCGATTCTAAGAAAAAGAGCTCTGCTAAGTCTGTATACTCTTCCAAACACGTTCGCATTACACAGGCTATAGCATCCAAGACAACTAAATCCAAGAAATAATGGCAAAAATTGATAACCAATCTGTAAATCATACATCTGCCGTCGAGATTATGTTGCCTACTTTAATTATAACCAGGATTGACGAACAAGAAGAGGACTTATCTGATATAGAGCAAGTTTCGCAAATCATGTATCATGGTATTCCTCGCGAACGCTTCTCTATTTACTATTCTCCATTTAAGGGTCTTCTTGTACTTGAAAAAGGCAATGAACTATTCTATGTTTCATCGATTGATTCACATCTTCTTACAGTTAGACAAGTTATTCACGGTCTAGGTTATGTGAATGTACAAATATTTGTAGATTGGACCGAGAATGGAAATCTAGATCATGTTCTAGATGTAGAGGCTCACTGTGTGGTATCAAACCAGATTAATATGTATCCACTTGATTATCCTGTTTATAGACCTAATAGAAGCATTTTATCTAAAGAAAATAGATTTTGTAGCATACAGTAATCTATTTGTAACTATAATCAAAAATAATATTTATTTTTGGTGAAAATTGACAACATTAATTTCTTGGAAATAATTAACACTCTATAATGCCTCAATCTAAGAAATCGGTTGTAGCTGCTCCAAAAAAACGTCCAGTTGTTGCCAAGAATGCTATTAGTCTATTTAGTGGCGCAGGTGGAGATTCACTCGGATTAAAACATGCTGGTTATAATGTTGTAGCCTTCTCTGAATTTAAAAAGCCTGCAATTAACACCCATCTTAAAGAGTTTCCTGCCTCCAGACTTTTGACATGCCCTGAGACAGCCTCCGCTGATATTACCAAGATTCCTGATGAAACATTTGAATACTACTTAGGACAAGTAGATGTTATATTTTCAGGATTCCCTTGTTTTACAGCAGGGACGCTTGTTCTAACTAGCAGTGGTTATAAAGAGATTCAGTTTGTGTCTCTTGATGATACTCTCCTAACACATACTGGTACATTTCAAAATATTGTAAATCTTCAACAGAAAATCTATAGTGGGACTCTGTATGATTTAAAACTACATTATAACATTGACAATATTACAGCTACAGAGGAGCATCCATTTTATGTTCGCGAGTGTTTATCAAAAGAACTACGTACGTTTGGATCGCCACAGTGGAAGAAAGCATGTGAGCTGTTAATGACCGACTTTTGCGGAATGGTTATTAATAGACGCGAAGAAATACCAGATAATATGGACTCTTTAGACCATTGGTTTATGATGGGATACTTTGTTGGAACAGCTCAATTTGGAGGCTGGATTCATGATACTAATACGGTTTGCTTCAATTTCAATACTACAGTTGATATGTCTGAAACGATTAATCGAATTAGTAATGTTTTGCCATTAGTGCGAAATTTTGGTGGACTAGTATATAAATGCGTTGACACAAAATGGTCTAATATTCTGAAAGGCTTCATTAATATATCTGATTTGTCTCTAAGTAAAACTAAATTGATTCCTGAGTGGATACAAAATGCCCCAAAAGAGTTTATTAAAGCATTTATAGATGGCTATTTAGCAACCCATAAAACTACCAATACAGATTATATTATCACGACCACGTCCCATAATATTGCGTATGGACTTCAGCGATTATATCTAAAGCTTGACAAATTAATATGCGTCCACAAAATTGCCTATAACACTATACAATATAATACATATCAGCTAATTATTAGTGACAATAAGATCGGCTCCTCTTTCATTGAAGGAGATTATGTATGGTGGGAGCCACTATCAATTACAAAGCGTGCTGTAAAATCAGAGTTAGTTTATAATTTCGAAGTGGATATCGATAATAGTTATATTGTATGTAATACAATCGTCCATAATTGCCAGGGCTTTTCAAATGCTGGGAAAAAACGGGCAGATGATCCTCGCAATGAGCTTGTAAATGAGTTTGTTCGTGTTGTAAATACTGTCAAACCGCGTTACATAATTGGTGAGAATGTACATGGGCTTCTTTCACGACAAGGTAATGACCCAATTACTAAAAAGTTACGTCCTATCATTGATATTATTCGCGACTTATTCTCGGCTATTGGATATAATATTACTTATAAGGTTCTAAAAGCGACCGATTTTGGAGTTCCTCAAGAGCGGCGACGTCTGATTATTGTCGGCACGCCTCAAAAGGGTGGAGGTCTATATCCGCATATGCCATGGGATTCACTTAGTTCTACTACCTTTCCAAAGGCTACAGGTATTAGAGGATTTCTTGAAACACATTTGGAAGGCGCAGTGCCTTTTAAAGAAGAAAATATACCTGATGGACTATCGCGCCATTATTGGATTATAACTAAGGATAAAGAGGTGCTAGGAAAACCGCATCCAAATCTTCTTCGTCTTAATGGAGGAATTCGTAATAAATCTTCAAAAGAGAAAGAGGATGGATTAGGCGATGATCCAGTTACAGTTGAAGGTGGACTAATTTCGTTTGGAGTTAGAAAGAGCGCTTATCACGGTCAAATACTAGATCCAGATATGCCATGTAAAACTATCATTTGTACGTATGGAACTTGTCCGCGCTTATTTGTTGGGTTATACAATCCAGATGAAATGAAATATTGGGTACGTTGTCTTTCTGTAAAGGAACTGGCACAAATTCAGGGGTTTCCAGCCGAGTATCAGTGGCAGGGAAATGAAAAAGAGATTATTACGCAAATTGGAAATGCGGTACCACCTGCTTTATGCGAGGCGGTTATTCGTAGTTTGCCAAATATTGTATATAAAGATACTATACAGGTCAATTCTGATGAAAAAGGCAATAAAAATAAGGGAGATGATAGTGAGGATGAAAGCGAATAGAAGACAATTAGTATACTAATTATTTTTTATGAGGGCGGAGCAGATTTAGAAGAAGTAACAGTATTATAATACTCGGTCCACCCAATCTTAGCAATTCTACTCATATTACCTAGACAATATCCAAATGATGTTCCACTATGTCCCATGTCTGCGGTTTCACGAGCAAGGGCCTCAATCTCTGAACTTTCAGAGAACTCAAATCCATTCTCAGGCTTAGGATCAAAGTCTCTAAGCCACTCCCATAGATTTAATTTAGTAACTGCGTCAAACATATTTTTAAGTATGTCACGGATAGGCTGCTCATCTGAATACCAGTTAAAATCACCAGGAGTAGGAGTAGTCATCTTTAATATGTCGGTTCTTGGAATTGGGTTATGCTAATAACTTAGGCTAATATATAATTCAAATTTTAGGATTCGATTTATATTTATAGATATCTATAAATATATAGAATAAACAATTAAGAAAATATATTTGTTTATGCTACTTAGGAAAAAATTGAAATACATTTAATGCCTTGGATAATGCTGTAATATCCATATTAATTCTATTCCATATCCATGTCTGCTTCCATTCGTCATTCCATGCGTCCAGAGGCTTTGAGGGCTAAGTCACGTATCACTGAATACTGTAAGATTGATATGACTAATTCTGATTCAGATGAGTCTACTAGTTCTCCTTCTACTCTTCCTTCTACTTCTCTTTCCCCTTCAGATAATATTCAGTATCCTCTAGAGTCAAAATATAGGTATACAGCCAATGTGATTCGTTATCTTGTTGATGAATGTAATAAGGCTCAATTTGAAGATCAGCGTATACAGATTGTTGAAAAGATGTTCGACCATCTTATTGATAATCCTGCTATTCTTATGTATGAACCAAAGTTTCGTAAGTCAGTCATTAATAAGATGAAGGAAATTGAAACTCATATTAATAACCGAATTAATTTATATAATAGTGCTAAATACAGTAAAATACTGTCAGCAATTAAGAGTAGTATGCGTTTAAATGTGCGTAATTCTGTAATGCGTGAGAAGCTCTATAAGCATTTTGACGACATTAATTCTACATTGGCCGAATATGAAAAATGGTCCGTTGGTGAGTCTCTATTGAAACAGATTGGTGAGCTTTATAATACTATGGAAAGTCTTAAGAGGTCTGCTTATTATGTGTCTGATGGTGAAGATACTTATTAGATCGATTAGTTACTAATATTTATATTTTTTTACAAAATTACAAAATTTGACGCGATAAAATGGAAATATAATGAATCAGACAAAAGAGTCTAAATAGTATTCCAAGTTTATCAATTATAGAGCAATGACTTCCACTGTTGATTACACTCCTATTATCCTCGCACAGCTCACTGACTTACAGGGCAGGGTTACAAAGCAGGATGCGGTTATCGCGGCCCTTCTTACCACTGTTGAGCGTTTGAGCGGTCAGACTATTACCGTTAGTGATACGATGCGGACGTCTGTCCCTCTGCGGTCTCATCAATCCAGCGACGGACCTAGCTTTAAAAGGGGCCGCCCTCAAGTTGCTGGTGTT
>Ga0214923_10006804_pt1 | contig 12678 bp, 8 predicted proteins | sample LL1510_MetaG_FD_177993 | JGI IMG/M metagenome (GOLD analysis project Ga0214923, IMG submission 177993) | Freshwater microbial communities from Lake Lanier, Atlanta, Georgia, United States - LL-1510 | ecosystem: Environmental > Aquatic > Freshwater > Lake | place: USA: Georgia | collected 2015-10-15
TCGAGACGTTCTCGTTCATCGCGCAGACGTTGAAGCGCGTAAAATGTAATACAGTTCAAAATACATATAAAATATTGAATATCTTAATAAATAAAGATATTTAATCCATAAAATGCAAAAAATGAGCGACGAACAATTCGCTGTATACGAGGCAATAAAAGCCGGCTATAACGTCGTAGTGGATGCGTGCGCCGGGTCGGGTAAATCGACGACGATTTTATCGATTGCCAAAGAACTACCGAATCTGAATATCCGACAATTCACCTATAATTCCATGTTACGACATGAAGTCAAGGAGAAAATCCGCGAACTCCAGTTATCGAATATCCAAGTTCATACGTATCATAGTTTTGCAGTAAAATACTATTCGTCGATTGCACATACGGATACGGGGATTCGTCAGATTATTATAAAAGACCTAGTTCCAAGATCACCGATACCTAAAATCGACCTTTTAGTCTTGGACGAAAGCCAGGATATGACGTTTTTGTATTTTCAGCTTATAACCAAGATGTCTCGCGATCAAAATAGCGATTTTCAACTCTTGGTTCTTGGAGATTATATGCAGGGGCTCTATGAATTCAAGGGCGCGGATATCCGATTCTTGACTCAAGCTGACCAAATATGGTGTCTCTTACCCTTTTTGAAAACCCCAGGCTTCCAAAAACTCACCCTACAAATGTCGTATCGGATAACTAACCCTATGGCGAAGTTTGTGAACCGGGATATGCTTGGAGAAAACCGGTTAAAAGCATGCCGAGATGGACCGCCAGTTGTCTATATCCGTCGTCCAAGATATCAAATCGAACAAATCGTGGTTTATCAGATCCGGCGGCTACTTAATGAAGGGGAAAGTCCGAGCGATTTTTTTGTTTTGGGAGCGTCCGTCAAAGGCGCAAATAGTAATATTCGGCATATGGAGAATACGCTGACCGAACATGGTATTCCGTGTCACGTTCCGATGTTCGAAACCGACGCGGTAGACGAACGCGTCATCGACGGTAAAGTGGTGTTTTCCACGTTTCATACGGTGAAAGGTAGGCAACGTAAATATGTGTTTGTGGTAGGATTTGACCAAGGCTATTTTTATAATGCGCGGGATTTACCCAAAGATAGGTGCCCGAATACGTTATATGTCGGGACGACGCGCGCAACTCATGGTCTTTATCTCTTGGAAAACGATAGCTCGAGACCCCTGGAATTCCTGAAACATACACATCATGAAATGAAACAGTCGGAATATATTGATTTTAAGGGTATGCCGCAGACAATTTTTCATGCATGGGATTCCCAAGATTCGCTCCAATCTATAGTAACGATTCCGACGTATTATGTGACGCCGACGGATTTGATTAAATTCGTTTCGGAACAGGTCCTAGATACCATAACCCCCATCTTGGACCGAATCTTTGTCGTAGAACATGCAACAACACCAGAATCGGAGATTGATATCCCGAAAATAGTAGAGACCGCGGGTGGTTTATACGAAGACGTGAATGATTTGAATGGAATAGCTATTCCGAGTATATATTACGACACAATTACCAAGAATTCGAACCAACAAGTCGGCGCAAATGTATTGAAACAAATGATTCAATCTTTGATACAAGAAATGAAACCGACGCAGCATCAGTTTTTGAAACGCGCGTTTGCTGATCTTCCTGAAGAATGTACGAGTCCCGCGGATTATTTATATTTGGCGAATATTTACGTGGCTTTCCAAGAACGGTTGTATTTTAAATTGAAGCAAATCGACCGATCTGAATATGGATGGTTGACCAAAGAAATGATCGAAAAGTGTATGAATTGTTTGACGAAGAATCTTGGAATAAGCGGAGCGACAGGCGAAGCGACAGGCGAAGCGACAGGCGAAGCGACAGGCGGAGCGACAGGCGAAGTGACAGGCGAAGCGAAAAGTGAAGAAAAGCCAGTGGAAATAGAACGCTCGTTAATACATCATTCCCAAGACTTGGAACATACGCCCATTGACGCAGCACTATTTCCGTATTTCGGGAATGAAACCAAGTTTAGATTTAGTGCGAGATGCGATTTAATAACGGAGGATACTCTTTGGGAACTCAAATGCACGAGTCAGATTTCGATGGATCATAAGATGCAAGTCGTGATATATGCGTGGTTATGGCGCACTTTATTCGGAGACCAAGAAAAAAACGTCCGAATACTGAATATTCGGACGGGCGAACGACTACGTATGGACGCGACGACTGAAGATCTTACCAAAATAATAACGGTTTTATTAAAAGGTAAATATGGGAAACTGAAAATCTTGGAAACACCCGAGTTTATATCGGCGTGTAGGGAATATATTATCGCAGACACCTTATTTTGCGAAACCTAAGGTTATCTTTTTTTATGCATAAAACAATGAATACTATTTTTCTTGGGTTTTCGTTGACACAAACACCCGTTTTCCAAGACGGCGCCGCATAGATAAACGTATTGCTGACCTACACGACGTTTATTCATATGCCAAGCTGCACTTGCCCCATCAAAATCAATATTGACTTCATATATGGGTTTAACTGCCTCTGGATCACAACTTTTACCACGTGTTAGCATAGGTTTATATGATATGATTATCATATAAAAAAGAATTCAATTTTTCAAACCGAATAATATCAAGGTGACATAATACCGGTTTCACATTCCGGTATTATATTGTAGGTCATAGGCTATTATGAATGAAATGTACGTATGAGAGGGTTATACACGATTACTTAGACAGAAATATTCTTGAGTTGAGTTTCCTTTTCGAAGCTTGCGACACCTACAGAAGCAACCAATGAAGCATTTTTGCGGTTACAACCGCGTTTATGAGCAGCCAGTCCTTTCAACGTGGATACCGTGAAATTCTTACACAAATCACACTTATATCCTTGCTTCTGGACAGAGGCATATTTGGTAGACAGATATTTGTCCAAGGCGACAAATTTGAAATCGTCAATTTGACCCAGGATTTTACGCGTCGAATCCTTGAGAGTATTAATGACGATTTCCTTTTGGGCAACGAATTGCTGGTATTCGCGGTTGATATCATCGAGTAACTCTTTGGGAATATGATTTTCGGTATCACTGGTATTGAGTTCTCCAAGATTGGCGACCAAGTTATCGATGATATCTACGCCGATCTGAATCTTTTCTTGCGAAAACTCGACATTGTGAATATACACCAAAATATGCCCATTATGAGTTTCGATATGATAGTTCGGCTTGGAAGTAATACCAGTATGCTGCGATAGAAACACGCCATTACAGCTATGTTCGTCCACGTTTTGAATGAACTTTTTGACTTCCTCCGGGCTGACGTTACGGTCATGTTCCGCGTTCTCAAAGAGAATCTTGGGCTTACTGTCGCGCTTCATGACAAACGCTGTCTTTTGCGAACTGGCAATATCAGCAACAGGGAACATCTTGGTCAAAACACTGGAAAGATGGGCGGATGTAACCTGGGTCTCTCCGACGCGGGGCGAAACATTCTCGCGATTCTTTGATAAGAAATCGGTGAGCTCGGTCAGAATTTTGGACTGGACGGCTTGGTTCGTCGACGAAAACTCCTTCATGGCATTAATATTGGAATTAATACGGTCCTCGCTCGCAGTAATGAACGTATAGATGGGCTGCTGAACGTTTTGTAGGAGCATCGAAGACTTCATTTCGAAGTTATTCACAAATTCTTTCATGGAATTACCGTCGACAAACTTGGACAAAGCGATCGTATCTTCGCGAATCGACTTATGGAACGTCTTCATCGTATCATGAATCTGCTTATGAAGGCTATCTTGGTTCTTCGGAACAATATCGTTCATCATAAGAGTAGTCTTATCGATCAACTGACTATTGCTCTTTTCCAAGAGAGTGGCAATCTTATCCGCGGTATTGTTTTGCACAATGGATTTGACGTCTTCGATATAGTCGCGCTTCAAATCGATGAATTTGAGGAACATCGAATTCGTGATATCGGAATTCATATTGGAAACGGTATCTTTCAGCGAATTCATCGAGGATTTAATTTCGCCGAGTTGGAGCGCCTGATCACCGATGGTCGCCAAGATCTGAGCGTGAATGGTATGGTCGATGGTATTACTCATATCAAACAGTAGTTTCTCGAAGAGATCGACAAATAAGATATTCACTGCCTCGAAATTGATGGAGGGGTTATCCTGGTAGAATTTGCAAATGCGCTTGTTTGAAGTAGAAAGCGGGGGCATACTGATAGTAGTATATACTAGTAATAGACAATTGTTTAAGTATATTAACGAATTGTTTTTCGGCTATCTATCCGCTGACGTACGCGTTTTAAGCCGATTGTATTTTATCGGCGACTAAGCCGATGGCGTTTTATCGGCAACGGACGTTTATAGAGAAAATTATACAGATTCACTGATAGCCGATAATAAAATAGCCAAGAATTCGGCGTTGGTTTGATCAGCAACGTCGCCAGATCCTGAATGTCCATTTAACTCTACTCCAAGTGTAGGAAATGAACTATGATTTCTAATTTGAAATAATGCGGCGAAACCCGTGGGCGATAGATCTGTAGGAGTAATCATATCAGCCGGACCGATTTGAACAATAGCATTATTATAGTTTTGTGTAGCACCTGTAGGACTTCCAGTAGTAGAACCAGCAACTAGTACATTATTCAAAAACATGGAAAATTGGCAGGGTTCAATGTGAGATAAATTAGAAATAATATGGTAGTATCCAGGTTGCCAGAAATACATATCACTGGTTCCAGGTACATGTGCGCAAGATCCAAAAACAACTTTATTATTATCGAAAGTTACATTTCCTTCTTGGGGAACTAATTGCGTAACCAAATTATAAAGATTCATGAATGTATTTGGAAGAGAAGCGCCGGTGGGTCCCACTTCTCCTGTAGGTCCTACGTCGCCAGTATCGCCCTTTTCGCCGGTAGGTCCTACGTCGCCAGTATCGCCCTTTTCGCCGGTAGGACCGGGTTCTCCGATATCGCCTTTTTCTCCTGTAGGACCGGGTTCTCCGACATCGCCTTTCTCCCCAGTAGGTCCGGGTTCTCCGATATCGCCTTTCTCGCCAGTAGGTCCAGGTTCTCCGATATCGCCTTTTTCTCCAGTAGGTCCGGGTTCTCCGACGTCACCTTTCTCGCCAGTGTCTCCACGGGGTCCTTGACGTCCGGTAGGTCCTTGTTCGCCGGCATCACCTTTATCGCCCTTATCGCCCTTATCGCCAGTAGGTCCTTGTTCGCCGGTATCTCCACGGGGACCAGTATCACCTCTTTCTCCACGATCACCTTGATCTCCACGATCTCCTTTGGGACCGGTAGGACCGGTATCACCTTTATCGCCATCGTCACCTTGGTCGCCTTTTTCGCCATCGTCGCCTTTGGGACCAGTAGGACCGACTTCGCCACGGGGTCCAGTAGGACCCATGGGTCCTATCGGTCCGGGGCATCCACGTGGACCACGTGGACCATCAGCGCCATCGCGACCGTCTCTACCATCACGCCCGTCCTTGCCGTCTTTGCCATCGAGGCAATGGCAATCGTTTCCGGAACAGTCGTTTCCGGAAACGTCGTTTCCGGATGTATCGATCTCAGGGTCTTCGATCTCAGAGTCGTCGCTTCTCGGGGAATTATCGGAATTCTCCATACAAACCTTCGACAAAATCGGAAATACCGACAAAATAGCTAAACAAAATGGCTCGAAAATCGAGTGGTCAAAAGTCTGATTACACTGTAATTTTGTGACCACAAAATCCCAGATTCTGATACAAGAATCCGATTCCGAATTACAAAATTACAATATCAGAATTGTGATTTTGTGAATTACAGATTCAATATTTGTGAATTATGAAAAAGAAGGGGGGTTACGGTTTCATATCCAATAAATGTTTATACTTACGGCGAATCAATTGTTCCAAGACGTCGACGTTAACGACATTATCGCGCTTTAATAATTCGACGGCTTCCAAGATGAAATCCCTGGAATTCTCAATAATAAACCGGGATCTATCATACGCGCTATGAATCAATTCGGAAACTTCGGTATCAATAAGTTCTTTATATTTCTCGCTCCCGCTGGGATAAATCAGTTGTCTTCCCATGCCGTAATACACGACCATCTTTTCAGCGAGTTTCAGCGCTTCTTCGAAATCGTTAATGGCACCGGTAGTAACCGAGACGTTATAAAACACTTCTTCGGCAATACGCCCACCGAGTAAAATCATCAAATGTTCGGATAACGACTCGCGGGTATAGAGGGGCGTTGTAGTGGGTTCAAACACCGTATAAGCGGGGCTTTTTGGAGCGGATAGATTAATCACAATTTTGGTCATACGAGCATGATGCTGCGATAAAAGCCCGACGATGGCATGTCCGAGTTCATGTATGGCGATATGATCGATCATATCACTCGTAAATTGGTGTTCAATGGGCTGCCAACCCACCATCATCTTATTCATAATAAGGTCAATATCATCCGAAGATACGATTTCGCGATCGCAACGAAGGGCGTTGATCATGGCTTCGTTCATCAAATTCTCGATTTGAGCGCCGGAAAGCCCGGCGGTCATATCGACCAGGTCCGAAATCGAAATCCGGGCGCAATAAGGCTTACCACGGGTATGAATACGCAAAATCGCTTCGCGTGTCTTGGCGTCCGGGTTACCGATATATATGCGTTTATCAATACGACCTGGTCTCAACAATGCAGGATCCAATAAGTCCGCGCGATTGGTGGCACCGATAACAAAAATCCCGGAATTGTTCTTGAATCCGTCCATGGCAACCAAGAGCTCATTCAAGGTATTATCGCGTTCAGCCCCGGAAGACTCGCCGGTTCCAGATCGGGTGCGTCCGACGGCGTCGATTTCATCAATAAAGATAATCACAGGCGCGTTTTTTTTGGCAAGCTCAAACAACTCGCGAATACGGGAGGATCCGACGCCAACGTATTTCTCTTGGAACTGGGAACCGGAAACGGGGATAAATGGAATACCGGCTTCTCCCGCCAACGCCTTCGCCATCATCGTCTTACCATTCCCCGGGGGACCCTCAAAAATAATACCTCTAGGAATTCGCACGTTAAATCGCGTATATTTGGTATGATTAGATAGGATATCGACGCATTGAGCGAGTTCGGCTTTAACGTTATCGTATCCACCGACGTCTGCAAACTTGTAGGGAAATTTAGTAATTACCTCAAAATTTTCGGATTTCTTGGAAGCACTTGAACTACCGCCCCTGCCTCCTCCTCGACGTTTAGCAAAATTTTCGAATGTATCTTCGTCGTCTTCGTCCGCGTCATCTGAGCTATAACCGAATGTTCCGCCAAATGCCTGTATACCGTTGCGTCCAATAACAATGCGTAGTCCGGGAGATTGTTTTGAACGCGTGTCGTTTGCATTCCACGATTCATTTAGCGCATTTAAAAATTCACGCGAGCCTTCATTTAGACCAAGAATTTCGGAATCTTGGACTGTCGCGTTGTTTGAATTTAGACGTTTGATATAATTTTCGTAATAAACGTGTGAATACGGATATTTTTTATCAAACAGCCGCGTTGTTATCTTAGGCGCGTGTCTCGAGAAAAAAGATTCTGAAATTAGAGCTGTCGAGCAAATGATCAAACTCAATAAATTCATTGGTTTAGATATAATATTGACATAAGTTTATGTATTATTCGGCTTAAAATATTAATTATTGCGTTTGGTTTCCGAACCGAAAAACTTTAGAAGCAAAATTTTAGCACGAGTTTTGCAATTTCGGTTTAATTAAAAGATTTGCGGGATTTATTTTACATTTGTATTGTATAAATGTCAAAATTGACGAAACCGACGAAAGCGGTTCCCGCTAAAAAGGCTGTTCCTGCTAAAAATGCTGTTCCTGCTAAAAAGGCTGTTCCTGCTAAAAAGGCTGTATCTTCTAAGAAGGTTGTTTCTACTAAGAAGACTGGAAACTCCCGTTTTTTCACAACACCAACATGGGGCGACTGGGACCCGGATGGCACTTTCGGCTGGGACGAACTCCTTGCTGAATTTTACATTCAGAGCAGAGACGTTTCCGGAACACATCCCGTTATTGACCCCATAAATATTGAGAAACTCATCAACATGGTAGGTTTGTATGCCGTTGCTACAAGTGGAATAAACTCAAATGATTATCAGGTTCGCCAAAGTTTCACTGGAGGGGATGTGTCCGGACAACCTATCTTGGACGCGTTATCAGAGAAATATATTAAACGCACAAAGGATAGCGTAATTAATGATCTTTTAAACATTACTCTTACATATGACGGAAACCACGCAGACAGCGAGGAGGCAGATACCCCATCACCATTATTCGAAAGTGTTGTGGAGATTTCCAACGCATCGGGCGCTCATCTTGGTGGCATTCTCACTTGGGTGGATCAGGAAATAAAAATTGATGTAACCAGTTTCAGCCAAACTGAAAAGAATGAAATTTTATTGCATATTATAGAGGAGCAGGGGGAGGGGGAGATGGTGGCTTTACGATATTATAGAGATTTAACAGATGATAACGTGATTGATCCGACTATTATTTCCACCATAACACAAATATTGTCGGGAGTTGATTTTGAAAATTTAACTGGCATGGAAGATCTCACAATAGATGACATCATGAGTTCAGAGGCAGATTTCAGTGTTGTTTTTGCCGAAGCTGATGATGTTCCAGAGGCAATTACTGATTTATATTACAACATGAGATTGGTTTTGGCCTTATGGACCAACGTATCTGGAGAACTTTTACAGTGGATTGAAGATCATGTGCTATCATCGAGAGAGGAGGATATAACCCATTTCAAAGCTGTTCTTGACGAGTTTGATGGTTTAGCTGATGGATACTTATATCACGGTCTTACTTTGAATGAACGCGTTGAGATATTTAGCCCGGAATCGTATGAGGTATTAGCTCACCTCTTGAATGGTGAGGAGGAGGATCTTAGCGATTTAATCGATGCGATTTACACGTATAAGAACACGCCTCCTTTGTTGACCGTTGATATTAGAACTGGTCTAACGAACACGCAGTTAGAGAAATTTGCGATAATGGTGGAGTTGGCTGAAATGGTAACCCACGATGGCGTTGAATTGACTTATCAGATGCTAGGCACTGCTTATTACGTGTTATTCAGAGTTAATAGACCTAATGGTGTTATTACAGTAACATCAAAGGTCCAAGGTGATGTTTATACTCCTGAAAATTTCACAACACCTGAAAATAACGATTATTTGGATGAAGAGACAATTGATGCCATACTTGCAGCGCTCGGGGTGAATGAGACGGAGAGGATCCATTTGTCTTTAAATGGATTACATGCGGGTGATGATGCGGCTGCAGTGGAAAATTTTGTGACTTTAGTAAGAAGATATAACCTTGCGTCTGTATTGGGGTTACATGCGGGACAATGGAGTTATAATAATACGCCTCACGCTTTATTTTTGATGGCAGTCGGAAGTGAGAACACTACCTCGGCTGATAGATTAATGAAATATTCCAGGGCGTTTGTGCAGTCATTGAAGACGAACACAACTGCGCTAGCAGCTCTACAACATCATACGGACTCGGAAGACTTTGGGGCGGACGAGGAGATGCACCGAGGACTTTTGAGATTGATCGATCACGGCGTAAATTCAGATGACATTTACACATTCTTGGGAACCACCCCCGCCAAAAGAAATGAAAACGTTAAACTTTTAGCAGGATTGGTGTACACTGATCCTGAATCCGAGAACTACAAAACTGTAGACTGGAAAAATGTGAACGGATTAATCGTAAATGCTGGTATTTCAACTTTCATTGATGAACACAACGGAAGAATGACCGTCGGCGACGACGCGACCATGGCAGACAATTGGGTTGTTGCTTTTGCTGATTCGGATGTAAGCGAATACAGAAAGTTGGTAGATAACTTCACGCCAGGCGAATTACTCACCTACACCAAAACCACAAAGGTTTACAGAGTGAGAGATGGACGCGGCGTTCTCGGAATGGAGGAGACCACTTTGGCTTTCAACATTAATACATTATTGGATGCTTATGAAATTTCATTTGAAGAGTTGCAAGCTCAGGCTGCGTTAGCCGACGTATCTTTAGAACAATAAATATATTGAAATTTAACATAATTATTTACACCTTTGCACAGTAAAACCCATATAAAAATAAGGTTTATATGAGAATTTAAAATATACATAAATAATATATTTCCATGACAATCACAGTTCAATACGGAAATTTAGATAATAAGGTGGACGTAACAGAAAAAGTATTTCTTACTACAAACTCAATAGCTTACATTCCAAGAGGAGATATCTCCAGATGTTTATTATTTGGCACCGATCCATTATTTGGAGTATTAAAATCTGTATTTGTCACTGTAGATTCACAAACGATAGAATTTGATTCATCGGAAGACATATATATTGACGATAAAACCGAAAAGATATACACAAATTCGGATGTCCCTTCAGAGATATTAAGCAAAGTAGTGACAGTTGAACAATCAAATATAACATATGGACACGTCGATGATGAAATAACATCAAAAATAGTTTCAAATAAATTTACGGAGGAAAACGGAAGTGTTACTATATCATATTGTTTAAAAAACAATGAGCCTGTATCTGATGTCTCCACAGACGATTTTAATTACCCACTTCAATCTCATAAAAGCGAACTTATTCCCATAGAATTATTGAAGGGATATAAAGAAATTGACGCGAAATCTTGGGCAATTTTAAAGCATAAAACTACATGCCCATATATTTTAGTTAATAAATTTAGCGTTCCTTCAGAAGCGGTAACTTGTATAATTAATGAAATATCCAAGAACGCAAACTTATTGCTTTCGGAGACCGATTTAACACCGGTAAATTTGCAAGTTTGGATCAAAATGAAGGAAGTATTGAATATAAAAATAGATTCACCTGAGCGAACCCCGCGCAAGCGCTACGTTCTAAGCGGTAATAAATACATATTGAAAAAATAATAATGTTTTTATAAGAAAAATAGTGTATTCTTATAAAAATTATGAATTCATTCCTGGCAACACACGTGAGAAAAATAAGTTATTTATTCGCCTTCTTACAACCTCGTTTATGAGCAGATAGACTCTGCTTACTAGGAGCGGTATATACATTGCACAAATCACATGTGAAACATCTGGTTTTTACATAGGCGTACTTTGGCTCCAAGTATTTATCCAAGGTTGGAAGTTGTAGATCCTCTATTTGAGTAGTCATTCTTTTTTGGAAATCCTTAAGAGACGTAATCATACCTTCTTTTTGTGTAATAAAACGTTGATATTCTTCGTTAATTCCGTCCAAGATATCCTTGGAAATAGTATTATCGTCTTCATCCATGTTCAAATCCTGGATCTTGGCGTATAAATTATCAATAATATCAACAGCGATCCGAATCTTGTCTTGATTGTATTCACAGCCTTGGATATACACCAAAACGTTTCCCTTGTTAATGTCGATTTGGAAATTTTGCTTGAATGCAATTCCCGAATATTGGGAAATGAAGACACCACTCATATTTTGAGTGTCGATGTCGCGAATAAACTTGGCAATTTCGTCTTTCGGGATATTATAATCGTATTCTTTGTTTTCAAACAGAACGCAAGGCTTATCAATGCGTTTCATGATGAAATCTCCAGAAGCCTTGGTGCCCGTCGTATTAACGACCTCGGCAGTTGGGTAAAGAGAGTTAAGAATAGATCCGAGTTGTTGTTCTCCATACTTTCCTTTATTGGAGGACCCCTTATATTTTCCAAGAAATTCGCCAAGTTCTTCGAAAACCTTTGTTTGATGAGATAAAGATTGTGTAGATGTGTCTTTTAGAGCATCAATGTTCTTGGAAATGCGGTCTTCACTCGCCGAGAAAAAAGAGTAGAGTGGTTGTTGAATGTTCTGCATCATGGATTGATATTTGGTATCAAAGGTTTTGATGAATTCGGTCAACGAACTCTCGCTATTCATGGATTTGGCGAGGTTCTTTGTATCCTCCGAAATAAGAGAATGTAATTCCTTGAATTGGTCTTGGAAAATCTTGGCATTTTTGTCTTGCGATCTTGGAATAATATCGTTCAGAAGGAGGGCAGTCTTATCTATCAGATGAGAAGCGTTCTTATCAATGATAGAAGACAGTTTTTCACTAGATGTAAGAGTGTTATTGGAAACTATTTGCTTCACGTCTTCGATATAATCCTTTTTTATTGTCATCAACTGAAGAGAAATATTATCAGTAAGACCAGATAAGCTACTCTTGAGTGAATCGATCGTGGATTTATTATCCTTCATATACGCGAGGAGCTGGGAATTTATATTACCATTAAGATCGTTGGTCATATTATTAAAAATCGACTGCATAAATCGTATGAGTAAAAGATTCGCCTTTTCAATATTGATATTCGGATTCTCGTTATAGAAAGACCATATGTCTTTGTTGTTGATAACAATTTCGTATTCATCTTCCGAGTCAGACATTTTAATATAGTCTTTATATCTAACTCTTTATATACTTTATTTTGTTTTAAGTTTTTGTTAAGTTTGTTCACTTTTTGAATAAAGTGAGTAAAAACTTACTCACTTCTTGTTAAGTTTGATTAAAAAGTGAACAAACTTACTCAGTATTTGAAAAAGTGAATTGAGAAA
>Ga0214923_10006805_pt1 | contig 12676 bp, 13 predicted proteins | sample LL1510_MetaG_FD_177993 | JGI IMG/M metagenome (GOLD analysis project Ga0214923, IMG submission 177993) | Freshwater microbial communities from Lake Lanier, Atlanta, Georgia, United States - LL-1510 | ecosystem: Environmental > Aquatic > Freshwater > Lake | place: USA: Georgia | collected...
CTCATTCACTGACATTTCACACAATACGTCGCCCACTTCCATCACAACTCTCTATCATCTCCACATTTCACACTACATTGTTCTTTTTTTTATGGATCGACTATTGTCTTCTCCTCCTTTTCTCAAATCTTCCATATTTGCTACTTAAAACTATCTTTCTATATCTACTATTATGAATTCCTTTACTCAAGCTTGCCAAAAACTGGCATCTAATGACATTGTTTCATCTTACTTTGTGAACAACAATATAGATATAATTGCCTTCATTACTCGATACATAGAAGTTGACAAAGCTCTCCAACGCAGTCCCGTAGACAAGAATCATAACTTCGAGTCGCAAATCGACTACATCAAGACTTGCTTAGATAAGCAATCTAAAGAACTTCAAACAGTGACCCAAACTATTAATAGTATGCAATCTAATATACATTCAACCATAAAGGATATCACTAACACCGATATCAAGCAAACCCTGTCTGAACATCTTCAACTGTTGCAATCCCTCATCAATAACAATGCGTCTCCATCATTGCTTAAAGACTTTTTCCAAAACTTCCAAGACAAACTCATCAACGTTAACACTGAACAACTCAATGACTTGGATAGAAAAACTATATCACTTCTTTCAAACTTTCAATCAAACCTATTAAAAGACTTGTCCACAACCCTTGATTCTCACACCATCCACCACAAGATAACTACTATCAATGACACTTTAACATCCCTCCACAGTAACTTCACCGGTAACTCTTCACAAAAAGGTAAAATGACAGAAAACATTCTTTACTACAATCTTGTTAAAGCATTTCCCGACTCTGAAGTCATTCTTACTAGAGATCAAAGTGATTCCTGTGATGTTCAAATCAAACGCGATGGAAAACCTCTCATTCTCGTAGACTCTAAACACTGTGAAGCGTCAAATGTAAGAAAGTCTGATCTTGACAAGTTTTATGATGATTGTAAAATCAATGACTCTTGTGGAATCCTGTGTAACACCTTTGGTGGAATCGCCAATAGAAAACATTTCGAAATCGATATCCAAGACAAACGCGTATACGTTTTCCTCTCCAATCATCAATTTGATCCAACATTGTTCCAAATTGCAGCTCGCATTATATATAACATCCATGACATCATCAAAGATAAACGCACTGATACAATTCAAGTAGAACAACAACTTTATCAGCGTCTTAAGATTGAATACAACTTTTTCTTACAATCATTCCATCAATACATTGACAACATTCGCTCCAATGTCAACTCTCTATCCCAACTCACATTTACACATCTTGACCAGTTCTTCAAACGCACATCTCTAATCACAGAAAACAAACCATTCTCATGCACAATGTGTGGCACAGGCTGCACTAGTGACAAAGCCCTCAAGAAGCACTTAAAAGATAAACATCAAATCGCTATAACAACAATACGTCAAAAAAGAGTGATTGAAAAAGATCAAGACCCGCCCGAAAATGAACCAATTTCCACTGAACCCTAAACCTTCCTCAGAAAAAAATATTTGTGAATTATTTAAGCATTTTCAACTGCTTACATATCTTTTTATGCAAAGCCTCTCCATCACATCGTTTCATTTTATCAACCTTGTTCATACCTCCACCAAACTGATCTATTGAGATCCTTTCAACCTTTTTCATCTTCATCCCCTTATTCATTGCTATTTGGGTAACACTATATATAAAGTCAGCAACATGAATTGGCTTAGTAAATTTACCCGTAAATGATGGATATGGTGTAGGTAAATGATAGTATGTTGGTATATAGAAAGGATAAGCTTTGTCTAACTCGTTCTCTAAAATTTCCCAAAATGCATATCTAACTCCACTTCTATTAAGTCTGTCACAAACTAGTCTTGTTAACTTGTAATGATCAAATTGCTCACTGAATTCAGTGGGCTCAATGCCGTGTGTAATCATACTATATTCCGGGTTTACATAAAACGCGTCAAGGATCACCCCCGAATCTATATCTTCTTTTGACACGCTTGTTTCAAACACTTTGTGAATCACGTCATAGACTTTGCTTTTGAAGGCATCATCTTTTAACTTGCTCTTCAATAATACATTTATTTTTGTTAATATATTCTTGTCCGATCTACTCTTATTGTTCAAATACAGTAGTCTGTCATACCAAACCTCTTGCTGATATGTTTTGAATCTGTTGTATTCACGATCTTTATCTGTGTCAAGTCTATCATTATCAATAATCTTGCCTTGCACCACCTTGTCAACCATTTCTGGATTGACATGACTCCTACCATAATCAATTATAAAAGGAAAGTAATCAAGTATTATATTATACTTTTTACCTCCATATTCATACTTAAACCTGTATGTCCCATTTAATCTCACAAGTAAGATATTTTCCATGTGCAAATCATAATGTGTGAACCTAAGCTTGTCTTGCGCATGCTGTAATGATACCATAAGCATCAATAATATGTTCATCAAGTTAGAATTAGCTATCTCCATCTCCATTCCTTCTAACATCCTCATCTTCTTAATATATGACTCCAATGTAATGGATTCATCATTCTTCGTCGCTATATACTCATACAATACATGTGTTTTAGTATCATACCTACTGTTGCAAACATTTCTTAGTATTGCAGTTTTCCTTGATCCTGGTGACACTGGATCAAATCCACATTGAAACCTACCATACACTAGTGAGAAATTCGGTATATTCAAATATCTCAACTCATTTAATGCTAAGCCTACATAGTATTCGTATGATGCAGGGTCAGAATCTTTGCTCTTTGCAACTTTTACCAATAATTTTGCATACTCTGATTTCGCGCCTTTCACCTTAACTACATATACAACACCATTCGATGACTCTTGATCAATGTATTTTACTAACTCGAACATTTCGTTCACTTTGTTAGTGCTGTTGCCTGATGTATCTCTTGTAACATTTGTAATAGCACTTATGTATGTTTTCACCTTTTTTGGATCTGGCACAGTAAATGTTTCTGCTTCTCTTAAGATCACTTTGTCGTCTCCAATACTTACTAACTTCAAGAAAGCCTCGTCCCCCCTATCACCCAATACTTTGCTTAAAAATCTTGTAAGCACCATTACTCATAAACAACAAAAAATTTATTTAAAACTCTGTGATGTTTTATATATAACACATATGAATCCTTCTGAAGACAAAACAGTTTCATGCATTGATGCAACACGTGTATGCCGTGATTTCATGGCCGGAAGATGTGTTAGAGGCGATTCTTGCAGATTCGAACATAACACTTCTATTTGTAAGCGCTATTGGACTAATGGTTCTTGTAAGTTTAAAGATAACTGCAGGCACAAACATGTCACTAACACACGTCCCGTTGTCAAGGGTGATAAAAGTAAAGGAAAGGGCAAAGCAAAGAATACTGTATGTTTCACTCCTATGACTGAACCTGCAGATATGCGTATAGTTCTTGATTTGGGGTTTGAAAAACTAACTACTTCTTTAACATCAAGAGACGTGCTATTAGCACCTAATATTTTTTCAGAATTCAAATCACTACAAATATACAATCAACTCGTGTCTGAGATACAAGCTTGTAACGTGCCAAAAGATGATCTTCTCAAGTTGTGGCATGGTAATGATAAAATTGCGGGCACACACCTTATTGCCAACGATAGAACACATTGGAAAGAAGAATGCCCGACATTCAAAATGGTCGTTAATAAACTCGCACAATTCTTTAATATGGATGTGAAAGCAACACGCTTCAATTGGTACCAAGACACATCGCATTGGAAACCTTTCCACCATGATAGCGCTTTTGTAGATCCCAAAAAAGCCTTACAACAAAATTTTACCATTGCCGTTAGCTTTGGTGCCACACGTGATGCCGCCTTCCAACGTGCTGACACTTCTCAAAATGTTATTAGTATTCCTCAATCAGACGGTCATGTTTACTGCTTTGCTAATGATACTAATTCCCTTTATAGACACGGTATCTTGCAAGATAATCCAACACGCAATGAAGGACGTATAAGTGTCATTCTTTGGGGTAAAGTTACCCAATTGGATTGACATTAGCTGACTCTTGATTTTGTCACTGTAATAAATGGGATCGCTATTTGCATGTTAAAAACACAGCCCACTGAAGAACCCACCAAGTTGTGCGTAGCACAACTGTGCTGTGCTAGCTGTGTGTATTCAAACTTCGGTCATTTACTAAAAAATATTTTCCTTACTCCTTACAAAACATGTCCTCCTACAACGTTGGTGACCGCGTCGATCGCATCGAAGATCGTGAAGTCACTGCCGCAACTATTATTTCTGTTCAAGAATCACAAGACGAAAACCTTGAAACCCTTGTCGAACTACAATATGATGAAGGTGGCTCTGGATGGTGGCCTATCAGTGCTATCAAGACTCTTGTAGCACACGAATAAACACTGAATTAATTCACATAGATACTTTTGTTATCATAATAGTAGTATCTCTGTTAATTTACACTAAAAGTTCTCAACATTGAACTTATCATATAACTTTTTCATGTTTAAACTATCTTTTCCTCTTAATGTATACTCCTTATTTCCTACCTTTTTAAAAAATTTGTTGTAATTAGGAACTATAATATCCAACGGCTTTTTCGTCGCAGACATCACTAATGCAATGTCCATTGGATGTTTACTCATGATGTAGTTTACAAGATGCACTAGATTGTCAGAACTTTGACCACTTAGAATTATCGCCTTTACATCCGGATCTAATTTAAGTTCTGATAATTTGTTTGCACTCTTAAATTTGTATTCTTGGTCCTTGTATATCGCCAATACTTTACCATATGCCAGCCTTTTCCACCACTTTTTGTTATTCTTATACAATTTCTCATGCAATTTGTTTACAACGTCCATTGCCTTTATATATCACATTAAAAAAAACAAGTGTAATAAACTATCGCCCTACATTACGTTGAAATGATTTTTCACTTAACACAACATGTGAGTTTTTGTAATAATGTCGCTCACCTGTGTATTTTACTGACATAATCTCGTCATTTGTATCCCAGTTGTTTTCTGATATTATCATGTCAAATACTTGGTTGACTTCAAATGCATTACACATATTAAAATCATAATCTATGTAATTGAAATAACTAACTTCACGACCTGCATCTATACTTTTGGTGATGTTGTAAAATATCATCTACCTTATACATGAAGTTAAATTTAATGTAATTAAAGTAAAAATGATTTCCCATACTTGTTTATTCCACGTTTTCCTCTGCTACCATATCTGTGCACTGCATATGGCTCAGAATAAGTGCTCCTTGATGGCTTTAATCCACACTGTTCTAATGCACCGGTAAGTCTTTTTACTTTCTTCGATTGTTCTTTGTAACTGTTTCTCATTACATCTTTACTTTTACCATTAAACCATAATACCTTTCCCATTACGTAATCCTTTGAAAACCAATAACACCTCATCTTGTTAACAGCATTTGACACATTAAACGCATACTCTAAGGACTTGTGCTGAAGATTCTCCCTTATAGCCTTTATATTGTTAAACTCCGCCCATATCAATAAGAATTCTCTAACCAAATTGTTGTTAGACAAGTATATCACATTGTCGTTTAATGTTTTTAATATCCTTGGATCATAACAATTACTCATACTGTAGATCGAATTAAGATTAATGGTCATAAAATCCATACTCTTTACTTTAAACATTTCGGGTTCCTTCTTTATTATAGACCGAACATCCATGTATACAACTACTGTTGTAGGATTATTCTTCATTATCTTATACAGTGCTAACGGCTTGTTTATTTTAGATGCATCATCAACCTTAAATATAACGTAATTAATACTGAATTTTTCACATGAAGCCACAAACTTTGGCAAATGCTCGCGGTTTGCATCGTCAATAAATGTCACTACAGTGTAAACATTTTCATTAAACATTTTTGCAGAACTACGTCTTAGATTTGGAAATTTGTAAGTTTTCTCCCCTGGAACGTTAGTTACTTTGATTAGCTTGCCAGCTTCCCTCAACTTTGCATCCACCTTTAATTGCTTCGTTTGTAAAGCTGTCAAACCCCAATCAATATATGTCCTAAATTTCATATCATAACATCTCAATTTCTGACCCAGTTGACGATCGACGTTCGGTGGCCACCTTGACCTACCAACCCTTTCTTTGTATACATCATCTAATGCACCTGTCTCAAAATCTTCGTGTGCAAACACAATATCTGACATCTTGTATTCACCCCCTTCCAATTCCTCTTTGTAATTAACTATTTTTGTATAACCCTTTCCAGGCTCATATGTATGCCCACTAAACATATACATGTAATTCTCCGGTAACCACACACATCTCGTGTAAATATTTAAGAAATTCCTTGTTATAACACCTGAAAACGTCTTATCCTCAGCATACCTCACATTTAATGTCTTCATCAATATTTCCAACATCGCCCTTGCATTATGCGTATTAGCAAAACCTAATATCGCTCCAGGTAATTCCAATTGTAACGGATTATAACAGTCATATTGTATCTCATTCCAATTTAAGAACCAACAATCTCCATCAATTTCAAACAAATGTGGATACCTATGCAATCTTAAGTCAGTGTCCACAAAAATACACTTGAGACTTGGGAACACATCCATTGCATGCTTTATAAAGTATGGTTTCAAACCTAGCGCCTCCATATACATACCACTCTTCTCCAAACTTGGGTATCTTACAAAGTAATAGTTCACCTTGTGTTTCTTACAGTCCTTGATGAGTCTTTCCACTTGCTGATCATATGTTAACTTGTATATTGAGCCTTTGTTGACCCTCCCTTTGCCCCAATAATAACTCACTAGTATAAATGTACTTTCTGGATTAAGGATCTCCGTTTGTATGATTCCGTCTGTAGGTATATCCTTCATCTTTATTTACTTGTTGTTATTCGTTACTTTATACCAGAAAAATAACAATAAGAATTACAATCAAAATTATAGACAATTGCAACTGACCACATGCAAAAAAGGCCAAAATTTTGGCCTAATTGCTGTTTTTGTTCTTTTTTTATAATGTTTTATATTGTTTTGGTTCTTTTATAACATTTTCATATAAATGATACTAAGCTACCAGAATCACTTTTTTCGAGCTTTAATTCCAGCTTGATTTTTTTGTAAAACTGAATATATTCTTTTATGCTTTTTGCTTTTACATGTCTTGTTCTTCGTTTTAAACTGTCAACGGCGAATGATCCTTTATCTATTCCTCTGTATTTGATTTCAAAGAAGTGCCTATGACCATCCTTGTTAAATAAATATTCACTTTCACTAGTTAAAACCTTATACTTTTTCAATAAACCCTCATGTGTATTATCACGCTTTCTAAGGATATTCAAAACATCTCCATTTAAAATATAAACTCCGTATAATTCCGTAAAATACATATTAATAGCAACCTCTAACGCTTCCGTTGAATCATCACAAACTGCCAATGGCACCGTTTGGTGCAAACCTCTTCTGAACTCATTTTTATAAACATAAAATACCATGTCTTGCTCATACTTCTTTCTCATCATTTTCTTGAATAACGGACTGTGAGACATAATAACTATACTAACTAACAACTACATACTTTTGCATTATTTTTTTCAGTTTTTTTGATGATATTATGGTCACACTTTTTACATTTTTATAAAAAAAATAGCCGCCGCCCACTGCGTAATGGTGTGCGAAGCCACCATGTAGCTGTGTGGTTTCAGACTGTGTGCTTTCAGACTGTGTGCTTTCAGACTGTGTGCTTTCAGACTGTGTGCTTTCAGATTGTGTGGTTTCAGATTGTGTGCTTTCAGACTGTGTGGTTTCAGACTGTGTGGTTTCAGACTGTGTGGTTTCAGATTGTGTGCTTTCAGATTGTGTGCTTTCAGACTGTGTGGTTTCAGACTGTGTGGTTTCAGACTGTGTGGTTTCAGACTTTTAAAATTCAATACTTTCTAAATCATCTATAACACTTTTCAAAATATCTTCCTCCCCTTTGTCTTGAAAGCCGCCTTCCTCTGTCCTTTTACGTCTGTGGAGGCCGTCACTCACTCCAAGTTTCTTTCTTTCATTTATAAACTCCACTATATTTTTAATATCATCATCGTTTTCATTGACACCTCCTATAAACCACTCCGCTTCTTCTAATGGCTCAAATTCTCCATTATCTAAAACCCAATCATAAATAGTGTATACGTTTTTTCCAACTTCGATAATCCACTCATACCTGTGTTTATCACCTGGTTTTCCCGTCTTAAATGGTTCTCCTAAAGCATCCCTTAACTCTGCCGTTGAATACTCAAGTGTATCAATATATCCCGCATCAGAAGTGTCCGTCTCATCTGATTGTATTATACATACCCCTGGTTTCACACTTCCACTCATCTTAAATTCTTTCACTAATGGATTGTAATCTAAAATGTCTTCTTCTCCTAACTTGATCATGTAAAACTTCCAAACATCTTTTAAGTACTCCTCAAACATTTTATCATGTTTTACTGGGATTACTATCTCATTCCAACCTATCTTATCCCCATCAACTACATCGTGAATTGTATATCCCCTCCCCTCTGCCCACTCCATAAATTGACCCAATTCCATATTGCACTCGTTGTCTCCTTTCCCATTTTTTGATTTGTTTTTCGTTCCTCCACCATTCATTACGTTCTTACTTACTCTCGCATTACTTGCAACAGGCATCTTTCTTAATACAATTACTACTACTACGTTCAATTTTACATTTTCCCCCTTTATTTTTCAATTTTTTTGTTAAATTTGTAAATGTATCCAGAAAGTCGTTAACTATATCTTCAGATTCAGAAGCTAAATACCAAGTAATGGCGTCCAACGATAATTCAAAAGTGTCATCATCATACATATAGTCGTATATACTAAATATGTGATCTTTATATACCAATTTGTATTCATATCTGTGTTTTGTATTTACGTCTCCTGATTGTATAAAATCACCAAATAACTCCATCAAAACCGCTGTTGAACAATCTAGAGTTTCTACATAAAATGTTTCTGACGTGTCCAATAAATAGTTTACTGCTATATTCTTGTTTAACGATTTATCAGCATATTGTTTATACATCATGAAAATTCTCTCAGCTTCTGTGCTGTTCTGTTGCTGTCTCTTGTCATCTACTAAGTCCCTGACATTGAACTTTTGGAGAATATCCAATGTCATTGTTATAAATTTACTATCGCCCTTGTCATCTTTATACTTCTTACACTCTTCCAATAACACATTAAGCTCTATAGGCTCTCCATCGTGTGATACAATATCAAACTTGTTTATAAGATACTCTGCATAAATTCGCTCTTTTTTGTTCATTTGCCACAATGAATTGCTTATTAACAATTTTTATTCAGTTATTTATTTGCTCAATTATTCTCATCATTTCTTCCAAATTACTTATATCAGATTTTACCTTGAAGTAATTTAAATCGTATATCTTAAGTAAACTTTCCAAATCCTCCTCAATTTTCACCGATTCTTCATATGAATGTATTCTTCCTTCCCTTTCGTATGGAAAATCTCCCCTCTCCAAAAAAATGTAAATGTTGTTGAACTCATCTATTTTTTCTAATATCATTTCATTTGTCTTTTCAATATTACTAACATTCCATGGAAACACCTTGTTGTAATACAGTCCGTGTAACAATGCACCATCTGTTATTATGTACTCTAATTTACCATCTATCGCCTTCAACATCTTGTATTGCTGTTGAGATACGTAATATTGATTGTTAAGTTCATCCGTTCTACCTTGCCATATCAAATGTTTCACATACTCTTGCACATATTCTACAGACTTGTGTTTTAACTTTAAATTTGCATATATTAACGCTGCAAATGTGCTCTTTCCAACTCCCGGTGCACCTATTAAATTTACTACTTTTGTTCTGGTTTTAGGGTGTTGCTCTGACATTGCAATTTTTCTTTATTTATTCTTTATATTCTTTTAAGTTTTTTTGTTTGGAATTTATATAACTAACTTCTGCAACTATGTTCAAACTTACATCAAGAAACGCTTTTCCACTCGTTATGTATCCACTATGCATAATCGTAATGATTCTCATTTTAGTTTTTGGACTTTACATCGGCGGTGTCATCGGTGGTTCTGCAGAAGAACCAAAACGTGAAACTTTGTCTACATCATTAACAAGTCGTAAATTCAAGTTAGAGTAACTTAGTATTGACTCCTTTCAACTCCTCAAATTAAATAAGTAACTTATGATCGATTTTATGTATCCTAATATCGTCATCTCTTTTGTTATTAATAAATACAGGATCTTGTCATCAACGTTTCTGTATTTTTTATATAAGGTCCCTAAATCATCTGTTGGATCTAGTATTACTCCACTTTCCAAACCTATTTGTATCTTTGACATCGCTATGTCCTCCCTATCTGCTTGTAACAAAAGTATCCTTGCCTCCTTCAACACGTCTGATACCCTCTTGTCCATGTGCATAATTGTCTCCTTTCCATAAACACGATTTCTTCTCTCTCTATAACAGAGCGCTTCTGTAATCTCTTTGTCTACAGAATCTAGCACTATAGGTATGTTGCCTATACCTTGCATTCTCACCCTCTCACTAAAACGTAACCTTTGATCCTTCACTGTCGTCTTTCTGTAATTAACGAACTCCTTTCCTAATATGCTACTCCTTAACATGTCCATTTTTGTGACTCTTCTTACTTCTCTACTAATTACTATTACAATTATTTTTTTTATTACTTACTCGTTCGTTCACTCGTTGTTGGTTGTGACTTTAGAATCTTTATCTCCTCTGAAAGTTCCACCACCTTTGCATTCAATTCTTTAATAGCTTCAATTAACACACCTGATATGTTTCCATACGCAACACTCTTGTATCCGTTGTCATCTGTAAACACCAATTCTGGTAAAACATTTTCGGTTTCTTGCGCCACTACTCCAATACCCCTCCTATTATTGTAATTATTAGTATAGTATACCCCTCTCATTAATGTTACCTTGTTAAGGGGTTCGTCAATTGTAAGGATGTCACTTTTCTTTCTCCCGTCAGAGAATGCTATAACATCACCGCTAGTATAAATATCTCCAACCACATCCAATTTGTAAGCCGGACTTGTTGTTCCAATACCTACATTACCCTTTGTGAATGCAATGTGTGATCCAAAATCACTCCATTGTGATGATCCACCACCACCACCAGCATACAATACACCATTTTGATACAAACTGCCTGTAAAGTTAATGTTGCCTGCAGTCAAACCTGCAGTTGCTATTAAAGTTGCAGTTGTAATATTTGTATTCACTATGTCAGTGATTCTTGCTGATCCCGTAGTCATTCCTGTTGCAAGCAATGTTGCTGATGTTATGTTTGTAACAGTTGCATTTGTAAACTGTGCAATACCTGATGATACTAATAATGCACCTGTGGTAACACCATTTGTTGCCAGCAACGTCCCAGTTGCATACATGTCGCCATCAACGTGAAGTTTATAACTTGGACTTGTAGTTCCAATACCTACATTACCCTTTGTGAATGCAATGTTTGATCCAAAATCACTCCATTGTGATGATCCACCACCACCACCAGCATACAATACACCATTTTGATACAAACTGCCTGTAAAGTTAATGTTACCTGCAGTCAAACCTGCAGTTGCTATTAAAGTTGCAGTTGTAATATTTGTATTGACTATGTCAGTGATTCTTGCTGATCCCGTAGTCAATCCTGTTGTTGCAAGCAATGTTGCTGTTGTAATATTTGTGCTGGTTATGTCAGTAATTCTTGATGATCCTGTTGACACTCCTGTTGTTGCAATCAATGTTGCTGTTGTAATATTTGTGCTGGTTATGTCAGTAATTCTTGCAGTTCCAGTTGTGATGTTTGTATTGATGATGTCAGTGATTCTTGCTGATCCCGTAGTCAATCCTATTGTTGCAATCAATGTTGCTGCAGTAATATTTGTAGCCGTTACATTTGTAAACTGTGCAATACCTGATGATACCAATAATGCACCTGTGGTAACACCATTTGTTGCCATCAACGTCCCTGTTGTAATATTTGTAGCCGTTACATTTGTAAACTGTGCAATACCTGATGATACCAATAATGCACCTGTGGTAACACCATTTGTTGCCATCAACGTCCCTGTTGTAATATTTGTGCTACTGAGATTTGTGTTTGCAATGTCAGTAATTCTTGCCGATCCTGTGGTCAATCCAGTTGTTGCGATCAATGTTGCTGTTGTAATGTTTGTAGCCGTTGCATTTGTAAACTGTGCAATACCTGATGATACCAATAATGCACCTGTGGTCAAACCTGTTGTTGTAATCAATGTTGCTGTTGTAATGTTTGTGCTGATAACATCAGTAGCTCTTGCACTTCCAGTTGTAATATTTGTGTTACTAAGATTCGTGTTTGCAATGTCAGTAATTGTTGCCGATCCTGTGGTCAATCCAGTTGTTGCAATTAATGTTGCTGTTGTAATGTTTGTAGCCGTTGCATTTGTAAACTGTGCAATACCTGATGATACCAATAATGCACCTGTGGTAACACCATTTGTTGCCATCAACGTCCCTGTTGTAATATTTGTGCTACTGAGATTTGTGTTTGCAATGTCAGTAATTCTTGCCGATCCTGTGGTCAATCC
>Ga0214923_10006806_pt1 | contig 12674 bp, 9 predicted proteins | sample LL1510_MetaG_FD_177993 | JGI IMG/M metagenome (GOLD analysis project Ga0214923, IMG submission 177993) | Freshwater microbial communities from Lake Lanier, Atlanta, Georgia, United States - LL-1510 | ecosystem: Environmental > Aquatic > Freshwater > Lake | place: USA: Georgia | collected 2015-10-15
ATTTTTTGTTATACGGTCTGCTCCTACTAAAACAGCATCGATTTTTCTATCATTCATCAACCAAGCACTCATACTATCTCCAATAATAAAACATTCAATTTCTTCTTCTCTTAATTCCCAGGCAGTGAGCCTGGAGCCTTGGTGATAAGGTCTGGTTTCACTTGCATATACTGTTAAATTAAATCCTTTTTTCTTGAGGGCTCTCATTACACCTATTGCAGTACCTATACCAGCAGTAGCAAGTGCTCCAGTATTACAGTGAGTAAGTATTGAAATATTTTTTTTATTTTCAGGAAAGATTGAGGTTCCGTTATTTGCAATCCTACTATTGACATCGAAATCTTCTTTAAAAATTAAATTTGCAAAATTAATAGTCTCAGATGTTAAACTCTCCAAAGTACTTGAGTTAAATTTTTCTTTATTAATGACTGAAGAGTACCTCTCTATAGCCAATTTTAAGTTCACAGCAGTTGGTCTTGAATCAAGAAGACTTTTTAACTTACTTTCTAATTCTAGATAATCCGGTTTTTTTGGGACTGTCAACAGATACAATGCTATCCCGTATATTCCGGAGAGGGCAATTGCGGGGGCCCCTCTGACGACCATCTGTTTTATTGCATTGATAACCAATTCTAAGCTATTGCACTCTAAATATTCCCTAGAAAAAGGGATTTTTCTCTGATCTAGAAGAATTAGGGAATTTCCTGTCCAGTTTATGGATTTGAATTTATTATCATTTGACATATATTTAGTTACCTCTATTTTGAAATACCCTGCTTGACTAATTTATCCCTTTTGTAGTATAATAAGATTATGGCAAAGAAAAAAAATGAGCAGGGATTTTTACTCTTTGGTTTCCCTATTTTCCATCCCTTGAATGTAATTTTATTTCTCAATGTACTTGTGTATCTCATTCAAATAAGTATTTTTGAAGATTCAGATCCAAGCCTACTTTTTACCATCGACAGACTTTTTGGACTAGAACCACGTTCTTTTATTGAAGGGAGATACTGGCAAATATTTACTTATGGCTTTTTCCATGCTCCCGGTGGGATTCTACCACTTCATCTCATTTTTAATATGTATGGATTTTATCTTCTAGGAATGAATATTCTACCGAGAATAGGAAAAATTAAATTTATTTCCCTATATGTTCTTTCTTTACTTACAGGCGGGGCTATGGTGGTTATAAGTGCCTATCTTGGAAAGTATTTATACGGGACAGATACTACAATGATGGTTACAATAGGGGCGAGTGGGGCTATCTTTGGACTCTTGGCTATGTTTGGTTTTTTTTATCCCGAGCAAGAGATTTGGATATTATTTTTTAATATTAAAGCTAAAAATGCTGTTTGGTTTTCTTTACTTTTAGGGGGAATTTTTACTTACCTAGGTTCTGCTCCTATCAGTAATACATGTCATCTTGGTGGAGCACTTGGTGGAATTATATTTTATCAATTATTTGTTAAGTCTAATGAAGAAGGTCTCCTCAAAGATGTAATTGCTAAGGCTACAGAAATTGTTGATAAAGTAGAAATACATGAGGATCCTATTTTAAAAAAGAACCAAATGCATTTAAAAGCTGTTGCCTCTATGGAAAATTTTGAGGGGAAAGAAAAATATTTATTGCCATTGCAAATTGAGAATGCAAATATTTGTCCTCCTGGCACATTTAAAGTACAAGATTCTTATTGCTTGAAATGTGAATGGTTGGTAAACTGCCTTTTGCATAAATCAAGAGAGGAAAAGTAAAGCAGTATGATTTATAAAATAAAAAGCCTTTTAAAAAAGATTTTTATTTTTAATTTTCAAAATTTTATAAATATTATTTTCAACTACTACTTTATAATATTTATAAGTATATTTATAATAATTTCAATTCCTTTTTCACAGGCCATATTATTTCCTGATTCAGATGGTGATGGTATCACGGATAAATTAGAAATTTACGCTGGACTTAATCCTAAAGAAGATGAATGTCAGCCTAGAAAATGCAGAGGTATTTCTATTCAAGGCTCTATCAATGGAGAGTACATGATCTTGCTCTTGGGACAAAATTTAAGTATGCAAGATAAATCCTTTGATGGGGTTACTAAATTGGATTCAATTAAGTCCGTTGTAAAAGACTACGTGCAAAACTCTCCAAACTTTATAAGGATAGGAGCCTATACTTATGGGAGGCAGGGATGTTCAGCATTTGATGAACTGCAATCTCCTTTTAAAAATATGTCTAAGTCCAATTTAATCAAAGAAATTGAAAATTTGCAGGCAGCTGGCAGTGGATCTATTGCTCTTACAATTGATAAATTGAGAGATGAATTAAAAAATAAAAAAGGTAAGTTCAATATTTTACTCATAATAGATGGGCTCAATAAGTGTGAAGGGAATTTGTCAGATTCCCTAAAAAAACTTATGGCATTGAACACATTTCAAACTGGTATAAAAGTATTTATTGCTGGAATTGATATACCCAAAGATAAGATAGGCGAACTTGAAAAAATTGCTGAAGATAATAACGTACGTTTTTCTGCTATAAATTCTAGCTCCGAACTTAAAAAAATTTTTGAGCCTCCACTTAAAGAAGTGATAAGTAGCTTACGAGGAATGATCTGTATTCAAATCGAATTAGATGACCTAATCCGATGTGAATCTAATAAAATTAATCAGCTAAAGAGAATTTCAATTAGAAAGTTGAATAATCCAATAGATAAGGATTTTAATGCCGAAGAAAAAGATTATTTCTTACAACAAATTCCTGAAGTGGAAGTAAAATCTAAAATAAAATTAGAAGCCTACGATCAATACAAAAAAGAAACCAACGGAAATTATCAGAAAAAAATTATTGAACTTTCTAAAATAATAACTACGGAAACGAGATAGTTTACTGAAACTCAAATCTCTTTTTAAATCCTTCTACCGTTCTTTTAAAATTTCCATCCGTTTTCATTTTTTCATTAATCTTTTTAATAGCGGATATTACCGTTGTATGTTTAGTTTGAAATATTTTTCCTATGAATGTTTTATTTAGTTTGCATAAATCAAATAATAAATACATACATATATGACGTGGGGTTATATACTCGGCTTTCCTGCTTTTACTTGTGATATTTGATTTTTCTTGAGAATAATATTCACACACTGCATCTAAGATTTTCTCGGAAGGAACTTGAACCCTACCTTGTTTTTCTAGCCTGGATTCCAAAATATCTTTAATTTTGTCCTCTGGCAAAATTAATACATTATAAGTTTTTTTATAAAGTGTCAGCTCATTTAAACAACCTATGATTGATCGTATATCAGATCGAAAATTTTCCTTTATAAAGGTGACGGATTCTTTTGTTAATTCTAAAGAAAGTTCTTTGGATCTAGCTAAGATAATAGACTCACGCACTTTAGGATCGGGAGATCGAATTTCAACTTGGTAGCCAGTTGCAAATCTTGATTTAAGTCTATCTTGCAATGGTAGTTCGTGAATTGGTCTATCCGATGCTATGATAATCTGTCGTTTTCTTTCTGATAAATAATTAAAGAGATGGAAGAATTCTTCCTGAGTTTTCTCAGCACTACTGTTTAACTGGTGTATGTCATCAATTATCAGAGTGGTATAAGACTGATATTTTGCTCTAAAGCCTTCAATATTTTGTTTGTTCTGGACATTATATACAAATTCAGATAAGAAACTACTAATAGGAATATAACGCACAGTTTGTCCGGGAATTTTTTGAATACTTGCCCCTATCGCTTGTAAAAGATGAGTTTTTCCTGTTCCCACTTTTCCAAATATAAAAAGGGGATTGATACTCCCAGGCTTTTGTCTTACTTCCTTACAGGCAGAGTATGCAAGAAGATTTGATTCTCCTGTATGGAAGTTTTGGAGAGAATAGTCTGGATTGAAATGGTACAGATCTTCATTGAATTTATCTTCTACAAAACCCGAGAGTGGCTTTTTTGTTTCCTTATCAACTAAGATTTCTATTTGAACCTTACTTCCTAATACTCTTTCAACGGCATCAATAATGAAATGTTGGTATTTCTTTATAACATGTTCTTTGACCACTGCTGATGGTGCCCGTAAAACTAACCTTTCTTGATCAAAATTCTCCATTGAAAGGGGAGAAATAAATGGATCATAATAAATAGGTGGTATTTGCTTGGATACTTCTTGTAAAACTTCGGGCCAACTAAGGGTCATGGTTTCTCCAGATGAACAATCTAATATTCTATAAAAAACCATCCCCATAGAATTAAAATCTAAATTCGGAATTGTACTGAAAGAATTTAAAAAAAAATGACATAATATACCATCTTAATAATACTATGTCTTATTAAAAAAAATAAAAAAAGTAAAAATATTGATTATGTCGTATTAGAAGGGTACGATTTTTGAAAAGTAATTAAGAAAGTACTAAATTAGTTAGATATTTAAAAGATATGGTTTATAAGAAGAAAAAATTAATTCTGATCAAAATTTTAAGATAGAACATTATATAACTTAGGCATATAATTATAAAAGCATTATAATTAAAACTTTTGAAATCAATAACAATCTTAAGAGGAAATAAATAATTCCTTATAGAAATATATAAAAATCTGTTTCTAATTGACTGATTATTGTACTTGGCGATTCTACTTATTTGGGGGAAAAAATATGAGAATAAAAAGAATATTAATTATATTTTTACTATCATTCCTTTCTTTAGGAATCATGAATTGTGATTCAGCAAGGAAAAATAATATCTTATTGGATGATAAACAATTTGCCTGTTATGTTCTGGCAACATGTAATTATCAGGCAGGGGTAAAATTTGGAATGGTGGGAGATAGTTGGACGGATTTACTTTATGGATCGAATATTGTAGAAACTCTTAGGATTCAATTAGAGAAATATCATGGATACAAAATAGTAGGGGCAACTAAAGGTGGAGAGACATTGGCTGGGGTTCTTAGCCTAAATACTCATATAAAGGTTATAGATGAAGCGGGACCAAGTATTAAGTATATGTTGATATCCTTAGGTGGGAATGATATTCAAGGAAATGTTGCCTCGTATAAAACTAATGGGTTCGAGACCGAAAAAATAAGTAGGTTAGCCACTTTTAAAGAAAACTTAAAGAAAATGATTATAACCGGCAATGCCTATAAAATATCAAAATATGGAGGAGACCCACTCCTTTGGATTATTCATGGTTATGATTTTGCTTCTCCTGATAATGAGATTAATCCATTATCAACAACTACTTGTCGTACTACACTAAAAACTACAGGAGGGTTTACTGATGCTCAGGTGAATGGAACAGATCCTAGCGGACTTGGTCTTCCTCAACTATTTAATGAGTACAATACTTTGATATACAAGATTACTACAGAAGAGCCTTACTTAAGGTATATAGATTTGCGTTATACGTTAGGAGCATCTGCAAGTAATTATTATATGTCTACTCCGAGTCTATATGGAGATTGTATTCACCCTACATCAGTTGGATTTAGAATCTTGGGTGAGAAATATGCAACTGCAGTTAAGGGGTTAACCAATGATGAAAGATAAATTTATATTAATAATTATTTTAATTTTTATTACTAAATTTTTGAGTCCTATATCAGCTGATAGTTCTCAATTTGGTATTCCATTAAGAATTGAACCCGCTGGTATATATAACAAAGTAAGGGTAGATGGAACTTATACCCAAAAAAAGACAGATAAGACTTTTGAAAAAGATAAGACTGCTTCAGTAGAAGGAGAATTTATTTTCTTAGATAATTTTTCCCTCAAAGTAAATGGTGGGGCAACAAGATATGAAACAGTAGGAGAGAAAACTATTGTTCAAAATGACAGATGGAATACAACTTTAAAGTATGCAAATGAAAGAGGCGGTAGTAATCTTCGTTTTGTTTGGGGGGGAGGGGTTCGTTTGTACGACAAGCAAAAAACTCAAAACCCAAGATATGATATAACACCTGATCTTTATATTGTAAGACCAAATCTTTCATTTGGAGTAGGAATTGGTATATTTGAATTTCAAGCAGACTTATCAATACAATCAGAAACAAATAGTAAATTCAGAGAAGTAAATAATCAGGACTTTAGAAGATCCTATCAGGCTGGTGGTTTGGTTTCTGTAAATTTAGGTAATTTAAGATTATTAGCTGAAACTGAGTATCGTGTTCCATATGATAAAAAAGTTGATACAAATACTAGATTTTGGAATTTTTACCCTGGGATAAGTTATAAGATCTTTGATCAAACTATGATTTCACTATCAGGACAGATACCTGTTAATGGAGAATCAAGTGAGTTAGGTAGAGGATTTAGATTTAGCCTATTTCAATTTTTTTAATAAATGAGTTCAGTATCACGAAAAGGACTTTTTTTATTATTTTGGATATTAACCTTATTAAGTTTTTCTTGTGTTCAAAAAGTTTATCTGGATCCAATAAGCATAAAATTTTTTCCGGATCCAGATGAATTAAAGCCAGATCTCTATTTCGAATTAAAATCATATATTTTTCCTCCAAAAAAAGAAACAATAGAAATACCTATATTAAAGGATGAAATTTTTGATACAGGTGAAAACTATATATATCTTAAAAATTTTTATGATAAGTTACATGATTTAGAAATTAATAAAAATAAGGTTGTTCGAATACTACATTTTGGTGATTCAATTATTTGGGCAGATATTATCACTTCGAAATTAAAAAATAAATTTCAAGCAGATTTTGGGGATGGTGGTAGGGGAGCTGTTCCAGTGTATTATAAATTGGAAAGAGCTTTTTTGAATCATGGAAATCCAACTTCAGAATCTAGTTTCATAAGAGAGAAAGCAAAACCCTGGGGATCACCCAATCATAATATAGGTTTTTTGGGAGAATCATTTTTACCACTAAGCTCTAATTCAACATCTACTCAGATCTTAGGCAAAGATCAAAATTTATGGTTAAAGGCAGGCCTGATACTTCATTCACAAAAAAGTGATACAAATCAATCTAAACCCATAAATATCAATATAAATTATGGAAATGGAAAAATAAACAGCAAAGAAATATTATACAATGATAAATGTGAACTTTTTGAATATTCCATTCCTCCTTCCGATAAAGTATCTTTTAATTTTGAAGGAACCACCGAAAATTTACCTTTCATAGATGCAATTACATTAGAAACATCTTATGGAGTTTCTTATTCTCCAGTCTCAGTAATGGGGCTGGAATTAAATGATCAATTAATTTCAGATGAAGAAAAATTTGAATGTGGGATAAAGAAGTTTAAACCAGATTTAATTGTACTACAATATGGGGTTAATGAATCACAAAATATGTGGTTGTCTCCTCAAAGGAATCAGGAGTTTTACATAAATAGCACTCGGAAGGTTTTAAATAGATTTAAAGACAAAACTATTGATTCCTCTATATTAATTATTGGACCTGTGGAAAGGGTAAGGCCTGATTCAAATGGTAAATTAATTACAATGCCGGAGATGCTTAAGATTAGAGAAGTATTTAAGAAAGTATCAAAAGAATATAATGTATCATTTTATGATAGTTTCTTGGCAATGGGGGGAGAAGGAAAGAGCGGAGAACTTACCCGTATGGGTATAATTCAACAGGATAGAACGCATTTAACAAGGTCAGGTGGCGATTATCTAGCAGAATTATTTTACACTGATTTTTATAATCAATACCAAAATTATTTAGGTCATAAAAATAATATGATCGAAAGAAAAAAGTTACTCGAAAAAAAAGAAGCAAATCGAGCCGTAAATTTTACAAGTAAGGCTTATTTTTATTTTTTTATATTAGTAATTTTTACAATTTATATAGTTAAAAAATATCCATATTTAAAGTTAATATTTTTCTTACTATATTCTTACTACTTTTATATTAGTTGGAATTTATACCCAATTTTATTATTATTATTTTCAACAATAACTGATTATTTTTTAGCCTTAAAAATTGAAAGCTCGAGAGCAGAAAATAGAGATACAAAAATATATTTATTTTTATCATTATTTTTCAATCTGGGACTATTATTTATATTTAAGTATTTAAATTTTTCGATAGAAATACTAAATAATTTTATGAATTTAATGAGCTCAAGCTCCGAAATAGACAAATTAGAAATTTTATTGCCAGTTGGTATATCGTTTTACACTTTTCAAACTTTGTCTTACACAATAGATGTTTACAAAGGGAATATGAGAGCAGAGACGAATTTATTGAAATTTGGTTTATTTGTTACATTTTTCCCACAATTAGTGGCTGGACCTATTGTTAGAGCTAATCATTTTCTTCCATCAATTAATCCATTTATGAGACACTTTTCACCCTCTTTTGATAAATTTTCAATCGGAGTTTTCTTTATTTTTTGCGGTTTGTTTAAAAAATTAGGAGCAGATTGGTTAGGTGTAAATTTAATAGATAGAGTATACTCCGCTCCTGAAATGTACTCTTCTCTTGAAATAATAACTGCTATATACGGATATGCCTTTCAAATATACGGTGATTTTTCTGGTTATACAGATATTGCGATTGGATCTGCAATGATAATAGGATTTAATTTAACATTAAATTTTAATCGGCCATACCAATCTTCCTCTATAAATGAATTTTGGAGAAGATGGCATATTTCACTAGGTTCTTGGTTTCGAGACTATCTCTATATAGCTCTTGGAGGAAATAGAGGTAGGGTGTATTTAAATTTATTTATTACTATGTTTTTATGTGGCTTATGGCATGGTGCATCCTTCAATTTTGTAATTTGGGGAATGTATCATGGTACTTTTTTAGCTTTTGAAAGATGGCTTAAATATCCTAGATCACTTAAAAATATTAAACAGTTTTCCTTTGATTCATTTAAACAAAATCTGATTGCTACAAAGGAATTATCTAATATGAATTCAAAAATAACTATAATAATTTCTAATTTAAAGAGATTTATTAAATTTAATCTAAATGAATATTTTAGGGTGATACTTACTTTTCAAATAGTAGTCTTAGGGTGGGTACTATTTCGAATGGAGAGTATTGATAGTTTGATAATAATGATTGATATTATCTTTTCATTTAATTTTGAATCCCCAAATTTAGATAAAAATATAATTTTTATTATAATTGCTTTTGGAGCCTGGCATCTAAGCTCTGTGGCAATCAAAGAAAGAATAAAAATAAAATGGATAAATTTACCAGCTTCAATTCAGGGGATTATAGCTGGGATGTTATCAATGGGAGTTTATAATATTGGAATTTCAGCTCCTAAGGCTTTTATATACTTTCAATTTTAAACATATAAATTCATACTAGTATGTAACATAACGGATTTTAAAATATCACTACGCGTAACGATACCAACCAAATCGGAGGACTCTCTCGAAATTATAGGTAAGGCCCCAATACTTTCCTCAAACATAATTTTTGCTATTTCTCTGATTGCAGTATCTGGGTAGCCCGTTAAAATTTTATTATTCATTATGTCCCCTAATTGAGATTTTTCAATATCGGTTGGGGATTTTCTATAAAGTTGAACAATGTAAAGTAAGATATCTTTTTGAGATACAATTCCTAAAATCTTATTTTCTCTAGAAATTATTGGAATATATTTTATCTTATTTTTATTTAATATAGTTTCCCCTGTTGAAAGCGAAGAGTAAACATAAGCAGTATGAAGCGATGTTGACATTATTTCTCTTGCGAAAACTGGAATTGCAAACTCGTCACTTTTAATTTCTTCTTGGGAATATGATTCAATATTATTTCCCATAGAACTTAGATTCTTTTTATGAGGTTTATAAGTATCTTCATTGACCCGAATTGACTGATCTGGAACACCTTGGTAGGACGCTGTGACTCTTTTTACTATTTCTGATTTATTGGAGGGAATATATGGTTCCGCAATCCCCTGAGTTACCCATGTAAACATAATCTATACCTTTAAATAAAAACCTAATTTAAACTTTAAATAGGAAATAAGATAAAGCAAGGGAAAAATGTTGGGATTGAATGGAAATTTCATGTTTTGTGGAATTTTTTTTAATCTCAAATACATTGAATATTAAATCGAGAAAAAATAATTTTGTTAAATAAAATATATTTGATTTTTAAAAAAAGTATATTAGGTATTGTTGAAGGTTTGGGAAAAAATGCATAAGTTATTTATCATAGTAATATTATTTACGATATTGCTTTGTAAACCTAAAGTAAACAAAGGCATTGATGATCCTATTTGGAGGGAAGAGTCCAATAAAATCACATCAGAAATCTGTAATTATATGGAGAAATGTTCTGCTTCTACAATTGAAAAATTACCCGATTATATGCAAAAACAAGCTAAGGAAGAAATTTCTACTCCTAATTGCATTGAAAAAAATAAGAAAAGTAATATATATAATCTTATAGTAAATAATCCTGAACTAGCAAAGACTGCTTATAGGGAATGTTTAATTTATATAAAAACTTTATCTTGTGAAGAAATGATTAAAGACGGGATATCCAAAAATCAATCTTGTAATACAGTTACTATATTTCAAGATAATAAATAATTTTATAAATATGATTAAATTTTGTAAAATTATATTCTTTTATTTCTTACTTAGTACAATATATATATACCCATCTCCAATTTTAGAAATTACAAATAAAACATATAACGATGTAGTTGGTGAAAATCTAGAATATTATATAGATAAAGAAAATATTTTAAAAATAGATGATATAATTTCTAATAAAGAGAGAATAAGTTTTCATAACAATAATTTAGAGATTCCTAATTTTGGTTATACTGCTTCAACGATTTGGTTTAAGATTAATATAAGAAAAAATGAAAACTTAGATAAGAAGATTTATTTAAATATTCAAAATAGTAATATTGATAATATTGAAATTTATGAAATATTAAATTCAGAATACTCAAGACCTAATATTAAAAAGACAATCTTAGGGGATCATTTAGCGGTAAAAGATAAAGAATTTTTAACTAGGGAATTCTTATTTTTACCACAAATAAATTTTATTTCTCAAGAAGAAATATATTTTAAAATTAATTCAACCTCTTCTGTAATTTTTCCACTTTTTTTAGTCGATGAAATAACTCTAAATAAAGATATCGCATTAAAAGAAGTACTACATGGAATATATTTTGGAGTAGTAATTGCTATATTTTTATATAATCTGTTTGTATTTTCTTCAACCAGAGATATTACTTTTTTTTATTTTATATTATATATATTCGGATTTGGCATGTTACAATCAATAGAGCATGGATATTCTTATATTTATTTATGGCCAGAGAATCCTGGATTTCAACAAAAAGCATTTCCTTTCTTTATGGGTATAACAATATCATTTGCATCATTATTTTCCAAATCATATTTAAAAACATCAATTTATTCACCAATACTAAATAATATATTATTAGCACTCTGTTACTTAGGACTTATACTTATTGTTTGTAATTTTTTAATAGATGATTATAAAGTAAATCTATTATCTATATTTCTTGCAGTAATAAGTTTATGTGTAATTTTTGTTTCTGCAATTATTATATATAAAAAATATTTTGAACCATCTCGATACTTTTTAATTGCGTGGGTTTTATTTTTATTAGGTAGTTGTATCTCATTAATGAGGCTTTTAGCTATTGTTGACTTGCCGTTATATAGTGCATATGCTTTAGAGATAGCTTCTATATTTCAAATTATTACACTGTCTTACGCATTAACAGCAAAGGTAAATATAATTAAAAGAGAAAATCAAGAAGCGATAAAACGAACTGTTTTTTTTCAAGAGCAGGCGAATGCTGAGCTAGAGCAAAAAGTTAAAGATAGAACTATTGAAGTAAATAAGTATCTAAACTCAATAGAAAAAGATCTTAAAATGGCTAGAAATATTCAAATGAATATACTCCCCAAGAATGTAGAAAAAATATCAAATTTTAAAATAGCAACTTACTATCGTCCTTTAGATGAAGTAGGTGGCGATTTTTATGATGTTTACCAAATGAGTGGCACGAAAATAAGAATTTTAATTACAGATGCAACTGGACATGGAGTTCAAGCCGCAATGGTTACTATGACTATAAAAAGTGAGTATGACAGTTTAAAAGTTTTTTTATCTGATCCAGGAGAACTAATAGATGAACTACAGCGTAGATTTGTAGAAATTTATAAAAATATGAAAATATATTTTTCAGCATTTATAGCTGATATTGATTTAGAATCTGAAGAATTATCATACGCATCCGCAGGTCATCCAAACCAATATTTAATTCAAGATGGTAAAGTTATAGAATTAATTAGATCCGGTCATATAATTGGAATGTTAAGTAGCAAACAATGTTATACAAATAGATATAAATTTAACAAGGGTGATAAATTATTTCTTTTTACTGATGGATTATATGAAGAATTTAATTCTCAAAATGAACAATTTGGTGATGAAAAATTAAAAGGATTAATTGAAGAAAATTATAATTTAGATATGAATAATTTAATAGAAAAAATATTAAATGAACTTATTAATCACTTGTCTGGTAAATTAAAGCAGGACGATATTACAATTATCACATTAGAGGATAAAGTGCAATGAAATATATAATAATTTTAATATTAGTAAGTAATACAATTTTTTCATACTCACCTCCTGAATCAGAGAAACCATTTGTTGAAACATATAAATTATCAGAA